>Ga0181530_10003525_pt1 | contig 17370 bp, 11 predicted proteins | sample PEATcosm2014_Bin_42_FD_119769 | JGI IMG/M metagenome (GOLD analysis project Ga0181530, IMG submission 119769) | Peatland microbial communities from MTU Mesocosm Facility, Houghton, MI, USA - PEATcosm2014_Bin10_60_metaG | ecosystem: Environmental > Terrestrial > Soil > Wetlands > Peat | place... | reverse complement strand
TTCTTTCCCGCAAAACCGGCGTCGACGAACTCGAACGGCCCGACGGCCAACGCCACCAGATAGCTGGGCAGCGGTTTGGTCTCCCGGAAGACATAGGTCTTCCCGCCGTTTTCACTCTTCTCCGAGGCTACCGGCGTGTTGCTGACGGCCGCATCCTGCGCGGGAACGTGGAGCGTGAGTTGCCAGGGCGTCTTGTAGGACGGCTCGTCGAAGCCTGGGAACGCGTCGCGCGCGTCGGTGGCCTCGAACTGCGTGAAGATGTAGTCGCTTTCCCCGTCTCTGGTGCGAAAGATCCCCGAAGTGTCTCCGTGACGCACCGTGCCCTGGTAGCGGATCTTGATCTCGGCTGGCCCCGCGGGAATGGCGGAGGGGAACTGCAGCCCCACAAAGTCGCTTCCCCCCGCGACGGGCTGCGCCTGCCAGGTCTTGCCGCCGGAGGCTGCCGAGGCCTCCTCGACCGCGATCTGATTGGCGTTGAGCCAAATGGTCTGCGCCGGCTGTTTCAAGTTCACTTCGATCGAGATCACGCCGCTAAAACTGTCCTTGGCGGGATCGAGCGTCAACTCCACGCGGTAGCGGGCCGGCGCCACGTCCTGTACTTCCGAGAGCCGCAACTTGGGTGGTTGGCCGGCCGCGAAGGCGCCGCCGCAAAGCGCCGCCAGAAGCGGCAGGAGCATGGGAATCCGAGGACCTGGTGAATATGGCATTTTCGAACCTCTTTGTGTCATCTTACCCCACCCTGCGATAATGGTTGTTCCTTATGAAAGTCGAAGTGGTTCTCACCGAGGCGGATATCGCCCAGGAATTCGCCGAGGCCATCGAAGCGCGCGATCTGCCCGAAAAGTTTTTCTTCTGGTTCCCGCGCTCGGCCGCCGAATGGGCCGCGCTGACGGGACACGCCGAACTCTACGGCGGGCTGTGGGAGACCTGGAAGGAACTGGCGGCCAACGCCGGCGCGCTGGCCAAGCACTTCCCACGGCGCGTTCCGGTGATCAGCTTCGGCGCCGGCGACGGCGCCCGCGACCGCATGGTGATGGCCGCCCTCAAGAACGCGGGCTGCGAGTGTCTCTACTTCCCCGTGGATGCCAGCCAGGCCATGCTCGAACTGGCCTGCGCCGGCGCCGACGACGAAGATATCGAGACCGTCGGCATTAAGGCCGATATCTCCAGCCCCATCCACCTGGTCTATGCCGCCGATGCCGCCGAACCGCCCCGCCTCTTCATCCTCAGCGGCAATACCATGGGCTCCTTCGATCCGCTGGCCGAAATCCGCTACGTCGCCCAGTGCATGAAGCCCGAAGACTTGCTGATCATCGACGGCGAAATCCACCACGAGCAACTTTCCATGGCCCGCCGCGACAACCCCGCCGCCCGCCAGTTCATTTCCACCCTGCTCAACGGCGTGGGCATTCGCGATAACGACGGCGAAGTCCGCTTCCAGTTGAAGCGGGACGCCCGCCGCAACGGCCTGCACCTCATCGTGCGCTCTTTCCGCGCCGCGCGCGATCTCTCCGCCACCGTCGCCGGCCAGGAGATTCCGCTGCAGCGCGGGGAGCACATCGGCCTCAATTTCCAGTACACCTACACGCCCGAAGCCTTTCGCTGGCTCCTCACCGAGCATGGCGGCCTGGAAATGCTGGAGGAACATCGCAGCGCCGACGGGCGATTCCTGACCGCCGTCTGCAGACGCGGGTAAACAGCTCTGATCCGAGCCGCGACCGTCAGGGAGCGATTGCCCGCAGAATATGAAAGTGGTTTCGCGAAACGCGTACTGAACCAAGTGAAGAGAAGCCGCCGGGGCTCACCCGGCACCGGTTCGGCGTCTGGCATCTTGCCGAACCGGATTCCCGGATGTCGCGCATCGACGCGTGAGGCACTCTTTGTTCCGGCGTACGGGCTGCAGCAGGCTTACAACCCCTGCCGAAATCTCATAGCAGACGTCTTGCGCCTGATCTGAAACTACAACGCCGGTACTCACAGAACAAGATTGGCAAAGGATAGCGTGCTCCCATCGATGGATGGTGACCATCCGGACTCTGCGCGCCTACTCGCCGTAGTTGATTTCCGTTTGCCTTGCCGAAATGCCCGAGTAAATCAAAAGGATCGCCGCCACCGCCAGCAGTCCGGGCACGGCGATCCACAGGGGCGTCGGGTCGGACTCCACCACCATCACCGAGAACGGCGGCGGCACCGGGACTTCCACCGGGCACAGGCTCTTCAGGTAGAAAATGATGCTGATCTTCTTCAGCAGCGCCGGCAGGAACGGATTCAGGTTCTCCCACACAAAAACCACCGCCGCCGGAATCAGCGGATTGCGAAACAACAACCCGCACATCAGGAATACCGCTCCGTAGCCCACGCATCCGAGCGCCGCCACCAGCATGTAGCTGCCAAGCTGGCTCAGGCCCGGGCCGTGGTACAGGTAGTCGCTCCACGCCGGGCCGAAGTGCCGGCTCAGCGTCAGGAACGCCGCCGCCGTGCTGCCCACAAACAACGTCAGGGCCACCGCCAGGCCCGCCAGGTATTTGCCCGCCACCAGCAGTTCCCGCCGCATGGGCGTCAGGAAGTAATAGTGCAGCGTCTTCTCCAGCATCTCCCCGCGGAAGAGGTTGGAGAAAATCCCCATGCAGCCGAAAAAGATGGTGGCGCGCAGGTAGAAGAACAGGAACAGGGCCGCGAACACAATGCTGTCCTCACCCAGCGTATGGTGATGTTCGGCGCCCTGGCGGAGTTCGAACAGCCAGTGCAGCAGGGTGATCGCCACCGGCCCGATGGCCAGGCAGTAGATCCACCAGCCGCGCTTGGAGAAGAAAGTCTTCTTCAGTTCCAGCCGCAGGACCGCGCCGATCTGCCGCAGCCATAGAGGGCTCATACCGTGCCTCCGTCGGCGCCGATCAGGTACTGGTACACCGAGTTCACGTCGTCGTCGGCCGGCGCCACCGATTCCACTTCCAGGCCGGATTCCAGCACCACGCGGTTGAGCAGCAGATAAAAACTGTCGGCATCGTTGGTGCGCAGCAGCAGGCCCTTGCGGTCGTTGCTGATCTTGGCCTCCACCATGTGCCGGTCCTGGAACAGGCGCGCCGCCAGGCCGCCCGGGTTGTCGCAGCGCACCAGAATCTGCATGGGCTGCTCCTTCACCTCGCTGCGGACGCCCTGGATCTCCCCTTCCGCCACCACGTAGCCCTGGCTCAGGAGGATCACCTGGTCGGAAATCTGGTCCACTTCGTGCAGGATGTGGCTGGATACGATGACGTACCGCCCCTTTGCGCCCCACTCGCGGAACAGCGCGATGGTTTCGGCGCGCGCCATGGGGTCCAGGCCGTTGAGCGGCTCGTCCAGCACCAGCACTTGAGGGTCGTGCGCGATGGCCTGCGCCAGCTTGATGCGCTGCCGCATACCTTTGCTATAGGCTCCTACCTGGCGATTCCCGGCCGGCGTCATGTTCACGCGCTCCAGCGCGGCGGCGGTTTTTTCTTCGCACTCGGCGTGGCTCATCCCGTGCATGCGCAGGAACCAATAGATGAACTGGTGTCCGGTGAGGCCCTTGGGGAATGCGTCGAATTGCGTGCAGTAACCGGCCATGCGGCAGAGCCGCTCGGGATGGTCGGGCGCGACGCCCAGCACGCTGATCTCGCCTTGGGTCGGCCGGATCAGCCCGGTCATGAGATTCATCAGCGTCGTCTTGCCCGATCCATTGGGGCCCACCAGGCTGGTGATGCCCGGCGGAATCGACAGGCTGACGTTGTTGATGCCCAGCACTTCCCCATAGAAGCGCGACACGTTGGTGAAGGTGATTTGCGTTTGGCTCATCGCACCACCTCCACTCCGCGGATCTTACGGGCCAGCATGTAGAGGCAGATCAGGCAGAGCACGCCGAGCGCCATCCAGCAGCACCATAGCGGAATCCCCTCGCCTGCCGTCACGCGGAAGAAGACCGCGCCGTTGGTGGTCTTCTTGGAGCCCTCGAAGAGCTGCACCCAGACCGAGCCCACCAGGTGGCTGATATTGAACAGGCTGCCCCACTTGGTGCGCTGCACGCCGTTGATCACGGCGCCGAAGGCCGCCGCCACGAAGAACACCCCGAACATCAGCCCGCCCGCCGCCGGCTTCCACTTCACCCAGGCGGAGAGCGCCAGCGCCAGCAGCGCCAGAATCAGAATCCAGATCCACGCGCTGAAAAATGTGCCGGAAGCCAGGCGCGCATTGTCCCGCATCCACTGCCAGCCTTCCAGGTAGCCCTGCAGGCCGAAGCACAACAGGCCCGGCACCCAGGTCATCAGCGACATCAGCACCGCCAGCACCGACATCTTGCCGAGCACGTACTCCACGCGCGAAAACGGCCGCGCCAGGTAGAGCGAAAGAGCGTTGTTGGCCAGGTCCGGCGAGATCTGCCCGGGCCCCACGAACGCCGCCAGGAACAGCGCCAGCATGCTCTGCCAGCCGAGCAGGTTCATGAAGAACGTCACGTTGATCGAGATCAGGCTGCGCGCGCCCTGCACGCCCAGCAACCCCAGCGCGCTGGCATTGTGCTGCACGTAGATGATGAGCGCGCAGATCAGCGGGTAAATGAAGCTGCCGATGAAGAACAGCGAGAGGAATCGCGAGCTGCGCAGATCCGCCAGCGCGTACCGCGGAATCACCAGGAATCGCAACCAGGAAGACGTCAGCTCGCCTTCATACGGCCGGTACGTTTTTTTATAGACGGCCATTAGGCGCCTCCATGGCTTTGAGGAAAATGTCTTCGAGCGAATCGCGCTTGCGATTGAGCCGGCGGATCTGCACGTTCTGATCGGCCGCGATCTCGTAGAGCCGCCGCACTTCCAGGCCATCCGGCAGGACCAGCTTCACGCGGCCCTGCGCTCCCGGTGCGGTCTCGCAGCCCAGCTTCTCCACCGCCTCCAGAAAGTCGCCGTTGTTTTCGCCGCGCGTCTCCAGTTCCAGGAACCGGCGGTTGGCCCGGCGCTCTTCCTCCAGGTTGCAGAACGCCGCCACGTTGCCGTCCTTGAGAATCAGGACCTGGTCGCAGCAGTCTTCCACGTCGCGCAGCAGGTGCGAAGAGAGCAGCAGGTGCAGATCGCCGCGGTCGCGGATTTCCTGGATGAGCTGGATCATGCGGGCGCGCGCCGGCGGGTCTAGGCCATTGGTCGGCTCGTCCAGAAAGAGCAACTTGGGGCCGTGCGCGATGGCCTGCGCCAGCTTGGCCGCCTGCTTCATCCCCAGCGAATAAGTGCCCACGGCGCGGTACCGCACTTCGCCCAGGCCGACGTAAAAAAAGGCTTCATGGGCCCGTTCCAGCGCGTGCGCGGCCGGCAGCCCGGCCAGCTCCGCCATCAGCCTGACGAAGTGCACGCCGCTCATGCCCGCCACGAAAGAATCGTTTTCCGGCATGTAGCCGATCAGCGAGCGCACCGCCCGCGCCTGCGTCCGGATATCGTGGCCCAGGATGCGCGCCGTGCCGGCGGAAGGCTTGTGGAAGCCCAGCAGCGTGTTGATCAGCGTCGATTTCCCGGCGCCGTTCGGCCCCAGCAACCCCACTGACCTTCCGGTGAGCGCCGCGTTCAGCCTCTTGAGGATGACGCGATTCCCGAAGCGCACCTCCAGGCCGTCGAGCTCGATTACCGGATCCATCACTTTGAAGGATACGGTATCCTCGGCGCGCGTGTTCCGAACATTTGGTTGATGGGCAGTCCCGCCATGCCGGGCAGGTTGCCGCTCATCAGGTTCGTCAGCGTGTTGCCGAGCACGTCCCCGTTGGCCGTCATGGTGATGCGGTCGGGTTCGCCGTAAACCGCGTAAAGCGCCGGTTTGACGTCGTTCAAACCTTGCAGCGGATTCCCGCGGCCGGCGGCGCCCTGCGGCAGGAAGGCCCCGGCCAGCGCGGCAAACGGCGCCAGCGTGGTCCCCAGGTTTTGGTAAATCACCGCCGAGAAGTTCACGTGCTGGTCGCGCGGCGTCAATTCCAGGAACCGCGCCGAATGCTTGATGGAAGTGCCGGCCGTCTTCACTTGCAGGGCATGCGCCACCAGGGCGCGCGTCGGACCGGCGATCAGGTAACCCTGGTCGAAAGTGTAGTGCGCTTCGAGCAGCGGGCTGGGATTGGCCGCCGCGATCATGTAGTAAGTGTGGCCCTCGAAGCTCTCCTGGGCGGTGCGCAGCGGTGGCTCGCCGGCCTTGGCGGCTTCGTTGTTATGGGCCTCGACGAGCTTCTGCAAAGTCGCCTGGAAACGCGCGGGCGAGTAAACTTCGGCCACCAGCTTCCACGACGGCACCGGCATCACCGCGCCGTCGACGGCCACCGCAAACTCGCCGCCCAGGCTGGCGGAAAGTTCTTTGCGGACATCGAAGCCGGCCTCGCGGCCTTCGGCGGCGAGCGACTTCTGCGCGACGTCGAGCGATCCCTGCCGCGCCGCCAGTGCGGAATCCACAATGGCCTCGGAACTCTTCACCACGAAGCCCAGCACTACCGTGGCGTCCGGCGACACATAGTCCAGCGAGCCCATCGGCGAAGGCTCGGCCAGCAGGGCGGCCATCCCGGTGCGCGGGCCATCGAAGCCCAGCGTCGCGCTCGCCACCATCTGGCCGGCGGCCTGCTTGGACTCGGCCAGAAAATAACGCGCGCCCTCAAACGGCGTCTGCATCCGCGAAAGATCGGCGCACACCAGCAGGCCCGCGCCCTGGCGGTAGGATTCCGCGATGTGCTCATAGAGCGGCGTGGAGGCAAAGCCCGAATCCATCTGCGCGGCGATGGCTTCCACCGCGCCGGGTTCCCCAACCAGCAGCAGGCCCTTGCGCGATTCGACTTCGAGCGGCAGTCCCTTCTTCTTAAGGAACTCCGCCAGGCCCTCGCGCCGCGGCTCCGCCAGCACCACCGGCGCCGGCACGCCCGCCACGCTCACGATATCGATTTCGTCGCCCAGGTAATCGCTCGCCTGGCGCAGAGTTTCGATCGCCGCGCCCAGGCCGTTGCCGTGCCCGGCCCACCATGCCTGCAACTCGGGACTCGACGCCAGCTTCTTCCCCACCGTCGATTGCGCATCGGCCAGGTATTGCGAAAGGTTCGGAATGCTGACGTAGAGCACCGTCCCGGCCGGCAGCCGTCCCAGCAGCGTGCTGGAATACCGCAGCGCCGGCATCCGTAACTGGCCCAGGCTGTTGCGAAGGTCGGTCAGTTGTTTCAGCAGCTTGTCGCGGTTGCGGCTCCAGGAGATATCATCGCGGATGGATTCCGGTTCCACCGTATCGCCCGTGACGGCCTGGTCGCCCGCATGCAAAATCTTCTCCCGGTTGTCTTGGGTGACGCGGACTTCGCCTTCCACCACCGAAACACGCGACCCCTTGAGGCCCGCCGTAACGCCGAACAGCGTGCCGGTCACCGCCACGCGGCAATCGGCGGTTTCCAGATAGAGGTGGCCGCTCGGCCGGTGCGCGGCCTGAACGATTACGCTGCCGCGCCCCAGGTGCACCGTCACATCGCCGCCTGAAACGGTGGTGTACAGGCTCGACCGTTCCCGCATTTCCACCACCGACCCGTCGCGCAGTTCCAGCATCGCGTCGGAATCCTTGGCGGTGCGCAGTTCCGCGCCGCCGGGCAGGTCCTGACCCTTGATCAACGGCTGGATGCCATTGGCGGAAACTACGAAGAGCGTCCCGTTGACGGTCTGCACGATAGCCCGGCCGCCGCGGCCGCCCGATTGGTTGACCATCACCCACACCGACACACCCGCCGCCGCCAGCACCACCGCGGCCGCCGCCCACCGCATGGAGGGCATGGAATGGAGGGCCGGGCGCGGCGCCACCCTCCGGACGATCATCGGCACTACCTTGCCTTCAAACACGTGGCGGCAGGCCACGCACTGGTTGAGATGGTCTTTGAGCAGCAGGGCGCGCCCTTCCGTCAGCCGGCCGGCGCGGTAGTCCGGGATCAGCGACTGGAAGTCGGCGCAGCCGCGAATATGCCCGGCGGGCGCGATCTTCGCCCAGACGCGGCCGGCGGCGGCTTCGATCGCCGCCGGATCGATATTCTCATCGCGGATTTCCACCACGGCCCGCTCCAGGGCGGGATCCATGGGATTGAATTCGGGGGTCATGCCACTCCTCCCATATAGGCTCGGTATTCCTTTTCCAGGCGGTCCCGCGTGCGCGATAAGGTCACCGCTACAGTCCCCGGCGTGGTCGAAAGCAGACGCGCAATTTCGGGATTGTTCTTGCCTTCAAAGAAACGGAGCATAAACATTTCGGCGATCCTGGGATTGAGCCGGGCCAGGGCGCCGCGCAGCCACTCGCGGATTTCGCCGGAATGGTGCTGCCGCTCCGGGTTCCGGTGGACTGGCTCGGCCAGCACCGGCTCCATTTCGTCCAGCGGCACGTTGCGGATATTCTGCCGGGACCGCACCAGGTCGAGCGCCGCATTCACCGCCGCGCGGTGCAGAAAGCTTGCCATGTTGCCCACCGGTTCCGCTCCGGGATCGCGTTTCAGCAGCCGCAGGAACACGGTCTGCAACACGTCTTCGGCGTCGCCGGCGTTGCCGCTGACCCGGTAGGCCGCGCGAAACACCAGAGCGTGGTGCTCCCGAAAGGCCCGCTCCAGATCGGCGGCGGAAAGTTGGGCCGGTTCTTGCTCAGCAGCCATTAGCGCTTTCATCCTACCAGGCTCATCTATTTACTGGACGGGTGATGAGTCCGCGAATTAGCCCGATTCCTCATCGGCTTCGGGTGCGGCGCGAGATGCGGCCGGACTGACAGGCCGGGAGACTTGTCCTACTCGACCCAAAAAAAGCCCCGCGCCTAGGGTGGCGTGGGGCATGAAGTTCTACTGCAATCTGTCTCGGAGGATGACAGACCGGTGTCGATTCTAGCATCAGCTAGCCCTCAAAGCAACGCAGTAACGAGAGAATCGGTACCTATTTGGCGGCAAAAGCTAACGTAACTCGTCCATAACCTGGTCCAAAACAGCACGCGACGGCCGAACTCTGGCTTCCGGCAGCGTAGCCACTGGCTCATCTGTTAGATTTAGTAGTTCTAGGAAGGTTGGTCTAGCGGTGTTGAGGTACAGAACTCCCGTCAGGATCTCTCCCTTGGCTTCGGCCTCTTCCAGCGCCGTGAGCGACTTCAAGCGGTCGGTCGGATCGAAATCCCGTTGCAGCTTGCGAATGCGCAGGTGCGAGCCATCGTGCATCTGCACGTCCACCACTTCGCCTTCCGGTATATCCACCGAAATATCGTCGAACGAAGGGACAAAGTCCAGTTCCTGCAATATTTCTTCGTGCTCCTTCACGTAGGCGTAACTTTTGGTCGAGCCCTCGTGATCGTTGAAAGTGACGCACGGCGAGATGACGTCGATCACCGAAAGGCCGCGATGGGCGATGGCGGTCTTGAGGATGGCAGTGAGCTGTCTCTTATCGCCGCTGAAGGAGCGGGCCACAAAGGTGGCGCCCCATTTCATAGCCAGCGCGCAGCAATCGAACGGTGGCAGCTCGTTGGGAGTCCCGGATTTCAGGGTCGAGCCCAAATCCGCGGTGGCCGAGAACTGGCCCTTGGTCAGCCCATATACGCCATTGTCTTCAATCACGTAAATCATCGGTACGTTGCGGCGGATGAGGTGCATGAACTGGCCGAGCCCGATGGAGGCGGTGTCGCCGTCGCCAGAGACCCCGATGCCGAGAAGCGTGTGGTTGGCCAGCAGAGCGCCGGTGGCGATGGCCGGCATGCGGCCATGGACCGCGTTGAAGCCGTGCGACAGGCCAAGGAAATAAGCCGGTGATTTCGAAGAGCAACCGATACCGGAGAACTTGGCGACCGTATAGGGATTAATCCCCAGCTCGTAGAAACTTTCTATGAGGCGCTCGGAGATGGAATTGTGGCCGCAGCCGGCGCACAAGGTGGTCTTGGCGCCCTTATACTGCAACACTTCGAGGCCAATGTGGTTGACCTTCTTGGGCGGGGGAGTAACCGTGGTGCTCATCTATTTGCCCTCCTCTCGGACGATGTGGTCGGTAACCGTGCGCGCGTCCAGCGGCAGGCCGCCGTAATATCGCAAGCTGCGCAGTTTGGCGATCAGCTCGGCATCCAGCTCCAGGCGCATCAGACCCAGCAACTGGCCGTCGCGATTCTGGTCCACCACGTAGACGCGGTCGTGGCGGCGAATGAAGTCCAGAAGCTGCCCGGTGAAGGGGTACGCCCGGAGCCGCAGATAGCTGGCTTCGATGCCGTACTCGGCCTTCAACTGATCGCAGCTTTCGCGCACTGCGGGATCCGAAGTGCCCCAGGCCACGAAGCCGATCTGGGCTTTTTCGGCCATCGAAACCACCGGTTCGGGAACGTATTGGCGCATGACTTCGAACTTGTGGGCCAGCCGGTCCATGTTGTGGATATAGTCGTCCTCGCGCTCGGTGTATTGGGCCTTTTCGTTGTGGCCGCTGCCCCGCGTAAAGTACGAAGCCTTGGGATGATTGGTGCCGGGAAGCGTGCGCCAGCCCACGCCATCGCCATCCACATCTTTGTACCGGGCGAAGCCGCCCAGCCGGTCGAGGTCTTCGGCGGTGAGGATCTTGCCGCGATGGATGGGCTCTTCGGGGTAGGGGAACGGGTCGGCCATCCAGTTATTCATGCCGAGGTCGAGATCGGTCATGACGAAGACCGGCGTCTGGAACTTCTCGGCGAAATCGAAAGCCTCAAGGCTCATCGAAAAACACTCTTCCGGCGAACACGGGAAGAACATCGGGTGCCTGGTGTCGCCGTGGGAGAGCAGCGCGGTGGTAATCAGGTCGCCCTGCTGGGTGCGCGTGGGCAGCCCGGTGGACGGGCCGACGCGCTCCACGTCGTAAACCACGGTGGGGCATTCGGCGTAATAGCCCAGCCCGATGAACTCCGACATCAGTGAGATGCCCGGGCCGGCCGTAGCCGTCATGGAACGGGCGCCCGCCCAGCCGGCGCCCAGCGCCATGCCAATGGACGCCAGCTCATCTTCGGCCTGCACGATGGCATAGGTGGCCTTGCCGGTATCGGGATCGTGGCGGAAGCGCTTGGCGTAACCGATCAGGGTCTCCACCAGCGACGACGACGGCGTGATGGGATACCAGGTCACCACCGTGACGCCCGCGAACATCGCGCCCAGGGCGCAGGCCGCATTGCCGTCGATGATGATCTTGCCGGCGGTCGCGTTCATGCGCTCGGCCCGGTAAGGAATGCCATCGGCGAACGTGCCGGCGGCGAATTCGAAGCCGGCTTTGGCGGCGCCCCAGTTGAGATCGACGGCTTTGGCTTTGCGCTCGCCGAACTGCTTCCGGAGCGCCTTGTAGACCTCTTCCATATCGATCGCGAGCAGCCGCGCGACCACGCCGTCGTAGATCATGTTGCGGACCAGTTTGCGCAGCTTGGCGTTGGGACAGACCGGAGCAACCAGTTTGTCGAACGGGACGGGGAAGAAGTGCAGGTCGCTGCGCAGTTCGTTGAGCTTGAGCGGCTCGTCGTAGATCACGGCCGCGCCGCCGTCCAGGTTCAGGACGTCTTCGCGCGCCGTTTCGGGATTCATGGCGACGAGGATGTCGATTTCCTTGCGGCGGCCGATGTAGCCGTACTTGCTGGCGCGGATGGTGAACCAGGTCGGCAGGCCGGCGATGTTCGAGGGGAACATGTTCTTCCCCGAAACCGGAATGCCCATCTGGAACAGCGAGCGCATGAGAACGCTGTTGGCAGTCTGGCTGCCCGACCCGTTCACGGTGGCTACCTGAATACTGAAGTCGTTGACGACCGGCTGGCTCGGTTGGCCCGGCTGAGATTCCACCGGGGACACTTCTAAAGTTGACATCGATCGGGAATCCTTCTGAAGGGAGTGTGGCCCAAAATCACGTGCTTCTCAATTATATGCGAATTTTGGGTGTTGGTTCAGGTTGACGGACCGTAGCCGATCCGAACCGCTTCTAAAAGTCGCCGGCGAACCTCGGCGTAACTGGCGTAGGCGTTGTTCTCGCGAACGCGTTGCTCCACTATGTCTGAGCGAAACTGAATCGATGTGGAGTCAGGGAGGCATTGGCCGAACAACTCGCACATCCGATCGGCCTCGTGCACATAGTGCTTAAGCGTTTCCCAACATTGTGCGTGCAGTTCTGCAAATTGTTTCGAATTCATTCCGTTCCCTTCACAGTATATTATGGGCCTCCAAGCTAAACCACTGTCCGAATTCCCGGGGGTGCGACATGAAAGTGAATGGCATTGCGATCCCTCGGGGAAACAAGCGATTCCGAGCGTACCGGCTACTCAGGCGTTCATGCACTTTCATGTCGCGCGCCCAATAGCCGCCTGAAGTGGCAGTAATCAGAAGTCCGAAGCGGTTGTCATTCTGTCTTCTGTCTTCTTATTTCATTCAGCACACGCGCGAGAATTCCATCTCCAGCAAGCGGGCCAGCTTCTCGATTTTCCCGGCAATGTGGCCCACGCCCGCCGCGCAATGATGGGCAGGGCCATGGGCGGCCCATTCGGCGACGAAGCGGCGCGCGCCGATGGGGAACCGATAGCGGCTGTTGGTGTTGCCGATCTCCAGAATGGGTCCGGGGACGGACTCACCTTCCGCGGCGAGCAGTTTCAACTTCCCGTGAGCGGCCTCCGCCACCGAGAGCAGCGTCACTGGCCCGTGCTTCACGGACATCTCCACGGAAAGGCCGCGGCCCACCTTGCCGTGGTAGACGGAAAGCGGCCGGACTTTGGTTTTTCCCTGGGCGATCGAGACATGGCCGGGGCCGTCGTGACCCATCAGCACCAGGTCGTCGCGGAAATCCATGGCGTAAAATTCGGTGAATGAGCCGCCCGCGCCGAAGGCATCCATAATCTTCATGGCCTGCACGTTCTTGATCTCCAGTTCGCCGGCGACGGGGATGCCGCGGGCCGTCAGCAGGCTGTTGCCGAGGATGATGGAGCTGATGGCGTCCTGGTTGGCGGGATTGCCGGCGCCGCTATAGAAATAAGCCAGCGCGGTGAGGCCATGGGCTTCCACCAGGCGATCCAGAGCCACGGAAGTTCGTGCGGCTTGCGCCAGATCTTCGGGCGGGCAGTCCGCCTGCACGTCGAACGTCTCCGCGAATGCGGCGAGCCGACGCTCCACTTCGGAGTCGCTGACTTGCGCGCGCAAGGCCGCCAGTTCTTCCACTTCGAGCATCTCGATGTGCCCGCCGAAGGTGGCGCTTTCGAGCGTGAGGTCGGTATAAATGTCGAGCATGCCGCCGTAATAATGGCCCATCACGCCGAGGCGGTTGTGCTCCATGACCGTAGCGGCGCGCGCGGCCGAGACCCAATCGGCGATCTCGTTCCAGGCGGCGGGGTCGTCTTCGAGCATGCCGGTAACCTGATGGAAGGGAATGCGGCAGCGCTGAAAAACGTTGGCGATTTCCGGGACGGCACAGGCCTGGCAGTAGGCCAGCCACTCCCCGGTCATCAGGGCGCGGTCGCCCATGCGGTTGAAAGCGGCGTAATCAATGGCCGCGGCCGGCGCCAGGCTGAGGACGATGACCGGCACGCGGGCGCGGCGCACCACCGGCAGCACTGTGGAAGAGAGCGCGTAGGTGGTGACGTAGAGAAAAATGAGATCGACATCGGCCTGGCGGAAGCGGTGGCCGGCGTCGAGGGCCTTTTCGGGAGTGTCGATCAAGCCGAGGTCGACGACTTCGACCTGCATGGCGCCCAGCCGTTGGGCCACCTGGCGCACGTAACCCTGCAGGCGTGCCTCCAGGCCGGGGAACTGCTGCCAATAGGCCTGGAGTCCGACGCCAAACAGGCCGGCCCGGGTGGTGTAGGAACTGCTTGAGCTCTGCAAAGCGGTATTGTATACGCGCGCAGCCGCCGGGTGCATGCCTGCCGCCGCGAAGGGTCTGTGACAATGGAGTCTGGCATGTTCCTGTTCGACTGGTTTCGCTCGTTCCTGCCGATGCACAACCCGCTCGGCTTCGGCGCGGGCGACTTCCTGGAACTGGCGCTGGTGTGCCTGCTGATCCTGTTGATGGTGGCGCGCGCCGGGTTGGGACCCGCCGTGGGGCGGTTCGCGGAGAAGACCGGCTGGGTCATGCTGTTGCTCTTTGTGACGCCGCTCGCGCTGCGGCTGGCGCTGCTGCCTAAGTTTCCCGCGCCGGTGCCCGGCGGGGCCGACGACTATGGCTACCTGCTGCTGGCCGATACGCTGCGTCACTTTCGCCTTGCCAATCCGATGCATCCCATGCACCGGTTTTTCGAGACGGTGTTTGTGCTGCAGGAGCCCAAATACAGTTCCATCTATCCGGCCGGCCAGGGACTGGTGCTGGCGCTGGGATGGCTGGTGTTCGGCCATCCCTGGGCCGGCGTGCTGCTGAGCGCGGGCGTCTTCTGCGCACTGTGTTACTGGATGCTGCGCGGGTGGACCACGCCGGGCTGGGCGCTGGCGGGTGGGTTGCTGGCGGTGTGCGAATTCGGGCCGCTCAACGAGTGGATGAATATTTACTGGGGTGGCGCAGTGACGGCCGCGGCGGGATGCCTGGTATTCGGCGCGCTGCCGCGATTGCGGAAAGAACCGCGGCAGCGGGATGCCGTCCTTCTGGGAGCAGGCTTGGGGATGCACCTGCTCACGCGGCCTTACGAATCGATTTTCCTGTGCCTGAGCGCGGCGGTCTTCCTGGCGCGCCCCGCGGCGTGGCGCCGGCTTGCGTGGATTGCGCCGGTGGCGGCGCTGGCGCTGTTCCCGGCAGTGGTGCTGACGCTGCTGCAGGCCAAAGCCGTGACCGGAAGCTTCGCCACCATCCCCTACGCCCAGAGCCGCTATCAATACGGCGTGCCGACCACGTTCACCTGGCAGCCGAACCCCGTGCCGCACCGCGAGCTGACCACGCAACAGCGACTGACCGCCGAAGGCCAGGCGGCCGAGCATGGCGATGAGCCCGAAACGGTGGGCCGGTACCTGGAGCGCTGGGGCACGCGCCTGCGCTTCTACCGTTTCTTTCTTGTGGCCCCGCTCTACCTGGCGTTGGTGTTTTTCCTGCCGGCGTTGCGGGAGTTCCGGTTCGCGTGGGCCGCGGGAACAGTTTTCCTGTTCAGCCTGGGCACCAACTTTTACCCGTACTTTTTCCCGCAGTACGTGGCGGGCGTGGCCTGCCTGTTCCTCCTGATGGCGGTGACCGGGCTTGAGCGCTTGAGCAAGCTGAGCCCGGAAGCGGGAAGGCTGCTGCTGTTCCTGGTGGGCGCGCACTTTCTGTTCTGGTACGGATTGCACGCCCTGGCGGACAAGAATGTTTTCCTGGCGATGCGGCCGTATGAAACCTGGGATTTCGTGAACTTCGGAGATCCGGAAGGCCGCGCCGGCATCGAACACCGGCTCGCGGAACTGCCCGGGAAGAAGCTGGTCTTCGTGCGCTACGGCGAACTGCACCGCTATCACGAATGGATTCACAATGCGGCCGATATCGATGGCGCGCCGGTGGTGATGGCGTTGGACCTGGGAACCGAAAACGAGAAGCTGCGGGCCTACTATCCCAACCGCTCTGCCTGGTTGCTGGAGCCGGACGCAATGCCGGTGCGGCTGGCTCCTTACCGGGAGGAGAAGCCGATGTTCGAGGACGTGCGGTGAGACCGTAATTCACCCTCACGGTCGTGCGACAAGTCATGGCCGGTCAGAGCCACGACCGTATGGGAGTGATTTCCGACCAAGGGCGCGACCAGGGGGTCGCGCGCGGACGAGGGCGTCCGCCCCACTTTATTGCTCGTGCACATCCTCCAGGTACGTATACCCGTGCAGCCCCTCTTCGTAAAACTTCAGCAGCGCGCCGCTTTCCTCATACGTCAGCCGCCCTTCGCGCAGCGCGGTCTCGACGTCCTTGCGCAGCGTTTGCACCAGGCTGTCGGATGAGAATTGCACGTAGTTCAAGACTTCGCGGACGGTGTCGCCCTTGATCACGGAATCCAGGATCACGTCGCCGGCAGGTCCCAAACGGACGTGCACCGCATTGGTGTCGCCGAACAGGTTGTGCAGATCGCCCAGGATCTCCTGGTACGCGCCCAACAAAAAAGCGCCCAGGTAATAATCGCCGCCGGTGAAAGTGTGGAGCAGCAGGGTGCGCTTGACGTCGCGGCGGTCGATGAAGGCGTCCACCTTGCCGTCCGAATCGCAGGTGATGTCGCCCAGCACGGCGGGGCGCGTGGGTTCCTCTTCCAGCCGGTGGATGGGCATGATGGGAAAGAGCTGCTTGATGGCCCAGCTATCGGGCATGCTCTGGAAAAGCGAGAAGTTGCAGAAGTAGGTATCGGAGAGCATGGCGTCAATGCCCTCCAGCTCTTCCGGGAAATAGTCGAGTTGCCGCGCCTGGCTCTGGATTTTGCGCGAGATCGCCCAGTAAAGATTCTCGGCGACGCAGCGCTGTTCGAGCGATAGATAGCCGAGGCTGAACAGGTTGAGCGCCTGGTCGAGGGCCTGCTGCGCGTCGTGGTAGCTTTCCAGCAGGTTCTTGGCGGAGAGACCGCGGTGCGTCTCCTGCAGGTCGATGAGCGGCTGCTCGGCGTCCGGGGGCGTTTCCGGCGCCACATCGGTATCGCCCATGCCGGCTACCCCGAGGACGTTGAAGACCAGCGCGCTGTGATACGCGGCAATGGCGCGCCCGCTCTCGGTGATGATGGTGGGGTGCGCCACGTTGACCTCGTCGCAGACGTTCTGGACGTGGTAGATGATGTCGTTGGCGTATTCCTGCAGGGTGTAGTTGACGCTGGATTCGAAATCCGTCTGCGAGCCGTCGTAATCGATGCCCAGGCCGCCGCCCACATCCAGGAACTGCAGGCCGGCGCCCGCCTGCGCCAGATCGACGTAGACGCGCGCCGCTTCGTTCACCGCGGCTTTGATCTGGCGGATGTTGGTGATCTGGCTGCCCAGGTGGAAGTGCAGCAGGTTGAGGCAATCGGCCATGCCCGAGTCCTTCAACTCCTGCAAGGCGCGCATGGCTTCGGTGGCCGACAGGCCGAACTTGGAGCGGTAACCGCCCGACGATTTCCACTTGCCGGAACCGCGGCTGGCCAGCTTGACGCGCAGCCCGATGCGCGGCTTCACACCCACGCGCTGGCTGTATTTGAGGATGAGGCGCAGCTCGGTGTATTTCTCGACCACCGGGATGATGGTGCGTCCCAGCTTCTGGGCGAGCATGGCCATCTCGATGTATTCGTCGTCTTTTAAGCCGTTGCAGATAATGGGAGTGTCGTTGTCGGCCAGGGCCATGACCGCCATCAACTCGGGCTTCGATCCGGCCTCCAGCCCGAAGTGGAACGGCTTGCCGAATTCCAGGACTTCTTCCACGACCTGCCGCTGCTGGTTCACTTTGATGGGGTATACGCAGCAGTAGCCGCTCTGGTATTTATGCTCCGCAATGGCGG
>Ga0181530_10003520_pt1 | contig 17378 bp, 14 predicted proteins | sample PEATcosm2014_Bin_42_FD_119769 | JGI IMG/M metagenome (GOLD analysis project Ga0181530, IMG submission 119769) | Peatland microbial communities from MTU Mesocosm Facility, Houghton, MI, USA - PEATcosm2014_Bin10_60_metaG | ecosystem: Environmental > Terrestrial > Soil > Wetlands > Peat | place... | reverse complement strand
TTGCCGGAACCATTGGGCCCGAGGTAGCCCGTGATCTCGCCCGGGCGCACGGCGAAGCTGACGTGGTCGACCACCGTGAGGCTGCGAAAACGTTTGGTCAGGCCGCGGACTTCGAGCATCTCATCGCCTGAAATGCAGATTCGCGGTCACTACGCCGTGCCATATTTCACTGGGCATGGCCTGGTGGACCGCGGCGATGGCAAGAACTCCGCCCAGCGTCGCAATCTGTAAAGCGGTCGCCATCATGAGCGTTCTCACCCATGGATCGGCGAGTCTCCGGGGAACTGCGATCGTGACCAGTTCGGACAGCGCGCAACACCAGACCGAGGCGATGCCTAAAGCTCCGCGCGCGCGTGCAAGGTCTTCGGTGAACGCTTCGGTCATTTCATCGCCGAAATCCTCGCGCAGCTCACACGGATAGAACAGGAGGAGGCCCCGGTAAATCCAGGAACTGAGGCGCAGACCGAGGGTCATGACGCCGACTCCGCGGAGCGCAGGCGCATGGCCTTGGCCTTCCTGACCATAGACTCCATGCGCTCTAGCTCGAGATTCAGGACGGCGGTTCCGTCGCGCGTCAGGCGGTAGTAACGGCGGCGGCTGTCGGCGCCCGCGGGGGCCGGCGCTTCCCGAATCCAGCGCGATTCCAGCAGGCGCTGGATCGTGGTGTACAGGGTTGCCGGGCCAATCGGGAACTTGCCTTCGGAGATCTCACGCGTTTCCTGCATGATGGCGTAGCCATGCTTGTCGCCGCCGGCGAGAGCGAACAGGATGAAGAACGCCGCTGGCGGAAGGGGGAAGTCAGAGCGATCCATGGATACGATATATCATCATCAGATATATCGTGTCAAGAACTAGAGCGGGTTGCTTTTCTTAGAATCGTTGCTGGTATCGGGCACTGATGCGTGACAGGGCGGCGGCATAGTCGAGCCGCATGTCGTTGTAGCTGTCCCATTCAAATGGATACGGTGGCTCGTTTGTGGCCTTGAAGCGCAGAATCAACAATTCGTCGAATTGGGAGCTAACTTCAGCTCGCAGGCGGCGCTCCGCTTCCGGAGCTTCCTGAAACGGATGCAGGTAACCCGCCTTACCCGTTGTGGGAAACTGGCGGTCACCTTCATAGCCGATCGTATGATCGGCGCGATTGATGCCGACGAGCGCTGCGCAGATCGGATTCCCGCCACCGCGTTTGAATTGGTCGGCCTGATTCCGAAGGTCGTTGATCACACGGTCGATCTGTTTGATCATTGCCTTCGCCAGCACTTTGACTTCAACTCCGATTTCAACTGTGGCTATAGGGCCGCGTGGCACGAGGTAGCCGCTGTCCGTGATTGGCGTCTCGCCCGGAATGATTTCGCCAAACGTCCCGTCACCCCGGCGGGCCGAAACGCCGCGTCGTTTATTCTGGACATTCAAAACGCGATCCTTACGGTTGATTGCCGCGTCGACAAGCTTTTGGGAACGGTTGACTGTTATGAGGTCTTCGTAGAGGTGCATCGCCACGAAGTCGCCTTGATTTGAGGCACGATGCTTATAAAGGCGGCCCTCAAAGAGTCGCCTGAATTCCGTCAGCAGCCGGTATTCGAGTGGTGCGGGCGTCTCCGTCAAATACGACCTCGGCTTCCGTTGCGCCAACGAGACGTGTTTGCCGAGCGGTCCTGGCAATCCGCTGCCGGGCGATATCAGTGTAAAGAGATTCGATTTCGTTAGCGATCGAATTTCTGCCTGCCATGATAGCAGCCTGCGAGGTCGATCCGGTTCCCGCGAATGGGTCCAAGACAGTATCTCCTGCAAAGGAAAACAGACGGATGAGGCGATCCGCGAGTTCAACAGGGAACGGCGCGGGATGTCCATCCCGGGTGGAAGCACCACGCAGATTTGTCCAGATGGAGCGTTGCCAGGTCTTCATCTCTTCGCGCGTAAGCATCGACAAGGCTTTCTGAAGCGACGGAGTGGAACGGTACTCGCCACCTTTCCGGAGGAAGAGAATATATTCGATGTCGTTTTTGATGATTCCACCAGGCTGGTATGGCTTTCCATAGAAACCAGCGCCATTGCCCTCGGCCTCGGTGACACCATTGGCGATCTTGTGCCACAGGATGGGCTGAAGACAATCGAGACCAATCCTGCGTGCGCGTACCTGGATGTCGGCGTGTAATGGGACGATGTAATGACGTCCGCCCCTCTTGCGCGGGATGCAAACATCACCCACGACGCAGCAGATCCGTCCGCCACCAGTCAAAACGCGCTTACACTCACGCCAAACCTTGTCCAACTCAGCCAGAAAGTGCTCGTAGTCCTCGAAGTGCCCCATCTGATCCTGGTTGCCCGGCGCATAGGCCTTTAACGTCCAGTAGGGGGGCGATGTCACAACCAAATGGACCGATCCGTCTGGTATCCAGGACAAATCGCGAGCGTCACCGCGATGGACACGATGAGTGGTCCGATTGTACGGCTGCGGCCAAACAACTTCACGGTAGTGGCGATTCGCCGCGAGGAGGGCCTTTAGACCCTCAGGCGTATTGTCCTCGAGCGGCAGGCGAGGCGCGTTACGCCTGGCACGTGCTCCGGCACCATTAGTGAAGAGCGGCAGGCTACCGTTGGGTTTCGTTTTGCTCAATCGCTTGTCGGTCCGCGTCACTTGACCAAAAACCGGTTTGGAAGTGCTGATAGAGATTGTACCGTTCTCTCGCAGTTCTTCCATCCTGCTTTTTCTATCGGCAGAATGCTGCAAAAACAAAAGCCCCCTTTGCCTCGCGGCAAAAGGGGCGCGCTTTTTCCGAATTGATCCGAACCTTTACAGTTCGAGCGGCCCGGTGCTGTCGCCCATCGTGTCCTGCTGAATGCCCGCCATACCGAGCATCGAGATGAGCAGGTTGCCCATTGGCGTGTGCAGTTTGTACTGGTTGTGCTTGCCGCCCTGAATCTGGCCGTTCGCACCGCCCGTCAGCATCACCGAAATCGGGTCGTGACTGTGGACGTTTCCGTCGCCCATGCCGCTGCCGTACAGGATCATCGTGTGATCGAACAGCGTGCCGTCGCCGTCCTGTGTCTTGCTCATCGCTTCCATGTAGCGGTTGAACAGTTTGACGTGATAGGTGTTGATCTTCTGGTGCTTCTCCATCTGCACCGGATTGTACTGGTGGTGCGAGACGGAGTGATGCTGGTCGGGCACGCCGATCTGCGGATAGGTCCGGCTGTTCAGCTCACGCGACATCATGAAGCTCGTTACGCGGGTCACATCGGACTGGAAGGCGACCACCTGCAGGTCGAACATCAGGTTGACGTGATCCTCATACAGCTCGGGCACATCCACCGGAGCATCCGGCACCGACATCTCCGCTTCCTTATTGCGCTTCTCGACCTGTCCGATGCGGCGTTCGATTTCGCGAAGGTTGTCGAGATAGTCGCTGATGCGGGTCTTGTCCTGCGCGCCGAGCTTGCTCTGGAGCCTTGTCGCGGCGCTGGTGATGGAGTCAAGCAGGCTGCGATCGTCCTGCAGACGAGCGAAGCGATCCCTGGCCGAACTGCCGTCACCGAACATCCGCTCGAAGACCACGCGCGGATTGATTTCGGCCGGGAGCGGCGTGGTGGGCGTGCTCCACGACATCGTATTCAGATAGGCGCAGCTGCTGGTGCCATCGCAGAGACCGATCATGTTGGAGACGTCTTCGATGCCCAGTTCGAGCGAAGGAATTGGCGTGTCCTGACCGATCTTCCTGGCGATCATCTGGTCTATCGTGGTGCCTGCCTGCACATCTTCGCCGGGAGTATCTTTTGTATTGCCGCAGCTCAGCCATGTGGCGCTGGCGCTGGCGTGGCCGGAACCAGCCTGGTGGCCATGGTTTTCGGCAAGATTACTGAGAATAAGGAAACGATCGCGGAACGCTTCGACGGGCTTCAGGATCGGCTTCATTTCATAATCCCTGCCAGTCTTCTCCGGCACCCACTGATTGAGGATGACTCCATGCGGAGTGTAGAAGAATGCCGCGCGGAACTGAGGCTTCGTGCTCGCCGACAGCGCGGGCACCATCGACTCCAGGAACGGCAGCGCTATCGTTGCGCCAGCCATGCCGCGCAGAAACGCCCGGCGGGGCAGATGCTTTTTCGTGATGATCATCTTTTCGATCTCCTTATTGTTACAGTTCCGAAAATTACTCTAATGCTACACGATTCCGTCACCGGATGGAAGCCGCCACCGGAGTCGTCTTTGCCGGTTCGGCGGCAGAGGCGTTCTCCACCACAGGGGTCGGCTTCACCCTCATCTGGAATGCCGGGCTGGAAACGATTCCCATCACGATCGTGGAAAACCGGTCGTTATCGGCCTTCCCGCCGTTCAGGATGCGGCGAACCGACGGCATATCGTAATAGTCCAGCGACCGGCCCAGCGAATAGCTCATCAGCTTTTCGGTGAACGTCTGGATGAACACTTCGCGGCGGCTCAGCAGGAAATTCCGCAGGCCGGCGGCTCCATCCACTTTCGAGCCGTCGAACAGCGTATCCGCGGCGTCGATTTTCGCCTCGCCGTCCTTTACGCGCCACCGGCCGACCGCATCGAAATTCTCCAGCGAGAAGCCGATCGGATCCATAACTTTGTGGCAGGTCGCACAGAAGGGGTTGGCGCGGTGCGCGGTCATGCGGTCGCGCATGGTCAGAGCTTTGGCCGCCTTGTCGTCCTTCAGCGCCGGCACATTGGGCGGAGGCGGCGGAGGCGGCGTGCCGAGAAGATTGATCAGCACCCACTTGCCGCGTGCCACGGGCGACGTCCGCACAGCGACCGAGGTCAGGGTCAGAATACTCCCCTGGCCGAGCAGGCCTTTGCGTGCATCGTCGGTGATCTCCACCTTGCGGTACCGGTCGCCATAAATGCCCGGGACTCCATAATGCCTGGCCAGCCGTTCATTGAGGAACGTGTAATTGGCGGTGAGCAGGTCGGCCACGCTCCGGTCTTCCTTCATGATGCTGGCAAAGAGCATCTCGGTTTCCTGAGCCAGCGCCTGACGCAGGTTATCGTCGAAATCCGGGAAGACATCCGGATCGGGAACAACGCCGCGCAGGTTGCGCAACTGCAACCATTCCGCGGCAAAATTATCCACGATCGCCTGCGCTCTGGGATCGGCCAGCATGCGCCGAACCTGCTGCTGCAGGACCGTCTTGTCCTTCAGCTTGCCCTGCACCGCCAGATCGTAGAGCTGCTGGTCGGGAATCGTGCTCCACAGGAAAAACGACAGGCGCGAGGCCAGTTCGAGGTCGCTGATGCGATAGGGCGTGTCGGGCGCCACGTTGGGCGGATCCTGCTCTACACGGAAAACAAACTCGGGACCGGAAATGATGCGGCGGATCGCCATCTCGATACCCTGATCGAACGTTCCCTTGTTTTTGCCGCGCTGGTAGAAGCTGAGCAGTTCTTCGAGATCGCTGTCGTTCGCGGGTCTGCGCCATGCGCGCGTGGCGAGCGCCGTGAGAATTTTGCGCGCGCAGCCAGTCTCATCCTGGCCCGGTCCGGGACGGCAAATGAAGATGCGGCGGCGGCTGGGCGTATCGCCCGGTCCAGTGGGATTATAAGGACCCATGATCCGCAGGCTGTCGAGATGCGGGTATCCTTTTGTCTCGTTGCTGTCGATGGCCGTGCGCTGGAACTGCTGCCAGACTTCGGCGGTCTCCGCTTCGTCCTGGCGGACGAAAGATACGGAAACGGTATGCGGACCCGCCGCCACACGCGCGCGGAATGCCATACGGGCATCGATCTGTTCCGCCGTCGCGGTCGCGTCCAGGTGGGACCGCGTATCTTCCTCCGGCCCTCCGAAATGAACCATCTTCATTCTCACGCCATCGAGCGTGATTTCGAGCGCGTGCTGATCTTCGAGGCCATGAGTGACGAAGAGAATGGAGCGCGAAAGTTTGGGCTGAAAGACATATTCGCCGTCGAGAGCAAAGTTGTGATGCGCGACCACCCCCCCGACCGTCCCGATGGGTGTTCCCTCGATGTGGCTGTTCTGCGAAAGATCCGGTTTGGGACGATATGTTGTCGCCACGACACCCGCCGACGGATCGCCGACCGCGATGCTGCTGATTTTGGCGGAAGCGGAAAGATATCGCTCGAGCAGCGTGGGCGACAGGGTCAGCGTCTGCGCCATGTTGTCGAAACCATCGGAGGAATCGTCCGGCGGCAGGAGCTGCGACACATCGGCGTCCACCGTCAAAACGTCTTTGATGGCGTTGGCGTATTCGGCGCGGTTCAGGCGATGAACGAGCGTGCGGCCGGGGTTTGGATTGGCCGCGGCCACCTTGTCGATGGTGTTTTCGAGATATGATGCGAAGCCGTCGATGGATGCATTGTCGGGGCGCGGAATGCCGATCGGCGGCATCTCACCCGCGCGCAGCTTCCGAATCACTTTTTCCCAGACGCGGGCATCGGCGGTGATTTTGGTGAAGTCCCGGTTATCAAGAACCAGCCCCGCCGTCTTCAGCTTTTCGCTGTGACACGCGACGCAATACTTGTCGATCAGGGCTTTATACTGCTGCGTGTCGGGCGCAGCGGCGCCGGTTGACTGGGGAGTGCCCCAAAGCGCCGGAACGGCCAGCGCCAGGCTGCCAATAAAAAGGACAGGGATCTTCTTCATTTCTCTTTCACCAGGAATAAACTACTTTTCGGCAACCTCTTTGGGTTCGACCGGTTTCTTATCGTCGGATTTCTGAGTGGTGTCCTTGTTTTCGTCGGCCTTGGCATCCTCGGCCGGCAGACCCTGCAGTTTGCGCAGCAGCGCCGCCGTGCTCTCGTGGGGTGTCACACGGCCCGCGCCGCCGGCGCCCGCAGTGGCGTTCTTGCCCAGCGCAATATCGATCGCCGTGCGGCCGCGCTTGTCCTTTGCATCGAGCTTCGCGCCGTGCGTCGCGAGATACTCGACGATCTCATCCGATCCCCTGGATGCAGCCAAAAGCAGCGGCGTCATCCCTGTGCTGTCCGCGGCGTTGACATCCGCCCCGTATTCCATGCAGAGCTTGATGGCTTTGATCAGATCCGCCGGCGGCGCGGACCGCTCATCACTCGTACCACCACCGCTAACATCTCCCGCCTGCGCGGCGGACATCAGAGGCGTCGAACCGTTCTTTCCGGTCTTACTGGCATCGGCTCCTTTTTCGAGCAGCAACGCCATGACTTCAAGATCGGCGGATTTTGCCGCGCGCCACAAAGGCGTTGCATCGGCCGGAGCACCAGCCTGGCCCCCCAGAGCTTTCTTTGCGGGCAGCGCGTTGGGCAGCAGGCTGTCGGGCTTCGCACCCTTCGCGAGCAGCGCCTTGATGAAGTCCATCGAGGTCAGCGTGTCGGCGTGGTTGGACGCGGCGTGTATCACATGCACCGAGTCCCGGGTCTCCACCGCCTGCCACAGCGAGCCGTCATTCGGGTCTCCACCCTTTTCGAGCAGAAGGTTGGCCATGTCCCAGTGCGCATTCGCGGCCGCGATCACCATCGCGCTCAGCTTGTTGGGGTCGCGCTCGTCTGCGTTTGCCCCGCCGTCCAGCAGAGCCTGCGCCGCTTCGACGGAGTTCTCGCGAGCCGCTTCCATCAGGGGGGTCAACCCGCCCGGAGGATAGCTCGAGAAGACCGTCGCGGGGCCTTTCTCCATTTTGGGGTAAATCAGGTGCGTCGCCGAGGCGTTGACATCGGCTCCGTGCGCGATCAGCAGTTTCACGACACTGGCGTGGTTTTCGCCGGCAGCCCACGCGAGCGCGGTCTCCCCGTGCCAGCCTTCCTTCGCGTTCACCGTGGCGCCGTGATCGAGCAGGGCCTTCACCACGCCCTCGTTGCCGGTGCGCGAGGCGGTCATCAGCACGGTTTCACCGCTGGCGATTTCTGTGTTTGGGTCGGCGCCAGCCTTCAGGAGCAGTTCGACCATTGCGGCGTTACCATTCGCGGCGGCTTCGGAGATCGCGGGGATACCGTAACGGTTGGTCAGCTTCACGTTGGCGCCCGCTTTGATCAGCGCGTTCGCCGTATCCAGATCGTCGTTATGGGCGGCCCAGATGAGCGCGGTCATGCCATCCGGCTGCGCCGCATTCACGTCCGCGTGCTGACTGAGCAGCGCGCGTATCGTTGCCGAATCCTGATTCTGGACGGCGTTTGCGAGCCGGATATCGTCGGCGGCGTACAGGCCGGCAGCCGACAAAAGTGCGATAACCAACAAACCGTTCAAACGGGGAGCGCGCATATGTTCTCCTTATACATCTTATACATAAGGTACGGATACGGTGGTGCCCGTAAAACGATAGCTGATTTTCATCCCGAACGAAAGGGGGTATCCTGGTAGTCAGAGTTAACGATGGACAGCTCCGCGGACGATCCCAAATCGTCGAGCGATTACGTTCCCTCCGGCGCCATTCTCAGCCGGTGGTCCGAGTCGGCGTGGGAAAACGGCCTGCAGGTCGACCGCCTGCGGGACATGCAGTCGCTGAAGATCCAAACGCTGAACAGCCTGTACGAACTGACGATCATTTCGGCCAGCCATTGCCAGGTTTTGCTGCGCGGCGGACGCCACTTTCCGGAATGGACGCCGCTCGGGTTCTCCGGCAGCACCTTCGGAGGCAGTTTTATAAAAATGAGGGGCATTTACATCGGCTTCTGCATGGAGTTCCATCTGGGCGAGATGCGGATCTTCACCACCAGTCCCGTGCAGTGGATCGGGCCGGTGGAAGATCCGGGCGAACTCGCGGCTCCGGCCATCCCGAAATAGTTCCGTATAGCCTCAGAACCGGACCGCCGGACTGAAGAAGTAAAATCCCATAGCCGATGTGATCGGCCGTCCGGTACAATTGAGCGATTTCCAAAGGAGCATGAATTTCATGAGCGTGAAGCTGAATACCCGCCAGGCGGGCGACGTAACGGTGGTGGATGTTTCCGGCCGCATTACTCTCGGCGAAGGGTCAAGCGCCATTCGCGACGAGATGCACGCCCTGACGGGCAAAGGAAATAAAAAGGTCCTTCTGAACCTTGGCGATGTAACCTACATCGACAGTTCCGGTATCGGCGAGCTGGTTTCCGGCTACACGACCATCGCGAACGCCGGCGGCACCCTGAAGCTGCTGGGCCTGACAAAACGCGTAAAAGACCTGTTGCAGATCACCAAGCTGTACACGGTGTTCGATGTTCACGAGGATGAAGCCCACGCGCTCCGGAGCTTCGTCTAAGGGAAGCCCCAGCCGCTTAATCGCATTCCCCGGCCTCTTGTTTATGGGGTAGACTTAGCTGAATCACAAACATGCCGCTCGCCACCGGAGATCGCCTCGGGCCCTACGAGATCGTTGCGCTTCTCGGCAGGGGCGGCATGGGCCAAGTGTGGCGGGCGCATGACTCGCGCCTGAACCGCGACGTCGCCATCAAAGTCTCCGCCCAGCAGTTCACGGATCGCTTTGAGCGCGAAGCCAGGGCCATCGCCGCGCTGAACCATCCCAATATCTGCACGCTCTACGATGTCGGTCCGAATTACCTCGTGATGGAGCTGATCGAAGGTCCCACGCTGGCGGACCGGATCGCGGAAGGTCCGATTCCACTCGAAGAAGCGCTCGGCATTGCGAAGCAGATTGCGGCTGCTCTCGAAGCCGCGCACGACAAAGGCATCGTGCATCGCGATCTGAAACCGGCCAACGTCAAGATCCGCCCCGACGGCTCGGTGAAAGTGCTGGATTTCGGCCTGGCGAAAACGGCTGAGCCCGCCGAGCTGAGTTCGGATTCGCCGACCATGCTGTCGGCCGTCGGCATGATTCTGGGCACGGCGGGCTATATGGCGCCGGAACAGGCGCGCGCCAAAAAAGAGATCGATAAGCGGGCCGACATCTGGGCCTTCGGCGTGGTGCTGTACGAGATGCTCACGAGCAAGCGGCTGTTCCTGGGCGAGGATGTGGGCCACACGCTGGCGTCGGTGATCATGCAGGAGCCGGACCTCTCGGCTGCGCCCGCCGAAGTGCGGCCTTTGCTGAAGCGGTGTCTGGAGAAAGACCCGAAGAAGCGCCTGCGGGATATCAGCGGCGTGGAGTTTCTGCTGGAGAGTAGCCCTGCGGCATCGTCCGCTCCCTCACGGTCGCGTTTCGGTAACGCGGGGTGGGTTGCGGCCGGTGTGGCGACAGTAATTGCGGCTGCACTGGCCTTCGTCCATTTCCGCGAGAAGCCGCCGGTCACCCACGTCACGCGTTTTCAATACCCACTCCCCGAAGGCCAGAGCTTCACTCGTACCGGCCGGCACGACATCGCGATTTCGCCCGACGGCACCAAGCTCGCGTACGTCGCGAACCTGCAGTTGTATCTGCGCGCGATGGATCAACTCGACGCGCAGCCCGTTCGTGGCACGAATGAGGATCCGATGGAGCCGGTCTTCTCGCCCGATGGCCAGTGGCTCGCGTATTTCGTGCCGGCGTCAGGGGGGACAAATGTATCTGCACGGGGCGCGTGGGCGCTGAAGAAAGTCGCAGTGGCTGGAGGCGCACCGGTGACACTCGGCCAACTGGCCGCCGCGCCATTCGGCGCCACGTGGCGCGATCGCACAATTGCCTTCGGCATGAATGCGGGAAGCACGGCTGGCGTCCAGGCGGTACCCGACTCAGGCGGCACGCTTAGCACCCTTTTGACGGGCGACCCAAAAAAGGAACAGTTGACGCAACCGCAACTCCTTGCGGATGGCAAACACGTGCTGTTTGTCGCGCTGCCTCCCGGAGCGACCGAAGGCCAGGTTGTCGTCCAGACCGTGAATGGAAACGATCGTAAAACCCTGGTAAACGGCGGCACCGATCCGCGCGTGCTCCCTTCCGGTCAACTCGTGTATATCCACGACGGGACACTGCTCGGCGTTCCATTCGATGTGAAAAACCTGACTGTGACCGGCGGTCCGGTTCCGCTGGTCGAAGGGGTCACGGAGACAACCACCTCAATGGCTGGCCAGTTTGCGGTTTCATCCGACGGCACGCTCGCGTTCAGGCCGGGAGCGGCCGGGGCTACAGCGCAGCGCGTGCTCGCCTGGGTCGACCGGCAGGGTCATGAAGAGACCCTTCCCGCCAAACCCCGGGCGTATTTGTATCCGCGGCTCTCTCCCGACGGCACAAAGATCGCTGTGAACTCGACGGACGAGGAGAACGACGTCTGGGTGTTCGATCTCGCAAAGGATACGCTCACGCGACTGACCTTCGGACCCGCCTTCGATTACCACCCAGCCTGGACACCAGACAACAAATACCTGCTCTTCAGTTCGGGTCCGTCTACTGGGACTTCCCCGAAGGACATCTTCCGGAAGGCGGCCGACGGCACGGGCACGACCGAGGCGTTGACGCAGCATCTGGAGGGTGGATATCCGCTGTCCCTGACGCCGGACGGAAAATCGCTCGTCTTCAGAAAGCTGTCCACCCCGGGCTTGTTCGTCTTACCGCTCGAGCCAAAGGGTGAGGCTCACGCGCTGACTGCCGATCCCAAATTCACCGAATATAACGGTGAAATCTCGCCGGACGGCCGCTGGATCGCCTATGACTCCAACGAATCCGGACGCTATGAGGTTTACGTCCGCCCGTTTCCCGCGGTGGACAGCGGCCGATGGCAGATATCTTCGGACGGCGGCTCGAATCCGGTCTGGTCGCGATCCGGCCGCGAGCTGTTCTTCGCGACCGCTGCGAACCGGATGTTTGCGGTTCCCATTCCGGCGGGAGCCACCTTTACATACGGAAGGCCGCAAACGCTGTTCGATACCACCGCGTACGTAATAGGGCTGAACAGCCGCCACTTCGACATCTCCGCCGATGGCAAACGCTTCCTGATGCTCAAGGAGGCTGGGAGCGGCGATAAGGCGGCGCGGCCCTCGATTGTCGTCGTCTCGCACTGGTTCGACGAAGTAAAAGCGAGGATGCCCGCGCGATGACTCCGGGCAAGCCGCTCGCCACCGGAGACACGGATTCCAGCCGTTCCCCCGGGCGCGGTGTCGGTCATAACGAATGAATTGATCGACAACCTTCGCGAAGACGACGCTTACTGATGTGGGCCCTGCTCGACATCAACGTTCTCATCGCTCTTCTCGACTCCGACCATTCGCTCCACTCGCAGGCAACCAGCTGTTGGATCCATTAGCGCATTTTCTGAGTTTCTGTGGGGCAGCCAATCCCGGCTGCAGCCGCCTTTCAGGCGGGTCGCCGGCTGGAAAGCCCGCGGCAGGCAGGATTGCCCGCCCCACCGTCTTTTCAGGGTAAACTTGACTGAATCACTCACATGCCACTGGCTACCGGAGACCGCCTCGGGCCCTACGAGATCGTCGCGCTGCTCGGCAAGGGCGGCATGGGCGAAGTGTGGCGAGCGCGCGATCCGCGTCTGAATCGCGACGTCGCCATCAAAGTCTCCGCGCAGCGGTTTTCGGACCGGTTCGAGCGCGAAGCACAGGCCACCGCGGCATTGAATCACAAGAACATCTGCATACTTCACGACGTCGGGCCGAATTACCTCGTCATGGAGCTGATCGAAGGCCCGACGCTGGCCGAGCGCATGGCCCAGGGGCCGATTCCACTCGAAGAAGCGCTCGGCATCGCGAAGCAGATGGGCGATGCGCTGGAAGCCGCGCACGAGAAGGCCATCGTGCACCGGGATCTGAAACCGGCCAACGTCAAGATCAAGCCCGACGGAACGGTGAAGGTGCTGGATTTCGGCCTGGCGAAATCGGCCATCGATCGCGCGCCGCAGACCCACGATTCACCTACGATGATGCCTGGGACGCAGGTGGGCATGATCCTCGGCACGGCGGGCTACATGAGTCCGGAGCAGGCGCGCGGCCAGGAAACGGACAAGCGCGCGGACATCTGGGCCTGGGGCGTGGTGCTGTGGGAGATGGTGACCGGCAAGCGTCTGTTCGACGGGCCGACGGTGTCCGATTCGCTGGCGGCGATTCTGACAAAGGAACCGGATTTGACGCTGGCGCCGGCGAAGATACGGCGCGTGCTGGCGCGGTGTCTGGAGAAAGACCCGAAGAACCGGCTGCGGGATATCAGCGGTGTGGAGTTTTTGCTGGATGATCTTGGACCTGCGGCTACCAGCCGCGGCAGAATGCCGTGGATTGCGGCAGCGGTATTGCTTTTGAGCACTCTGGCGCTCGGTGCTGTCGCCTGGCGGTATTATTCCGCGGAACCGCAAGTCCTGCGCATGACTCTGCAGACGCCGGAGAAGGCGCAGTTCCCAAGCGGCGTCTACATCCCCATGATTTCGCCCGACGGCCGCCGCGTGGCCTTCGCGGCGATGATCGACGGGAAGACTGGACTGTGGCTGCGCGACCTGGATGGCCTCAGCGCCCGGCTGTTGCCAGGCACGGACGGCGCCAGTTATCCGTTCTGGTCGCCGGACAGCCGCTGGGTCGCGTTTTTTGCCGATGGAAAACTGAAAAAGATCGACGTGAACGGCGGACCCGCGCTGACTCTTTGCGACGTTCCCCAGGGTGGCCGCAGCGGTACCTGGAATAAAGAGGATTTAATTGTTTACGGTCTCAACGGCGGCGGCCTGTTCCGCGTCGCGGCCGCGGGTGGAATTCCGAAACCCCTGAGTGAGCTCGATCTTGCCGCGACCGAAGTCATACACCGTTTCCCGTCGTTCCTGCCCGATGGCCGCCATTTCCTCTATACGGCGCGGAGCAACGACCCCCAAAAGACCCGAATCTACGTGGACAGCATCGATGCCAAGCCCGGATCCAAAACGAGACGTGAGGTTCTGGCCGCCGCTTCCAACGTCGTCTACGTTCCGCGATTGAGAGGCAGCCAGGGCTACCTGCTCTTCATGCGGGAGAGCACGCTGATGGCGCAGCCCTTCGATGGCGCGAACGCCCGGACTACCGGAGATGCAGTGCCTGTCGCCGAACAGGTGGATTACTTTCAGAATGTCGCCCAGGGCCAATTCTCAGTGTCACAGAACGGCATCCTGGTATACACCTCCGGCGCGTCCGGCGGCGGAATCGTGCAGCTCACCTGGCTCGACCGGACGGGCAAGCCCAGCGGCACGGTGGGAAGCCCCGGCAACATCGGTTGGGCTTCCCTCTCGCCCAATGGTTCCACGGTGGCGGCCGACCGCAAGGATGCCACAGGCCAGTACGACATCTGGCTGCACGACCTGGCGCGAGGCACCGCATCGCGCTTCACCTTCGGGCCGAACAATAACACAAATCCGGTGTGGTCTCCGGACGGAAGCAGGATCACCTTCTATTCCACAGGGATCGCTGGCGCTGCTGGAGTGCCTCTCCAGAAGGCGGCGAGCGGCGTGGGAAAGGAAGAGAGCCTGGACAACGATCTGCGGATCCACGTCGTGACCGACTGGTCGCGCGATGGCCGCTACTTGATCGAGCGAGTGAACGACCCCAAAACGGGCAGGGACATTTGGGTGATCCCAACCTTCGGGGACAGGAAGCCTTTCCCTTACATCAATACAGAGTTCCAGGAGATAAACGCCAAACTGTCTTCCAACGACCAATTTCTGGCGTATGTCTCCGACGAATCCAATCGCAACGAGGTCTACGTGCAGACCTTCCCCGAGCACGGGGGCAAGTGGCAGGTCTCGACCGGAGGCGGCAACTACCCGGTCTGGAGCTGGGATGGCCGCGAGCTGTATTTCATCTCCGCGGACCTCAAGATGATGGCGGTCGAAGTAAAAGGCGACGGCGCGAAGTTCGAAGCGGGCGTGCCGAAGGCGCTGTTCGATGTCCGTCAGTCGGCCCAGTTCGATGTGAGCAAGGACGGCCGCTTCCTCATCCACGTCCCGGTGGATCAGGCCGCGACCAACGTTCCGCTCACGGTCGTCGTCAACTGGCAGGCGGCACTAAAGAAGTGAGATGCTGAAGAAAGAGGGGCATGATGGACAGCACTGCCGGCGATCCCGGATCGAGAGTTGATTATGTTCCCGCCGGTTCCATACTGGACCGCTGGTCGGAGTCGACCTGGGAAAACGGTATCCGGCTCGACCACCTGCGGGATCTGCAATCGCTGAAGGTCCGCACGGCGAACAGCCTGTACGAGCTGAGGATCATCTCGGCCGACGAGTGCATGGTTTTGCTGCGCGGCGGCAAGTACTTCCCGGAACTGACTCCCGTGCAGTTCTCCGGCAGCACCTTTGGCGGCAGTTTTATCAAGATGAGGAGCATTCACGTCGGGATGCGCATGGAATTCCATCTCGGCGGACTGAACATCTTCACGACCAGTCCCGTGGAGTGGATCGGCCCGGTGGAAGATCCGGGTGAAATTCCGCCTCCGGCTATTTCTGAGCCGCGACTGTAAAGGAGCGGTAGTCTACAGCAAATTTTCCAGGTGAACTTCCATCGGTTCGCCTTGTCCCGAAATGACATACCGGATCGCTTCCTGGACGTCCTCGTCTTTCCGTAACCAACGCGTACTTCCGTGGCGCGCCCATCGCTTTCGATCCGGTTTATCAATCCCCAGGCGGTTCAAGCCGCGGCTGGCATACGATTTGAAAGCGTGCATGACCGTCTCTGGGCGAACGTCTGCTTCCACGACTGCATGAACGTGATTCGTTCGCACGTGCGCAGCCCGGAGACTCCAGCCGCGATGGAAGCAGACCTCGCGCAGAGCGCCGAGCACGGTCGCCCTGCGATCTCCATCGAGGCAACAGGGTGCCTGGTCCATCTGGTGGAGTTTTACCGCGACACGCGCCGGACTGGCTTCGGCTAATCGGCCTCCGGGCGCGTTGCGATGCCGGTCCACGGAACCGGATTCGTCGCCGTGCAGGTGCGCCCCATAACAAGCGAAAGTAATGAAGTACCTCATAGCGGCGCGCCGTTACCGCTCCTTCACAGTCGCGGCTCGGTAACAGCCATCAAGCCAGAGGGCAGCGCACAACCAGCGCCGTAATGTCGTCGGACTGCGGATGGCTGCCTGCGAAATCGCGCACGCTCGCCAGCAGAAATTCCAGCAGAGTGTCCGGTCCGCGATGGCGTTCACCAGCCATCGATTCGAGCAGCCGCTCCTCACCATACTCCTGCAGATCGGAATTTTCGGCCTCGCTGAGGCCGTCGCTGAACAGCAGCAGTGTGTCGCCCGGCGCCAGCGTCAGTTCCTCTTCTTCAAAGGCCGACCCGGCGAACAAGCCCAGCGGCGTGCCGCCTTTTTCGAGACGCTGCACCGTCCCGTTGCATCTCACCACAATGGGCGGATTATGTCCCGCGTTCGACGAGACGAAGCGGCCGTCCGGCGCGAGCACACCATAAAAGCCAGTGGCGTAACGGGACGCGATCCTGCGCCGGGCCATCACGCGGTTCACGCGCGTCATGGTGACGGCGGGACTGTGCGAGTCTTCGGCCTGCGCGCGAAAGATGCCCTGGATCATGGCGGTCATCAGCGCCGCCGAGGGTCCTTTGCCCGACACGTCGCACAGCACGAAGCCAATGCGGCCGTCGGGCAGTTCGAGATAGTCGAAGAAGTCTCCGCCGATGGCGCGGCAGGGAATCATGGCGCCCACCGCTTCGAAGCCCGCGCCTTTGCGCTGGCGGGGCGGCAACAAAGCCTGCTGCAGTTCGCCGGCAATGCTCAGCTCCTGCTCGATGCGGGCTTTGTCCAGAGCTTCGCGATATAGACGCGTGTTCTCGATGGCCACGGCGGCTTCGTTGGCCAGCGTCTCCAGCGCCGTGCCGGTGACGGGCGACGCCAGCGAACCTTTGTCCCGGCTGTCCAGATAGAGCACTCCGATACGGCGTTCCTCACCGGGGGCCGCATCCTGCCGCTCGGTGAACCGCACCAGACGCAGGGGCACGCACAGCACGTTGCGGATGCCCATGGCGATGGTCGCGCCGTGCGCGCTGGCAAAGTCCCCTTCCATCATGTCGGTCACGATCTGCGGATGGCCGGTCAGAAAGACCTGCTCCGGAATTCTGTTGCTGGTCTGGAAGACGGTGCCGGCGAGAGTGTGCCGGCCGCGTCCGCGCCCCATTTTAAATTCCAGCCTGCCCTGCGCATTGGCCAGCATGATGAAGCCGCGTTCAGCGCCGCCCACATCGATCGCGGAGTCGAGAACCAGCGCGAGGATGTCGTCGAGAACGCGGCTCGATCCCATGGCGCGCAGGCCTTCGAGCAGCAGGGAGACTTGCCGCAAATCGCCGACCGCCAGTTCTGTAACGCGTTCGACCGCGCCCGTCCCCTGCTCGATGAACAGTAACTCAATGCCGTTTCCGCCGAAGCGCAGCCGGTCGAGATGGACCAGTTTTCTTTCGGTGACCCGCTCTCCGTTGACAAAACTGCCATAGCGCGATTCGAGGTCGCGGACGACATGGGCGCCATCGGATTTTACGATATGTGCGTGGTCGCGCGAAATCTCCGTACCGGCGAGTTGCAGATCGTTGCCCTCGCGCCGCCCGATGGTGAATACATCCTTATCG
>Ga0181530_10003519_pt1 | contig 17384 bp, 19 predicted proteins | sample PEATcosm2014_Bin_42_FD_119769 | JGI IMG/M metagenome (GOLD analysis project Ga0181530, IMG submission 119769) | Peatland microbial communities from MTU Mesocosm Facility, Houghton, MI, USA - PEATcosm2014_Bin10_60_metaG | ecosystem: Environmental > Terrestrial > Soil > Wetlands > Peat | place... | reverse complement strand
GATGGCAACGCGCCTGGGTACCTTCAGCTTGCGAATATCTGGATGATTCTGAACGTTGGAGGCGGCCCGACCGCGGATAAGCCGACCGTAACGCTGAGCGTCCCCGACCCGAATCACATCAACAGCTTTATGAATTTCCGCGTTGCGGATATTCAAGCGTGCTATGAATTATGGACAAGTCGCGGAGCGGAGTTCATCACAAAGCCGATACCCAAGTACGGCGAGATTCGCTGCTACATCCGCGATCCCGACGGTTACATTATCGAGGTGGGACAGAGCACCGACCTGAAATATGGTTAACGCTCGGCCCCGCACAAGGCTCTGAATTGGCACGCGTCCCACTTTCAGGCATAGAAAGGAGCACGAGATGAAACTAAGGAGACCCCGCGGGTGAGTGCCGCCATCACGTCGAGCACGCTCGGTGTCAACGTATTTACCGCCCCGGGAAAGGTAATGGTAGGCGGCCAAGGCCTTTGGGCGAACCGCTCGGCTTTGACCCGATGACGTCGACTTTAATCTTCGGCGAGTACGATGCGGTGCTGGTAGACGCAATGACGACTGTGGCTGAAGCAGAGGCGCTCGCGGATTGGATTGCGCTGCACAACCGCAACCTGGAGACCATCTCTACAACGCACGCCCATTTCGACCACTTCTAACGGTTTGAGCATTCTGCTCGACCGTTTCCCGAGCGCTCGGGCGATCGCAATACCCAAGACGGTGAACGCCATGCAGATGTCTTTCACTCCCCCAGTAGAGCGGTTAGCCCGCCGGTTGTTTCCTGGGCAAATGGCCGCTAAATTCGTTGCGCCTGAGCCATATCAGCACAACACGTTCACTCTCGATGGATGGGTAACTTTGCAGTAGCTCTTCGCGAGGCACGCCCGCAGCCAAGTTATCCAGGATCACGGAAACCATGACGCGTGTTCCGCGGATACACGCCTTACCATGACAGACCAGCGAGTTGATGTTGACGCGCTCCTGCCACTCCAACATGTTTACATTTTACCTCGTGGGCGTCGAAGAGCATGCGATGCTCAGCGTTTGGGTCGCCAGAAACAGAGCCCACAACGGGCTCAGGTGCATGTCGAGGAGTCGAGATCCAGAAACGCTCGCATGCGATCCAACTCCTCCGCGAGTTCGCGTTTGAAAGCGCGATCGCGCGGCGGCGATTCGATATAGCCGAACTCGGGCTTGAGATCACCGTTCTCCACTGCCAGGTTGCTCCAGCCAATCACGCGGTCGCGCCAAAGCAGCGGCAGAGCGTAATAGCCGAGCTTGCGTTTGGGCGCGGGCGTGTAGGCTTCGAAACGATACGTCCAGCCCCACAACAACTCGAAGCGGTCGCGATCCCACACCAAGGGATCGAAGGGCGTCAGCAAGCGCACCGTTTCCTGCGGGGCACTGCGCGCCGCATCTTCTTCGGCCGGCCAATACCAGTCGACGCCATCGACACGCGCATGCGAGAGCCGCTGTTTGGCCCGCTGCAAGGCATTCTTCAACTCTTTGTGCCATTGCGGCACGGCGAAGCGCAGCCGGCGCACGAGGTCCGACAGGCAGGCACCGGGCAGCGGCGCGTAGATGCGGACGGCCACATCCACCAGGGCGTCGATCCGCGCGCGGCGCTCGGCTGCGTCGGCCGGTTCGATCCCGTGCTGGTGAGCGGTGTAGATGCGGATGCCACCCTGGCGCCGCGCCACCCGCAGCATGCCACGGTAATGCATGGCGGCGAGCAGATGGGTCGTGGCGTTCGACGAGCCGCCCCAGTAGTTCGTCACCGTGCCGTGCGAGAAATGGTTGTCTACTTCGCGCGGGTGTACCGCGCCGCGTTCGCGTACGAACTCCAGCAGGAGTTGCGCCTGTTTCCTGCGCGCGGCGGACCAGGGCTGCCGGCCTTCGGCTGGTACGCCGGTAACCGAGCGGGGATGCATCAGCGCCTGTATGGCTCTTGTCACGAAGCCATAGACGACGAAGAAATCCTCCTCCACGGCGAGCTGCGCGTAGCGGCGTTCGAGGTCGCCGGCACGGTAGTCTTGGACGCGATGGCGCAGCGTCAGGTCCTGGGCGCGGGCCGGCGCGCGGATCGGATCGGCCTGCACGAAGCCCAGCTTATGTAGGGCGCGTTTTAGCGTGGTGGGCGGGAAGAGGCTGCGGGCGACGGTAAAGCGCCGCAGGCCGTCGAGGGTGATCGGCATGGCGCTTCATTTAGGTGATACGGCGATGTACGTGGCGGCTTTTCCGGCCACCCCCAACTGCTCCAGCATGCCGAGCATGTCCCAGTTCTGCCAGCCTTCCACTGCTTTGCCGCCGGCAACGCGAACAATGCTGATGCCTGTCATGTGGATCGTCTTTCCCGTCGCAGGGATGCCCAAGCCAGGGCCGGAGTGCTTCCCCGTGCACGACCAACGCACGCAGATGCGATCGCCCTCCGCGAGGGTATCGTGGACGGTCACGTGAATGCCTTCCAGCGTGGCATTCAGGCGATCGAAGAACGGGTAGAAGCCTTCCGGACCGACGGAATCGAGCGCCCCGTCATGGATCACGGCGTCCGGCGCAAGCATTTCGGGAATCGCATCGCGGCGGCCTTTGTTCCAGACCTCCTCGAACCAACGCCTTCCTAAGTCTCGTTCGTCTTGTGTCATACGGTGCTCCCTCTCCGTCTATGCTACTCCGGGCCGACGCCCCCACTCTACTCCTCATGGATCACCTCCACCGGATTCAATCGCGCCGCCACCCGCGCGGGATACAGCGCGGCCAGTACGGTGGCGCACCAGACCGCCAGAACGGCGCATGCCAACAGCACGGTGGGCGGGTGAAACTGGATCGTCCAACCGAAGCTTTGCTTGTTGACGACGTAGATCAAGAGCAGCGAAAGCACCCATCCCAGCGCGAGGCCCAGCAGATTCGCGAGCAGACCCAGGAATCCGGCCTCCAGCAGGATCATGCTTCGGATCTGCTGGGCGGAGGCGCCCAGGTAGCGCAGCAGGCCGAGTTCGCGGCGGCGGTCGAGCACCAGGGCCAGCAGCGAATTGGCCGCGCCCAGCATAGCGACTACGATGGCTACGGCTTCGAGCGCGTAGGTTATGGCAAACGTGCGGTCGAAGATGTCGAGCGCGTTGCGGCGCAGCGCCTGGTTCGGTGCGATCACGATGCGGTACGCCGCCGTGCGTTTCTGGATTTCACGCTGGACAGCGGCGGGGTCCGTGCCAGGTCGCAGATAGATCGCTATGTTGGTGGGCGGCTGGCCGGGGAGGTATTTAAGCAGCGTGCCGCGATCGAGAATCACGAAGCCCTGATTGCTGGAGTATTCGTAATAAACACCGGCGACCGTCAGGGCCAGCGAGCGCTCCGCGAGCGGGATGACGATGCGGTCACCTTGCCGTATGCCGTGCTTGTTGGCGAACGGCTCGCTGACGATGGCGCGATCCTGGCCGGGGAGCGATCGCAGAATGGCGTCGCGATCCTGGCCGGGCAGAAAACGCAGCCTGCCGGACCGCCGCACGATGTCGATATTGCCGCCGCCGAGGGTGGCGCGCTCGCCGTGGTAGCGGAACTCGAGCGCGTGAAAGACATCCACCGCGTCGACGCCTGGCACGGCGGCGACGATCGGCGCGAGATCGCGCGACAACGCCAGGAATTGGTCCGCGCCTGTTCGTCCGGCGGGGCGTATGTAGAGATCGGCGCGTAATTGCGTGTCCAGCCAGACCAGCACAGTCTCGCGGAAACTGCCGACCAGGATGCCGACGCTGGCCATCATGGCGATGGCGGTGGCCAGCGCGCCCACAATCACGGAGGTGCGCGCTAGCGAAGCGGCCAGGCTGCGTCCGGCAAACATGCCTTCCACGCCGAAGAGGCGGCGTACCGTGTGGCGCGTCAAGCGGTTCACCGCCAGCACCACGGCGGGGGCGGCCAGGCCTGCGGCGCCGATGGCGAGCAGAACGCTGGCATACCCGCCGATGGGTTGGCCGCCGAGAGGATGCGCCTGCGACGCGGCCGCGGCCAATGCAGCCAGCACGGCAGCCCAGCTTAGATCGCGCCGCCAGCGCAGCCTTTTGTGATGCTCATGCGCGCCACGCGCCATGGCCTCGGTGGGCGGAACGTTCATCGCTTCGCGCGCGGGCGCCAACGCGGAGAGCAACGCGACCGCGGTTCCCGCCAGCAGGCCGAGCAGCGCTTCCCCAACGCCGAGCGAAACCGGCGCGGGCCGGCTGCTGGTGTAAAGCGAGTTCACCGTTTCAGCGATCAGTCCGACGGCGCCTTCCGCCAGCGCGCGGCCGAGCGCCACGCCTGCCAGCGATCCCACCAGCCCGAGCACCACAGCTTCTGTCAGGAACATCCACAGGATCGCGGCCCGGCCGGCGCCCAGCGCGCGCAGGATACCGATTTCGCCGCGCCGCCGAACCACGCTGACGGCGATGGTGTTGTAGATTAGGAGCGCGCCCACCACCAGCGAAATGTAGCTGAGCATGCGCAGGTTCCAGCGGAAGGCGCGCAGCATGCGCTGGTTCTCCTCGCTGCGCGTGCCCGTTTTCTCCAGGCTGTACGAGGGCGGGAGCGCGGCCCGGATGGCGCGCTCGGCGCGGGCGAAGTCTTCGCGCGGCGCCAGCGTAATGTCGATGCGGTCCAGCTTGCCGAAGCGGTTCAGGGCCTTCTGCGCGTCGGCGATGTCCAGCACGAGGAATTCGGAATCGGTGGAATTGGCGAGGGCGGCGATGATGTAGGTTTGGCGTGTGTCGTTCAGGGTGATGGCGAGTTTGTCGTTCGGGCGCAAATGCATCCGGCGCGCCAGGGGCCGCGACATCAGAATCCCGGAACGCCCGAGCAGATCGACGCCGTATAGCGGCACGTTGCCTAGGCCGTCGATGGTAGCGAGGTCTTCGATTACCGGTGAGAAGCGCGCATCCAGCGGCAAGGAAACCAGGCGCGCCAAGCACGATTCGTCGATGCCGCCGTTGGCCCCGATTTCCAGGTCGGTGGTGCCCACCACGGTCGCGAGCGAGGAGCGGAACGATCCGGTGGCGGCATCGCCCGCCAAGTCGATGGCCACTACTACTGCGACTCCCAAAGCCACCGAGAGCACCGTCAGCGCGGTGCGGAGCGCATCGCGGCGGAGCGGCCGCAGCATGAGAATGCGGAGGAGTCGCATGTGCTCAGGCAGGCTCGATCGATTCGATGCGGCCGTCGCGCAGACGCACGCGCCTCTCCGCGATGGCGGCGGCCTCGGGGCTGTGCGTGGCCAGCAGGACTGTGGCGCCGAAACGCGCGGCGGCCTGCTGGAGCAGACGCAGCACCTGTTCTCCGCTGGCGGTATCCAGGTTGCCGGTAGGCTCATCCGCCAGAAGCAGGTCCGGAGAATGTACCAGGGCGCGGGCGATGGCTACGCGCTGCATCTGTCCGCCGGAGAGCTGATAGGGCATCGCGTGCGCCTTGTCTTCCAGTTCGACCCAGCGCAAGCGTTCGAGCGCAGGCTCGCGCGTGCGACGCGCGCCGCTTAATAGCAGGGGCACTTCTACGTTCTCGATCACGGAGAGCGCCGGGAGCAATTGGAAGAACTGGAAAACGAAGCCGATGCGGCGGCGGCGGACCAGGGTCAGCTCGGCCTCGCTCAGGCGAGCGGTGGATTGGCCGTCCAGCAGGACTTCGCCCGCGGTCGGAAAATCCATGGCGCCCGCCAGGTTCAACAGCGTGGTCTTGCCGCAGCCGCTGCGCCCCACAAGCGCGGTGATGCTGCCGGGCGCGAGCGCGAGCGAGATCTCGTGCAGGACGGGGAGCGGCTGCCCGTTATCGCGATATGTCTTGGAGACCCGGCGGAGCTCCAGGCGGGGAACAGGCGTCAATCTTCATCCATTATACGGGCGCGCACAAAAACAGCCACGCGCGTCAAAAATCAATTTACATTGAAAATGTTTTGAGGTATAGTGATATTGCTCTGGCCAAAAATCCGTGCGAGGAAATGTACGCTACCGTTGCCGTTACGTTGAATCGCGATGAAATGGAACGCAGGCGCCTGGAAGCCGCTCAGGACCTGCTAAAGGGAATCACGCAAGCCCGGGTCGCCCGGAAATTCGGGGTGAGCCGGACCACTGCTTCCCGCTGGTATCGAGCTCTGGAGGGGGAAAATCTGGAGCGTCTCCGCAAGCGCAAAGCGCCGGGACGTCCCAGCCGGTTATCGTCCAGCCAACGGGCGGAGATCGCCGAGATATTCGCCTTGGGCCCCCGAGCTTTTGGCTTCGAAACGGACCGCTGGACCACCGCACGCCTGGCACAGGCGATTGAGGCGCGCTTCGGCATCCGCTACGATCCGGACCACGTGGGCCGCCTGATGCACCGGTTGGGACTACGCCGCAAGCCGGCCCCAGCGCCCCAGGATGCGCAACCGGTCCAGCAGGTGGCGGCGCCTGTCGCCCTTGAAATGCGTTTGTAGCAATCTCCTCCGGGCAGATCGCTGAATTCCACAATCACGAGCGTGAGATTCTGCGCGCCCGGAGGAACGAGGATATGCCGTACCCGCCCAGCAGGCACACGCCGAATGCCAGCAAGACCAGCCGCAGGATCGCGGAGACACTACCGTCGAACTGGCGGACGGCGCGGAAACCGGAGAAAACAAAGACGATGGCCATGGACACGAATACGAATCCAATGATTTCGTGCCATAGTGTGCGGGCCGGCTTTAGAACCGCTGGGACCACAAATCCGAGGAATTTGCGGCCGTGTGTGTAAACTCGCGCGCCTTCTCGATAGATGTTACGCCGTGGCACAACACTACAATGCTATCAGAAGGTAATAGTACGTGAAGTTTTGGGAGTGGGAAGCCGATAAATAGTTTGGGTGAAGACTTGTGAAGCTGGGCCGTCTCCACTACAATCTAAACGGGTACGGCTGTTGCAACCGGTAATTTGCAACGAGACGTGGGGCGAATGCATCCCACCATAATGGAGGGAGGTCTTTGTGGACGAGCCTTTGAAGAACCTGATGCAGGAGCTTGGAAACGCGATCAACGACTCGCTCTCGGAGTCCGACCGTATTGCCGAAGCGATCGGCGAAATCAAGCGTGCGGGGTATGATGTCTTCCTCGTCCTGGAAGCCACCATCGGTTTCAACAAGCGCGACGACAACGAGGAAAGCTCCGACGAAGAACAGGCAGCCGAGCCGGAGCGCAAACGCGGCTTCGAAACCGCGGGAAAGATCAAGTTCACCACCCAGGACCACCGCTTCCTGAAAGCGCTGAAGATCGCCGTAGATGACGAATCCCGCTAGCCGGGCGTGCCATCGACCAACTCGCGATAAACCTGCCACGTTTTTTCGACTGCGTCAGCCCAACTGAATTGCGAAGCCCTGAGGAGCCCACGGCGGGAAAACTCCGCCCTGCGATCCGGATTTCGCGTCAGGTCCACCAGCATGCCCGTCAACTCTTCGATGTCCTCAGGATTCACCAGCCATGCGGCATCTCCAGCTACTTCGACCACTGAGGAGCGATTTGACGCGATCACGGGTACGCCGGCAGCCATGGCTTCCAGCACGGGCATGCCAAAGCCTTCGTCGAGCGAGGGGAAGGCGAAGATCATAGCGCGCGCATACCAACCGCTCAATTCGTGCGACGGCACGTAGCCCAACACGAGAATACGGGCACGGCTCGGGGAGCTGGCGATCCTGGCGAGGATCTCCGGCGCGCCGTATCCGGCAGATCCGGCCAGGACCAATTGCCATTCGGGATCGACCTTTTCGAACGCCTCCACCAGCCGCGCGATGTTCTTTCTGTGCTGAATCGCACCCACGTGCAGAATGATCTTTTCACGACGCGCCGGTGTAGGCGTATGGGTCAGCGCCCTCACTCCGTGATGCACCACCCGCACTTTTCCGGGATCTACCCCCAACAGGTCGATCACCTGCCGGGCCGTGAACTGCGAGACCGCGATGATGCGGCCGGATCGCTCGGCGGCCTGGCGGGCCTGTTCCGCGAATCGCTGCCGGAACTCCGGCGTGGAATACTCGGCGGTAAGGACGAACAGGTCGTGGAAAGTGGTCACCGCGCGGCGCAAGGGCAGGCGCGGCAAACGCTGGTTCAGGCCATGGAAAAGATCCGCCGAGCGTGGTGCGCGGGTTTCGCCGAGTAGGAAGCGGCTGGCGTTGGCCGGCAAGCGGGAGCCGAACGAGCGCAGAATACGGTGCGGCCGGTAGCAGAATTCGAAGCAGGCCTCGGGATGCGCCCGCGCAAGGCCGGTGAGCAGTTCGCAGGAATACACGCCCACCCCGGACAGATCCCGGCCGACGCTATAAGTCGCATCCAGCGCGATGTTCAATTCTCGATTTTATATTCCTTCAGCTTGCGATAGAGGGTGGTGCGGCCGATGCCCAACATGTGAGCCGCTTTGGCACGGTCGCCGTGGGTTTCTTCCAGCGCTTTCAGGATAGTTTCCTTTTCTATGGCGGGCAGGAACAAACCAGCCGGCCGCGGGGGCGCATGCATCACAGGCAAGTGCGCGGTTTCCGCACCGGCGGCGACGACCGATGCGAGCACCGGCGCGGAAGCCGCCTGGCGGTTCTGCAACGAGGAGGGCAAGTCGGCCACGGTCAGCACGGGACCGCTGTTGATGGCCACCATGCGTTCGATCGCGTTCTGGAGCTCGCGCACGTTGCCGGGCCAGTCGTAGCTCAGCATGGCCGCGAGGGTCTCCGGCGCCAGATCGTAGCGCCTGTCGAACCGCCGCATGAAGTGCTCGATCAGTTCGGGGATATCGGTCATGCGGTCCCGCAGCACCGGCAGACGCACAGTGACGATGTTCAGGCGATAGTAGAGATCCTGGCGAAACGCGCCGCGCGTCACGTCGCGTGCCAGATCGTGATGCGTGGCGGCTATCACCCGTATATCCACCTTGTGCTGTTTGAGCGAGCCCACCGGGCGGAACTCGTGCTCCTGCAGCAGTCGCAGCAGTTTGACCTGCATATCCAGCGGCAAGTCGCCGATTTCGTCGAAGAAGGCGGTGCCCCCGTCGGCCACCTCAATCAGACCCCGCTTGGCTTCGGCTGCGCCGGTGAAGGCGCCCCTGGTGTGGCCGAACAGCTCGCTTTCGACCAGCGGCCCCACCAGGGCGCCGCAATCGATGGGCACGAAATCGCCGCAAGGGTTGGCGGCATGGATAGCGCGGGCCACCACTTCCTTGCCCGTACCGCTTTCGCCCAACAGCAAAACCGGCGCGCGGGAACGCCCTAATTTCTCAATCAGCCGGCGGATCTGGCAGATCTGCGGAGACTGCCCCACCAAGCCTGGAGAGCAGCCGGCGCCAGTTCGCTCCATGAAAAGATTCGACTATACGGAATCGACTCGAACTACTAGTGCGGCGGTGAGGGAAGCATTCTCGCCGCGGATACGCTGGGCCAGGGCGCCAGCGCCCTCCTCGGTGGACTCCAGCCCTACCAGCACGCGCCAGGGGGCCGGCCCGCCCGCCCGCTCGACCAGGCGGGCCGTGCCGTATTTCGCCTCCATGTCGCGGCGCAAACGTTCGGCATTAGTGCGGTCCCGGAAGGCGCCGACCTGCACGGCGAAGCGCGCCGGGCCTGCTTCCACGACCACCTTTGAGACCGGAGCGGCCGGCTGGCTAAGGATCTCCAGGCGCACGCGGGCTATTCCAGGACCGATCATTTCGATGGCGCGCGCGGCCGCGTGCGACAGGTCGATGATCCGGCCGTCGATGAACGGCCCACGGTCGTTGATCCGCACGTCCACGGACTTCTCGTTGTCCAGATCGTGAACCCGCACCCAGACGCCGAACGGCAGCGTGCGGTGCGCCGCGGTCATCTGTTCCATATCGTAGATCTCGCCGCTGGCGGAGGCGCGCCCATGGTAAGGATGGCCGTACCAGCTCGCGAGACCGACTTCGCCGTTCTCGACTGGGGTAGGGGTTGAAGGTGCTGTGGGGGCCGCGCTAGGCGAAACCTGCGCGGAGGGCGGCGGAGGCGGAGGCGGGGCCTGTACGATCCTGTGCCGATGGCAGCCGGATAGCAGGACCACCGCTGCCATAACGATCAGCAAGCCCTGGCGCATCTTCTGTGATGGTAACTTGGCGTTGCGCACCTGCGCAAATCCGGCTAGGCGAGCAGGGCTTCGCCTGCGCCGGCAGCGGTGCCCGACCCCAGGGGGTACCCCCCCTTTGGCCCGCAACAACGAGAGTGCGAGTAGACGACCAAAGTCCCCATGAGAAACTGATGGACAGTAATACACGCGCTAAGATTCCTATTGACGGATATGCTCAACCGAAGAGGATTTTTCATGGCTGGCGCGGCGCTCTGGCAGGCGGCTGCGCGCGCCCAGGACTGGCCAGCAGGCGCTTCGCCTCGATACACCCTGTCGATGAACAGGAACTGGCTCTATGGCGGGCGCGCGGTTCCGGGCTGCGCCGCCGCGGATTTTGACGACAGCAAGTTCCAGCGCGTCACTATCCCGCACTCGAACCAAATCTTTCCCTGGCATAGTTTCGACGAAAAGGATTTCCAGTTTGTCTCGATCTATCGCCGGCATTTCAAGCTGCCGCGTGCGCTCGAAGGCCGCCGCGTGTTCGTGGATTTTGCCGGCGTCATGACTGCCGCGACTGTCACTATCAACGGCCACGCGCTCGGCGAATATCGTGGCGGCTACACACCCTTCTCCTTCGAACTGACGCCCCATCTGAAATGGGACGCGCCCAACGTGCTGGCCGTCCAGGTGGATTCCACCGAGCGGCCCGATATCCCGCCCTTCGGCGAGAATATCGACTACCTGACCTTCGGCGGCATCTACCGCGAAGTCTCGCTGCGCATCGTGCCGCAGGCTCTCTACATCGATAACGTGCGCGCCAAGGCGATGGATGTTCTGAGCGACGACCGGCGACTAGAAGTGAGCTGCCTGGTCAACGGCAGCATCGACGGCCAGGTCACCGTGCATGCGCAATTACGCGACGGTGCGCGGCTGCTATCCCAGGGCACAGGCCCCGCCGGCTCGCAGGTCACCTTGACGAACCTTGGACCCATCGAGCTTTGGGATCTCGATCGTCCCAAGCTTTACACCGTGGCCGTTCGCCTGCTCCAAGGCGGCCGCGCCGTCGATGAATATTCCACGCGCATCGGCTTTCGCGAGGCACGGTTCACTCCGCAGGGATTCATGCTGAACGGCAAGCACCTCAAGCTCCGCGGGCTCAACCGGCATCAGACGTTTCCGTACGTCGGCGGAGCGATGCCCGCGCGCGTACAGCGCCGCGACGCCCTCATCCTCAAGCACGATCTGAAGATCAACATCGTGCGTACATCGCACTATCCGCAGTCGCCGCATTTCCTGGATGCCTGTGATGAAGCCGGCCTGCTGGTCTTCGAGGAGATTCCCGGCTGGCAGCACATCGGCGACCGGGCGTGGCAGGATCTGGCGGTGCGCAATGTCGAGGCAATGATTCGCCGGGACTGGAACCATCCGTCGATCGTGTTGTGGGGCGTGCGCATCAACGAATCCGAGGACAACCACGATTTCTACACGCGCACCAACGCGCTGGCCCACGAGCTCGATGGTTCCCGGCAGACGGGCGGCGTGCGCTACCTTTACAACACCGAACTGCTCGAAGACGTGATGACCATGAATGATTTCGGATTTCCTCTGCGGCCGCCGAACCACCCGCTTTACCTCAACACCGAATTCAACGGCCACATGTTTCCCACCAAGCAGAACGATAACGTCGACCGCGTGATGCAGCACGCGCTGCGGCACGCCCGCGTACACAACCAACTGGCTTCCGACGATCGCTATGCCGGCGGCATCGGCTGGTGCGCTTTCGACTACAACACGCACGCTAATTTCGGCTCAGGCGACAAAATCTGCTATCACGGAGTGGCGGATATTTTCAGGATTGCGAAGCCGGCCGGCCAGTTTTACCGATCGCAATGCGACCCCGCTGAAGAGATCGTGCTAGAGCCATGCTTCAACTGGTCGCAGGGCGATCAATCCGAAGGCGGCGGCATACGCCATGCGGTGATCGTTTCCAATTGCGATCAGCTTAAGATTTATCTCAAGGGTGCGCTTCTGAAGGAAGTCGACCCGGACCGGGCGACGTATGGGCATCTGCCGCATCCGCCCTTTGTGGCGGACGTGAAGAGCGATCGCCTGGAAGACTGGGGCGACCTGCGCATCGATGGCTACATCGGCGGCCGGAAGGCGATTTCGAAGACGCTGCCCGGCAACGATTACGACCGGCAGTTGCATGTGGAGCCGGACGATTTGGAACTCGTGGGCGATGGCATCGACGCTACGCGCGTGGTGCTGCGCGTGACTAATGAGCACGGTGGCGCGCGGCCGTTCGCTACGGGCGCGATTGCGTTGCGGCTGGAAGGGCCGGGTGAGATTATCGGCGAGAACCCGTTCTCGCTCGCCGGCGGGGTGGGCGCCGTTTGGATCCGCAGCAAGGAGGCGGCGGGCGTGATAAGGCTGCATGCGCGGCATCAATATTTGGGAGAGAAAACGGTCGAGATTCGGGTTACGCGGGCCGAGGCGGAAGAGTTATGAGCCGCGGAGGAACACCGAGGAACGGGGGTTCTTCGAGTCGCTGACGGAGCGCGTGCTTGGCGCCGGATTTCTGGAGAAACTCTACGAGTTTGCTCGGGGGACTCGGTCTCCGTGGCACCCGGGTTGCCTGCTCAACAATTTAGTTCCCTGCACCGGCCGTCTCGCGACCCTTGCAACTGATATTTACTAAACATCAAATCCGATTCCCGCGCCGATTCGTATACTCGCCAGAGGTGCGTCATGCAACGAGGTTCATTTCTGGGACGTGCGGCCTTGGCCATGAGGCTCAACCGCTGGAAACTTAAGGGATGGAATATCTGCGGCATCGCCTTGGTTTCATTTGCCGCTGGATCGCTGATTACTGCCCGCCTGGCGCGTATGGACCAGGTGAGGGCCGATAGCAATCGCGTCTTCGAGCTGCGCGTTTATCATGCTGTGCCGGGCAAAGTGCCCGCGTTGGAGTCGCGGTTTCGCGACACGGCTTCGAAGCTGCTCGCCAAGCACGATCTGCAGGCGGTGGGTTACTGGGTCCCCGAGGGTGCTCCCGCCTGGAACGACACATTCGTCTATATCCTGGCTCATCCCAGCCGGGAGGAGGCGAAAAAGAACTGGGACGCGATGCACGCCGACCCGGGGTTTCAGGAGATGTTGAAGTCCGAGCAGACCGACAAGCTGGTGGAAAAAGTGGACGCGATATACATGCATCCGACGGATTTTTCGCCGATGAAATAGTGCGAGATGCTGCCGTCGGCTTCAGCCCACGGTTGAAATTGGGGGAGCTGAAGCTAGCCCGGCGGAAGTTGTCGATGTCCGCACCGCGTTCCGTAGCTCAACTCTGCAGAGGGCCAATCTGGAAGGTGTTGAAAGGGTGGGACTAAAGTCCCGCTACCAGCGAACTGAAGCTCGGCGGTTGGCAGGCGAAAGCGCCTGCCCCACCCGCAAGCTCGCGCCGCTCAGCGCCGCGTGGGGACGTTATAGAGGAACGTGAATTGCAGCCGGATCACGCTGCCCGCGTATTCGGTGGGGAGCGGCGGAAGGGGATTGGAGGCGCTGATGCCGGCCACGGCGGCGCGGTCCAGAGCTTCGGCGCCGGAAGGCATCACGATCACCATCTTCGGGATGCTGCCGTCCTTGCTGATGGCGAACTGGATTTGCACCTTCCCTCGGGCCCCCAGCTTGGCGCTTTCCGGATAAACCGCGAACCAATTGCGCCGTACATTGGCCAGGACCTGCATCAGGTACGGCTTGAAGTCAACGCCCATGGGATCGCTAAGCAACTGCAATGCGCTGCCGGGGCGGCCCGGTGAGGGCGCCATCCGGATTCCGGGACCGGGGCCGAAGCTGGCATCGGGCGAATCGTCGCCCACTGTTAGGCCGCCCTCCGAACCGCCGTGCGCGAGGCTCCTGATGGCGCCTTGAACGGACGTGTCCGGAACCGCAATTCTGCCCTTGCCGCCCGAAGGCGGCGGAGCGGTGGGAGTCTCGAAAGCAAGCTTGGGCTTCTCTTCGGGCTGGATCTGTGGGGGCGCCGCTGTGGCGACCTGCGGGCCGGGCGGCAACGCGCGGGGTGGTTGCGGCTCGTGGGTCCCGGCGTCGATGCGGGGCGGCTCCGGCAGAGGAGGGGGAGTGGGAGGCGGCGCCTGCGCCGGCGTGTCCCGTGGCGCCGGATGCCGCGTGGGCGCTGGTGAAGGCGGAATATGAATGCGCGGACGCGGCTCCAGGGCCTGAGCCGTCATTTCCTTGCTGATCTTGCCCTTAGTAGGCGCCTTTTGCGTCAATTCGGTAAGCGGCTCGATCAGCGGAGTGACGTGACGTTCGGGGCGGGGCGGGGAGACCAAGCTGCGAGGCATAAGGATCAGCGCCACGATCGCCAGGATGTGCAGGGCGATCGACAGAAGGCGCGCCTCGCTGCTGCGTGCGCGATCCTGCCCCCAGCCGGCCAACAGAAGATGCAGTTCCGGCTCGTCTTCCACAGACGACTGGACTAGCTGCCCGGGGTGCAAACCGCTCCCTAATGGTCGCGGCTCTGTAATGTCGGTAAGAGGCATTTTGGGGCGTCTGCCACGGCCTGCTAGGGTTCCCATCCTCCCGCCAAAGACTTAGAGACGATTTCCGCGTGTTCCTTAATTTTATCAACAATCGCCAAGGCGACCTGCAGTGTTAGACGCGCCGCGGACCCCGAGGTTTTCGGTGGATTTCGGGTCTCCACGCTGTCCAGGAAGGCGTCGAGCTGCAATTGCAGGGGCTCGGCTTTGGTCACCGGCACCGGCTCAAAAGAGATTTGGCGGTTTTCGCCCACCGAAAGTAACAGTAGATCCTGCCGCGCGTAATCGAGCGAAACGTATTGCCCGGGCTGGAACAGACGCAACTTACGCACGCGGTCGGTGGAAACGCGGCTGGCGGTGAGATTAGCCACGGCGCCGTTAGGAAACTCCATGCGCACGCTGGCGATATCCACCTTGGGGGAAAGGATCGAGATGCCGGCGGCGCGGATCTCCTTTGGTTCGGCGCGCGTCAAGCTCAGAACGATATCGATATCGTGGATCATCAGGTCCAGGATGACGTCCACGTCCAGGCTGCGCGGGCTGAACACGCTCAGCCGGTGGATCTCGAAGAACAGCGGCAAGCTGACGCGGCTTTCCATCGCGACGACGGCCGGATTGAAGCGCTCCAGGTGCCCGACCTGCAGCACGCGCCCGTGGCGGCCGGCGGCGGCGATCAGGCGATCCGCGGAGTCCAGGTCCGGCGCGATGGGCTTTTCAACCAGCACATCGATGCCGTGCTCCAGCAGCCAGCAACCGATTTGGGCGTGCGCTGAGGTAGGCGCCGCGACAATGGCTGCGTCCACCTTGCCGTCCAATTCGCGGAAATCCGCGATGGCGGCGCGGGCCGGGTCGATATCGACTATGGCGGTCAGCTCCGCGCGCGCGGATTGCTCGACCACGCGGCAATGATTTCGCCCAAACTGCCCGGCCCCGACGACGGCGATCCTGATTTTGTTCGCGTTCATGCGCTCATTCATCGGCGGCATAGCCGGCAATCGCGATGCCCGCCGCATCCGCTTGCGCCAGCATCTCCTGGCGATCCAACAGCAGCGTGCGCGCGGCATCCACCGCCATGATGGACGTGCCGGTCTCGCGCATCACGGCGATGGTGGCCAGCCCGGCTACCGGCACATCGAAGAGTAAATGCCTCCGCCGGTTGGAGACTTTCACCAGCGTCAGGGGACGCCCATTCACCAGGCCGGCGGCGCGTCGCAGCATGGCATCGGTGCCTTCCATGGCTTCGAGCGCCACGCAGGCCTTCTCGCAAACCGCCACGCTCTGTCCCACGTCGAAGCCGGCCAAGGCGGTGGCTACACGGCGGCCGTAGGCGATGTCCGCCTCTTCGCGCGCGTCGGGTTGGCGGCGGGTCATGGCGCCACGATCCGCCAGCAGCGGTTTTAGCAGCGCGGTGGAATCGCGAAGTTGGATGCCTTCGTCGGCGAGCATCTTTGCGACTCCGCCGATCAGCGCATCCGTGTTCCTGGCAGGCAGCGAAGTTAGCAATTTGAGCAGACGCCAATCCGGCAGGATGGAGGAGAAGATCTTCGCGTGCTTCACTTGCCCGGCCATGACCACTTCCCGGATACCCTCCTGCTTGAGAATCTCGATCAGGCGCCCCAGTTGACCTAGCGAAATCCAGTAACATCCGGCGGCCAGCGGCTCGACTTCTGGGGAAGCTTCCTCCTGAATCGCCAACACCACGACCTCGTGGCCCAGGCGGCGGGCGTTCTCAAGGGCCAGGATGGGGAAGCGGCCGTTGCCGGCGATGAGTCCGTACTTCATGCGTGGCGCAGGCACGGTTGGCAAGCGAAAGCGCCTGCCCCACAACTGGCTTGAGGCAGGTTTGCGGCGGCAGGAGTCTCGGCACGGCGGGCGCGAGTGCCTGCGCCACTTCGGCACGGTTGGCAGGCGAAAGCGCCTGCCCCACAACTGGCTTGAGCCAAGTTTGCGGCGGCAGGAGTGCCTGCGCGACGCCTCATTTGACGACTCCGCGCTGGGATTCGTGGATGAACTCCAGCAATTCATCCACTTCGCCGCATGCTGGAATCTCCGCACGAATACGTTCCACGGCCTGCGAAGTATTCAGACCGGCGTGCGTCAGCAGGCGTAGCGCGGTTTGCAGCTTCTCGACGGTGTCGCGCGCGAAGCCGCGGCGCTCGAGGCCGGTTTTGTTCGCGCCGAAGACTTTGATGCCGCGTTCGCTGACAGTATTCGAGAACGGCAGCACATCCTGCGTCACCACGCTGTAGCCGCCAATGATGGAGTGCCGGCCGACCCGGCAAAACTGATGCACGCCGGTGGAGGCGCCGATCACAGCCCAGTCGCCGACCCGCACATGCCCGCCCAGAGTGACGGCGTTGGCCAGCACCACGCGATCGCCCACGCGCACGTCATGCGCCACGTGCACGTAGGCCATCAGCAGGTTATCGTCGCCGATGCTGGTGACCTTGCCGCCGCCTTCAGTGCCGCGATGGATGGTGACAAACTCCCGGATCTTGTTGCGATTTCCGATGCGCGTCTCGGCCCGCTCGCCGCGGTACTTCAGATCCTGCGAGGCCACCCCCACGGTGCTGTACGGGAAGAAGATATTATCCTGGCCGATGCCGAGCGGCCCTTCCATGTAAACATGCGCCATGAGCCGCGTCCCAGCGCCGATCTCGACTTCGCTGCCTATGATGCAATAAGGTCCGATTTCGGCGGTTTCGGCGATGCGTGCCCGCGGGTCGACGATAGCGCTGGGGTGAACCGGCATCGATCAGGAAAGCGCTTCCGCTTCTTCCTTGTCGGCCAGCTTGCACATGACCTCGGCTTCGGCCACGACG
>Ga0181530_10003518_pt1 | contig 17385 bp, 11 predicted proteins | sample PEATcosm2014_Bin_42_FD_119769 | JGI IMG/M metagenome (GOLD analysis project Ga0181530, IMG submission 119769) | Peatland microbial communities from MTU Mesocosm Facility, Houghton, MI, USA - PEATcosm2014_Bin10_60_metaG | ecosystem: Environmental > Terrestrial > Soil > Wetlands > Peat | place... | reverse complement strand
TGGATTGGAGCATTGCAATTTGGGTAGCTCAAACCCCCGCATAGGGTTTCAAAAACCATTCGTCCGTAGCCCTTACGACAGCGACGCCGGAGCCGTGCCACCGCACTGACAGTAACCATCATCACGGCTTCCAGCTCCGGCGCCGGGGGCGACCATCTGCCCGACAGCGCCTGGAATAAGAACAGGAACATCGCACCATTGACGACGAACTGGGCGACAACGACCGAAAGCGCGGCAACGCCGTGGAAGGCGAGCATCAGAGCAACGACTTCGGCATCGACCACCAACCACGCGCAGCGCCAAGTCGGCTCAATCCCTGCATCCAAAGCTTCGAGGTTGGCGTGAATTGCGCCGCCGCCGCTGCCGTAGCGCGGGCATTTTGGCCGCGCCGGGGCAGCAACAACCGACGCTGGCTGACACACGAAACAGTTCAACAACCTGTTCCGAAGTTTTTTCATATAACTTCTTTTCCCGGCAAGGGATTGCCAAATCCGGCAGCATCCCAAAATCCACGCCCTTCATCTCACGGGGGGTAGACGACGGCTGGCAGGCCTTCGAGATTTGCCTGCTTTTCCAGCACCAGCTTCGTCGGAATACGTCTGCGAGCCAGGATACAGCCTATGCACCGGGTGCGGGACGCCAAGCCTTGGCTAGCGCAGGCGCAAGGAGCTTGGGTCCTCTGCCCTGCCGTCGAGGCTTTGAATTCGCCCTCCCCGGTTGGAATTTGTCTTACTTTGTCTTACTTTTGCAGGTTGAGGGCCGGACCGAGGAGAAATACTGAAAAAACCACGAAAATTGGAATCTTCCCTCGTAAATGACCGCAACCAATTTGCCAGATGACACGCTTTGCAACGCTTTGAAATGAGAATTTGAGGGATTTTCAGTCCTCTGCTCTACCAACTGAGCTATCCTGCCAGCCTGTTTTGCCGCAATAACTTATTCTCGCTTTGGCAAGTTTTTTGGCTCGCGTTTTCGTCTTGCTTTTGCAAAGTGACACGAAATGCAACGTCTTGCAATGACCAAACCAAAGCAAAATCCTCTTCCAAAGGCAGAAACGCTATCATAGTCCGTTGCATCAGGACAAGTGCAAAAAACTCGGATTGCCGTCGGCGAGTTGACTCACATGAAAAGACACCGGGGAGCGAAACTGAGGAACGCCCGCCGCAAAAAACAAATTCGCCGTCAGGATCGCTGTTGTCTATAATGACCGCGTGGAAACGATTCACCAAAACGGCGGCAGTCAGGCGCAACCTCGTCCGCGGTCTGCGGACGTTTCGGGACATGCCAGCCCCACGGTCACAAATCATTCTCCGCCGGCGGCCAAGATCAAGTTGTTTCGATCCTTGTTTCGGGGCCGGGAGGATGTTTATCCGCGCCGATTCGAGAGTCGAAAGACCGGGAAGTCGGGCTACGCGCCTGCCTGCGCCAATGAATGGGTTCGCGGCGTGTGCGAAAAGCCGCGAATCAAATGCACGGATTGTCCAAATCGCCGGTTATTGCAGATCACCGACGAGGTGATCGGCTGGCATCTTTCGGGCCGGGATGACCGGGGATTGGATTTTGTCATCGGCGTCTATGCCATGTTGCTGGACGAGACTTGTTTTTTTCTGGCGGCGGACTTCGACGACGAAGATTGGCAACGGGATGCAGCCGCTTATCTTGACACTTGCCGCCGGCTGGATGTGCCCGCCGTCTTGGAACGTTCGCGGTCGGGCAACGGCGGCCATGTCTGGTTTTTCTTTGAAGAGGCCATTCCCGCCGCCCTGGCGCGCAATCTGGGTTCGCACATCCTCACCGAGACGATGGAAACCCGTCCGGAAATTGGTTTCGATTCCTACGACCGCCTCTTTCCCAATCAGGACACGCTGCCCAAAGGCGGTTTCGGAAATCTGATTGCGTTGCCGCTTCAAAAACTGGCCCGCCAGCACGGCAACACAGTTTTTCTTGATGACAAGTTTGTTCCGCACGCCGATCAATGGGCGTTGTTGGCCTCAGTGCGGCGGATGAGCCGGGCGCAAGTCGGGGCGCTGGTGCGCGATGCGGAATCCAAAGGACCGATCATTGGGGTTCGCATGGCTTTGGCCGAGGAGGATGATGAGAATCCCTGGACGGCGCCCCCTTCGCGCCGCCGAAAGGACCCACCCATTCCAGGGCCTTTGCCAGACACACTTGAGTTAATCATCGGGGACCAAATCTATCTCGCAAAAGAGAATCTTGCGCCCGGTCTGCGAAACCGGCTGCTGCGTTTGGCGGCATTTCAAAATCCCGAATTCTATCGCGCGCAAGCCATGCGCCTGCCGACCTACAACAAGCCAAGAATCGTTGCTTGCGCCGAGGACCATCCGAAACATTTCGCCCTGCCTCGAGGGTGCCTGGATGACATAATGGAAACGCTCGCGGCGCTCAAAATCAAGCCGGTTGTCCGCGATGAACGCCACAGCGGCACTCCGTTGAAAGTGACATTTCATGGCACATTGCGGCCCGAACAGCAAGCGGCTGCCGAGGCGCTGCTTAAGCATGACACGGGCGTTCTGGCGGCGACGACGGCGTTTGGCAAAACCGTCGTGTCTGCCTGGCTTATAGCCCAACGCGGTGTCAACACTCTGATTCTGGTTCACCGCCAGCAACTCCTTGAGCAATGGATCGAGCGCCTTTCCTTTTTTCTTGGAGTGCCGCCAAAAACCATTGGACGTTTGGGCGGAGGACGACACAAGCTGACCGGCGCGCTCGATGTGGCGCTTATTCAGAGCCTGGTTCGCAAAGAGGCGGTGGACGATCGCGTCGCCGATTATGGCCAGATGATTGTAGATGAGTGCCATCACGTTTCAGCGCGCAGTTTTGAATTGGCCGTCCGCCGCGCCAAAGGCAAGTTCATCACCGGTTTGTCGGCCACGGTGACCCGCAAGGATGGCCACCACCCGATGATTTTCATGCAGTGCGGCCCGGTTCGGCATCGTGTGGACGCGAAGGCCCAGGCGGCGGCGCGCCCTTTTACTCATCATGTCCTGGTGCGCCCGACTGGGTTTCGCGCGGAGACTTCCGATCCAGATCCGCGCGCGGAATTTCAACAATTGTATGGAGCCTTGTGGAAGGACGAGAAGCGAAACCAAATGATCTGCGCGGACATTGTCAGCGCGACGAAGGAGGGGCGGACTCCTTTGGTGCTGACCGAGAGGATTGAACACTTGCAATGTCTGGCCCAGCTACTGTCCCCGGAAATTCCACGCTTGATTCTGTTGCAGGGAGGCCAGAGCAAAAGGGCGTTGGCCGCCGCGCTCGCGCAATTGGCCCAGATTCCTGACACGGTCGGACGCGTTGTTTTGGCCACTGGAGGATACATCGGCGAAGGTTTCGACGATCCTCGTTTGGACACGTTGTTCCTGGCGCTGCCGATTTCGTGGCGGGGGACCATTGCGCAGTATGTCGGCCGGCTTCATCGTTTGCACGAGGGCAAACGGGAAGTGCGCGTTTATGATTATGCGGACCTGAATGTTCCCATGTTTTCCAGAATGTTTGACAGACGGTGCCGGGGATATGAATCGCTCGGTTACACCATTTTGCTGCCAGGCAGCGCTCTGGCAGGCTGGCCGTCCGAAGTGCCTCTTCCGATTGATCCGGAATGGAAGCGGGATTACGCCGCCAGCGTTCGCCGGCTTATCCGCGACGGTGTGGATGTTCCGCTGGCGAATCTGTTCCTGTATATGGCCAGGTCACCCGACGCCAACACCGAGGGAGAAGCTCGCGCCCGGAGCGCCGGCGAAGCCTTTCTTTTTCGACGTCTCCAAACCTTGCCTGCGACAACCGGCCGTTTTCATTTGAATATGGAGTTGCCGATTTCCTTCGATGGCAACGGCAAGATGGAAGTGGATTTCTTATGCGTGGAAGCCGGCGTGGTCATTGAGTTGGATGGCGCGCAACATTTCGCTGATGCGGACGCGTATCGGCGAGACCGGCGGAAGGACGCCCTTCTCCAACAAAATGGATATTTTGTGTTGCGATTCTTGGCGGAAGATGCGGGCAAGCGCCTCGATCAGGTTCTGGATGCCATTTTGGCCGCTCTCACTTATTGTGAGAACCGTCCGGGAGCCAGGTAATTCCACTTTTTGCATTTATTTGTGCGCGGCCCAAAGGAGAGGCAGGGGCAGGCCGTGCAGGTTCCCGGCAAAGGGAATGACTTCTGTTCCCGTATAGAGAACCACTCCGCGAACCCAGCGTTTGCCTACGGCGTCGGCCATCGCCTGCAAACCACGCACGTCGCTTCCGCCCAGCGTGGCGCCGGCTTTTATTTCCACACCGGCCAATCGCCCGGCGTTGTCTTCCAGCACGATGTCCACCTCCTGGCCGGAAGCCGTGCGCCAATAAAACAACTCCGGCTGAATCTCGCTCCAGGCCGATTGTTTGCGCAATTCCATCAATACAAAATTCTCAAGCACGCCGCCCGCCAGCGTCCCTTCCAACTGCAGCCGATCCGCGGTCAATCCCAATAACTGGGACAGCAGCCCCGTGTCATCCAAATAAACTTTCGGCGTTTGAATGAGGCGCTGGCCCAGATTGCCCGACCAGGGCCGCAAAAGCTGCACCAGGAAAGTCGCTTTCAGCAGGGCAAAGTACCGTTTCAAAGTTGTTTGCGGCAATGCGAGAGTCCGCGACAAGTCCGCGAAATTCAACAGACCACCGCACCGGGCGGCGACGACCGACAGGAGGCGCGGCACCGCCGACACATCGGCGACATTAGCCAGGTCACGAACGTCACGCTGGAGTATGGTTGTCAAGCAGGACTGAAACCAAGCCTTGCGGCGCGCGCCGACGTTTCGGGCAACTGCCACGGGATAGCCGCCAATCAGGACCTTGTCCATCATTTCATCACGCCCAACCCCGCTTGATTTTCCCGGAGTCCAGACCGGCTGCTTTGAAAATAACGGGTCAATAAAGCCTTCACGAACGCTGTTCATTTCGCCCTGCGAAAACGGCCAAAGCGTCAATATCTCCATGCGGCCGGCCAGGGGCTCGGACAATTTCGGCAGGAGCATCACGTTTGCGGAACCCGTCAGCAAAAACCGTCCTGGCTCCCGCTTCCGGTCAACGGCCACTTTGATGGCCGGAAAGAGTTCGGGCACATGCTGCACTTCATCCAAGGTGACGGGAGTGTTCAAGCCGGCGATGAAGCCGTTGGGATCGCGTTTGGCTGCCGCCAAGACGCCGGGATCATCGAACGTCAAATACTGGCGTCCGTCCTTGGTCAATTCCGCAGACTGCACCAAAGTGCTCTTGCCGGATTGCCGGGCGCCGTTGACCAAGACGACAGGTGTGTCCGCCAACGCCTGCAAGAGATGTTCGGTAATGTGGCGACGAAACGACTTGCGGCTATTTTGCCATTTAGTATTGACCGCGTGTATTCTTATTGTGTATTCGTTCCCCCGCTATGAAACGCGCATCAATGAACCCGTGCGGATGGAAAGAGAAACTCAGCCAGCACAAGTGACCCATGTTCAGACCTTTAAGCCTATCGTTGCGAATGTTGCGGACGCACCGGGCGTGTGACGCTGTATCGGAGAGGCTGTTCTATTTCATGGTGATCTTTGGTCCCTGGGCGTTCGGCACCACCCAGCCGTGGTCCATCCGGGTGATGAACGCGGCCGGCTATCTGGCGGGTTTCCTTCTGGCGATCAAGCTGGCCATCCGCATTTTGACCGGCTATCGCAATCCGCGATGGGGCGCGAGCGGCCTCGAAAATCAAGGGGATTTCCCCGAAGAATCCTCCGCCCAGCGCCTTCTCACCCGGGGCTTGGCGATCCTGACCGCGATCCTCCTTGGCTATTGTCTGGCCAGCGCCTGGAACGGCCGGGCCACGTATGATCCTCAGACCGCGACATTTGAATATCACCCCTTCATAGCCTGGCTGCCGCACAGCTACGATCAATCCAGTTCCTGGGCGGCCTTCTGGAATTATCTGGCGCTGGCCCTTTCATTTTGGGCCTTGCGCGACTGGCTCCTGGGAAAAACCAGCGCGGAAGAGATGGCGCAACGAAGCCAATATCACGATTCCAAGAGGCGCCGCGCAATTCTCCTGCCGGATCGGTTAAGGCGGCTGCTTTGGGTCTTGAGTGTCAACGGCGGTTTCCTGGGGCTTGAGGCGATTGTCCAGCGCCTGGATGGAACCGCGCATCTCCTGTTTGTCATGCCAACCCGCCTCAACCGGGAGGCGCTGGCCCAGTTCGGCCCGTACGCCTACCGCTCCAATGCGGCGCAGTACTTCAATTTGCTGTGGCCGGTGTCCCTGGCTCTGTGGTGGAACTTCGAGCGGGCGGCGCGGCGCGGTTTGCGCGACAGCAAGGCCTTTGGCCTGCGCGCCCGGCACTTGATTCTGGTGTGCGCGCTGGTCATGGCCGCTTGCCCGATTATTTCGGTCAGCCGGGTTGGGGCGGTTGTGGCCGTGGTGAATCTGTTGGTGGCGGCGGGTGTCCTATGGAAGGCTCAAGGGAAAAAGAGGCCCGGCGCCAAAGCCGGCATCGTTGCGGCGGTGGCGGCGGTTTTGGGACTTAGCGCGTGGATGTCGTGGAACGACCTCGGGCCGCGATTTGAACAAACCGAATTTGAAACGAGCTTGGAAGGCAGAAACAGCATCTACGACATGGCCCGTCCGATGGCGGACGACTGCCCGTTGTTCGGGACCGGCCCTGGAACCTTCGGGCCGCTGTTTCAACTCTACCGGCCGGACACAGAAGAGTACTGGCCCGCGCAACTCCACAACGACTGGCTGGAAACGCTGATCACCTTCGGGGTGTTCGGCAGCGTGTTGATCGGGCTGGCGTTTTGCATCGTGCTCTCCCACTGGTTTTTGGCGCGCGGCATCCACGGCTCCTGGTATTTGGCGCTGCTGCTCTGGGCCGCGCTGGCCGGCTGCCTGTTTTATGCGCGATACGATTTTCCATTCCAGATCTATTCCGTGGTTTTTCTTTTCCTGGTCCTCTGCTCGGCGCTTTTCAGCCTGTCCCACGAATCATAAGGCGGCCTGGCGCAAGAGCCTGGAGGGGATCCACGAAACCCGTCAGGCAAGCGAACAAGTTTGCCTGTTTCCTGAAGACCGGGAGATTCCGCCGGAGGTTCTCAACGGGCTGCGCCTCAAGCTCTCCGAGTTGACGCTGCAACGCCCGCGGGTTTTCGGCGATTGCCGGTCAGATAGGGGGGATTGTGAAGGAAGATGAATCTTTTCATGGCATGGGAATTATTGGCGAAGACATGGCCGGCGAGGGCGCCGGCCATCACACGCGAGGGCGCGTGTGCTCCCAGCGATATTTCGCGCCCAACTTGGGGGTGGAGTTGCCTCGACGCTACATCGGGCGGCGGTCATTTCTGGGGCTGGAATTTCAGGGCGCCGGCGGCGGCGCTGACTTTGACGGTGTCGCCGGGCTTGAATTCGCCGGAGAGGAGTTTCACGGCCAGCGGGTTGAGAAGGTGTTCCTGGATGACGCGCTTGAGAGGGCGCGCGCCAAATTGCGGGTCGTAGCCTTCCTTGGCCAGGAAACGGGTGGCGGAAGGGTCGAGGGTGACGACGAGCTGTTGCCGGGCCAGGCGGTCTTTGAGGCGCGCCAACTGGATTTCGACAATGGCGGCAATTTGTTTTTCGTCCAGGCTGTGGAAGATGATGATGTCGTCCACGCGATTGAGGAATTCGGGGCGGAAGTACTTCTTCAATTCGGCGCGGACCAGTTCCTCTATATGCTCGTGCTCCCCGCCGGAAGCGCCGGCGCCGCCGGAGAAGAATTCCTGGATGATGGGGGAGCCGATGTTGCTGGTCATGATGATGAGCGCGCTTTTGAAATCCACGGTGCGGCCCTGGCCGTCGGTCAGGCGGCCGTCGTCCAGGACTTGGAGGAGGACGTTGAAAACGTCGGCGTGGGCTTTTTCAATTTCGTCGAAGAGGACGACGCTGTAGGGGCGGCGGCGGACGGCTTCACTGAGCTGGCCGCCTTCCTCGTAGCCGACGTAGCCGGGGGGCGCGCCGATGAGGCGGGCGACGGCGTGGCGCTCCATGTATTCGCTCATGTCAATGCGGATCATGGCGTTTTCATCGTCAAATAGAAATTCGGCAAGGGCGCGGGCCAGCTCGGTCTTGCCGACGCCGGTGGGGCCGAGGAAAATGAAGGAGCCGAGGGGGCGGTTGGGGTCCTGCAAGCCGCTGCGGGCGCGGCGGACGGCGTTGGCGACGGCGGCAATGGCCTCGCTCTGGCCGATGACGCGGCGGGCGAGGCGTTCCTCCATGTGGACCAGTTTTTCGCGCTCGCCCTCGAGCAGGCGGTTGACGGGCACGCCGCTCCAGGCCGCGACGACGCGGGCGATGTCCTCGGCGGTGACCTCTTCGCTGAGGAGGCGGCTGCCCTCGCGGCGGGCGAAGTCTTTTTGGGCGGCGTCGAGCTTGCGGCGGAGGTCGGGGATGCGGCCGTATTGGATTTGGGAGGCGAGGTTGAGGTCGCCGGCGCGCTGGGCGGCTTCCTGATGTTGACGGGCTTCCTCCAACTGGCTGTTGAGGATGGAAATGGCGTTGATGGCGGCTTTTTCGTTTTGCCAGGCGGCTTTGACGCCGGCGGCTTTTCCCTTGAGATTGGCGAGGTCGCGTTCGAGTTTCTTGAGGCGCTCGCGGGAGGCGTCGTCTTTTTCCTTGCGCAAGGCGTTTTGTTCGATTTCCAACTGCAGGATCTGGCGTTCGAGCTGGTCCAGTTCGGTTGGCATGGAATCCTGCTCCATGCGGAGGCGGGAGGCGGCCTCGTCCATCAAGTCCACCGCCTTGTCGGGGAGGAAACGGCCGGTGATGTAGCGGTGGGAAAGGGTGGCGGCGGCGACCAGGGCGGCATCCTGGATGCGGACGCCGTGGTGGACTTCGTAGCGTTCCTTGAGGCCGCGGAGGATGGCGATGGTTTCCTCGACGGAGGGTTCGGCGATGTAAATGGGCTGGAAACGGCGTTCGAGGGCGGGGTCTTTTTCGATGTGCTTGCGGTATTCGTCCAGGGTGGTGGCGCCGACGCAGCGCAATTCGCCGCGGGCCAGGGAGGGCTTGAGCATGTTGGCGGCGTCGGCGGCGCCTTCGGCCGCGCCCGCGCCGACGATGGTGTGGAGTTCATCAATGAAGAGCAGGACGCGGCCCTGGCTGGCGGTGACTTCCTTGAGGAAGGCTTTGAGGCGGTCTTCAAATTCGCCGCGGAATTTGGCGCCGGCGATCATGGCGCCGAGGTCCAGGGCGACGAGCTTCTTGTTTTTGAGCGATTCGGGCACGTCGCCGCTGACAATGCGGCGGGCCAGGCCTTCGACGATGGCGGTCTTGCCGGTGCCCGGCTCGCCGATGAGGACGGGATTGTTCTTGGTGCGGCGGGAGAGGACTTGCATGACGCGGCGGATTTCCTCGTTGCGGCCGATGACCGGGTCAATTTTTCCGGCGCGGGCCAGGGCGGTGAGGTCGCGGCCATATTTTTCCAGGGCCTGGAATTTGTCTTCGGGGTTGGGGTCGGTGACGCGCTGGTTGCCGCGCAGATCGGCCAGCGCTTTCAAGACGGCGTCGCGGGTGAGGCCGGAGTCGCGGAAAATTTTCCGCAAAGGCGGCTCGGCCTGTTCGAGAAGGCCGAGGAGGAGGTGTTCGGCGCTGATGTAATCGTCGCGGAGCTGGGAGGCCTGGGTGGCGGCGGCATCCAGGGCCTTCTTCAACGCCGGGCTGAGAAAGCGGTCGGCGGAAGGAGCGCCGTGGACTTTGGGTTTGCGGTCAATTTCGCGCTGAACGGCGGCGGAGAAGGCGGGGACTTGGAGGCCAAGTTTTTCCAGGAGAGCGGGAACCAGGCTTTCCTTTTGCCCGATCAAGGCGGCGAGGAGGTGGACGGTGTCCACTTCCTGATTGGCATTGCGCGCGGCGACTTCCTGGGCTTGTTGAAGAGCTTCCTGTGCTCTGATGGTGAGGCGATCCGGCGACATGACTTAATTAAGTGCAAATTGTCATGCTCTGGCGCGTCATCTCCCGGTGGGAGCCGGCGTGGCGGGCGAAGTTCTGGTGTTAGTGCCGGACGGAGAGGGGATTCTCGGGCCGATGAACTCAGGAGTGTTTGGCGGGAGCGGATTTCTGACGCTCGTGCCGGACGGAAGAGGGCCGGTGCCGTATGGGCTGGTGGGAGGCGGGGGGATGAAGTCCGGCGGGGCGGTGGAGTTGAGTTCCTTGATGAGGGCCTCGGTGAGGTCGTTTTCGCCGCTGGTGTAGAGAACCAGGGGATTGCCGGTCATGGTCAGGGCGGTGCGGTCGAGGACCATGGTGTAGCCCTGTTTTTTGGCCATGCCCTCCATGACGCCGCGAATCTCGGTGGTCAAGTCGGTGACGTGCTGGACCATGTCCTCGCGGATTTTGATTTCGGTGCGGGCGTAAGTGTTGGAGATGGTTTCGTTCTGGATCCGGGCGGCGACCGCGATGCGGTCGGCGTCCTTTCTGCTGAGGGCGCGGGCTTCGGCGGAAAGGACCTGGTTGTTGGCGGCGTCCTCGGCCTTCTGCCAATCCTCCTCGAGCTTTGTGCGGTCGTCGATCATGGCTTTGATTTGCTTGTCGCGCTCGACAATGGTGTTGGAGTTGGCGGTGCTGGCCAGGACGGTCTTGTAATAGGAATCGAAGGTTCTGCGCAAGTCCACGGTGGCGATTTTGAAGTCGGCGGCGCGGGCGCCGGAGACAAAGGCGAAGAGTGAACAGGCGAGAAGCCCGGCAGTATAGTATAATTTTTTCATAAGAGGTTAAAATTCGCGGGTGAAACCGATGCCGATCTGGATGCGTCCGCCACGCCCGACATCGGCGTCGTGCGTGATGGGATGGCCGTAGTCGAGGCGAAGCGGCACGCCCTGTCCGAAAATGGGCAGGACGATGCGCAGGCCGATGCCCGCGTCGTCGCTGTAAAAATGGGTCTGGCCATCGGTCAGCTTAAAGCTGTAGGGGTTGGCATAGACATTTCCAACGTCGTAGAACCAGGCAAGGCGGACGTATTTGAAGAGGGGGATGCTGTATTCAGCGTCGCCGAAGAAATAGGTGTCGCCGCCGAGGGGCTCTCCATATTCGTCGTGCGGCCCGATTTCATGATAGCGATAACCGCGCAGGTCGCGCATGCCGCCGAGGAACCAGCGTTCGAAGATGGGGACGTGATCGGTCCCGTCGTAAGTGTCCACGACGCCGGAGCGGCCGTCGAGTTGGAGGATGTGGCCCGGGAGGAAGCCCTTGAAGAACCAACTGGAGCGCATTTCGAGTTTGTAGAACTCGGTGTCGCCGGGCGGGGTGGCGATTTGGGTGAGCAATTCGGTGTGCTGGCCGCTGTTGGGAAGGCGAAAATCGCCGCGGGTGTCGTAGTCGAGGTTGAAGCCTAATTTGTTGATGAAGTAATTGCCGTGCTCGTCGTAAATGTTGGTGGAGATGTTGGGTCCGACGACGGTGTTGGTGCCGTTGACAACTTGGGTGACGGCGTTGGTGTAGAGACCGGAATTGATGCTGACGTGGGCTTGTTCGAGGGTGTAGCTGACGCTGCCCTTGAGATAGCGCCGCAGCAACTTGGTCAGGCTGACGGTGCCGCCATTGAAGGTTTCATCATACAAGCTGTTCAAGCTGTCGTAATCTTCCTCTCTGCTGAAGAGGCTGACGCCCAGGGCGAGTTGCTTGCCCATGAAATAAGGCTCGCTGAAGTTAATTTCGTAATCCTGGGATAGCGCGCCCATGGAGACGATGAGCTGGAGTTTCTGGCCGGCGCCGGTAAAGGTGGGGGGATTAAAAAGGTCGAAGTTTTTCATTTTGATTTCGGCGAAGCCGACGATGCTTTCGACCGAACTATAGCCCGCGCCGACGCTGGCGCTGCTCATGCTTTGTTCTTGCAGGGCGACGACGAGATTTTTGCGGTCGGGCTGATCGCTGTCCTCGGCGGACATGTTGACTTTGGAGAAGTACTCCATCTGTTCGAGTCGCTCCTGGCTGATTTTGACGCTGACCATGTTATAGACTTCGCCGGGATAGACGGCCAGTTCGCGGCGAATGACGCGGTCCTTGGTTTTCTCGTTGCCTTTGATCTCAATTTTTTCGATGTGGGCGATGTCGCCCTCATGGATGCTGATGGCGATGTCCATCGTGCCGCCGGCGGTGTTGGCGGAGCGGGTGGCCTGGACGATGGTGTTGCCGTTTTGAAATTGGGAGAGATAGCCTTTGGAGCCGTACATGTCGCGAATGGTGGCCACGTCCCCATCGAAAGCCGCCGGCTTGAAAATGGCCCCCGGGACATTGGTCAGGACCAAGAGCTTGCCGCCGATCAACTTGCCTTTGATGAAATCGTTGGTCGAAAACACGGTGTTGCCGGTGATGGTCAGGGCGCCGACTTTGTATTGCCGCCCCTCCGAAATGAGGATGTGGATGACCATTCTGTTCGGGGCGGTGTTATCGAATCGGGTGCCGGCGATGGAGAAATCAATATAGCCGTCGTTTTGGTAGTATTCGAGCAGGCGGTCCATGTCCTGCTCAAACTCGTCCTTTTTCAACACGCCGGAGCCGGTGAGCCAGGAGAACATCCAATGGCGCCGGGTCTTGAGGACTTTGCGCAGTTCTTTTTGCGTCTTGGCGTCCGCGCCGTCGAAGACAACGTCGGTGATTGTGACTTTTTCCGTTTCGGTGACCTCGAAGGTGACGCTGGCGCGGCCGGCGACTTCATCAATGGCGTACGGGAGGACCTTGACGGTGGTGTCTTGATAGCCTTTTTTTTCGTAAAGCTCCTGCATGTCCTGGGCGTTGTGGAACAGTTGGAGGTCGTCCAGCGGCTGGCCGATTTTGCAGGTGAGCTTCTTCTTCAGTTTGCTGAGGCTGATCTTCTTATTGCCGATGATCTTGATGTCGGTGACGATCGGTTTGCCCTGGACGAGGTAGGTCAGGTCAATGCCATCGGGGGTGTTGGTCTGATAGACCCGGTCGTTGAGGAAGAAGCCGGTGTCGTGGAGGCGGGCCAGGTCTTCCTCGATGGTGGCGTTGAAGATGCGCTCGCCTTCGCGGCTGCGGATATTGGCGCGGATGAAGGCGTCGCTGACGGCCGGGGGGCCGACATGCTGGATGTAGATTTTATGGATCAGGTCCGGCGATTGTGCGCGGGCCAGAAAGGGCAGGAGGAGGAGCAGGACCGCGAAGAGGCGGCGGGCGGGCATTAGGAAGTTCATCAGGGTGGGGTTCATCTAGGAATCCGCGGGCACATCTTCGAGGGCGACTTTGGCGGCGCTTTCGAAGCGGGTGTAGCTCTTGAGGAAAGTGAGGTCCACCTCGCCGGTGGGGCCGTTGCGTTGTTTGGCAATGTATAATTTCACGGGAATGGCGTCTTGATCCGTTTCGCCGCTATTGTCATCTTCCTCTTTCGTTTTGTAAAGCAATCCCACCAAATCCGCATCCTGCTCAATGGCGCCCGATTCGCGCAAGTCCGAAAGGCGCGGCTTGGCGTTGTCGCCGCGTTTTTCCAGTTCGCGGTTGAGCTGGCTGAGCACGATGATGGGCACGGCAAGTTCTTTCGCCAGGGCCTTGATGCCTCCGGAGATGTCCGCGATCTCCTGCTGGCGATTGTCCGCCTTGCGCGAAGTAGAATGGAGCAATTGCAAGTAGTCAATGACAAATAGTTTGATCCCGTGCTGTTGTTTCATCCGCCGGGCGCGGGCGCGCAACTGCAATATGGAGAGCGCGGAGGTGTCGTCAATGACCAATGGCGCGGCGGCCAGCTTGCCGGCGGCGCCGGTCAGCTTGGGGAAATCGCGCTCGGCCAGGAAGCCGTCGCGGATGCTGCGGAGGTTGACGCGGGAGCGGGAGCAGAGCATGCGCAGGATGAGCTGGTCGGCGGTCATTTCCAGGCTGAACACCCCGGTGGGGATTTTCGTCTCCAGGGCGACATGCTCGGCGATGTTCATGGCCAGCGAGGTCTTGCCCACCGACGGCCGGGCGGCGATGACGATCATTTCGCCCTCGTGCAGGCCGGTGGTCATTTTGTCGAAATCCACGAAACCGGTGCCGATGCCGGTGAGCATGCCCTGGTTCTTGTGGTATTCCTCAATCGTGGATATGGCTTTGTGGACCAGGTCGCGGATGGTCGGGTTGGAGCCGGACACCCGTTCTTCGCAAATCCGGAAGATGTCGCGCTCGACTTCATCCAGGAGGGCGTCCACCTCGCCTTCGTGCTCAAACACCCGGCCGACAATGGAGGTGCAAGTCTGGATCATCTTGCGCAGGAGATATTTTTCGATGACGATGTCCAAATAGTAGTCCAGGCCGGCGGCGGAAGGGACGGCGTCGGGAAGGGAAACCAGGTAGGCCAGGCCGCCGACGCCCTCCAATTGCTGGCGGTCTTTGAGGCGTTGCTGGAGGGTGATCAGATCAATGCCGATGCGCTGGTCGTACATTTCCGCCAGCGCCTGATAGAGGGTCTGATGGCGGAGGTCGTAAAAAACCTCCGGGCCGGCTTTGAGCTTTTCGATGCACTCGCCCATGCAATCGTTGGGGGAAAGGAGGACGCAGCCGAGCACGCCTTGTTCGGCTTCGGCGGAACTGGGCGGGAGGCGGTCAATTTTGGGGGTGTTGGCGGTGGCGGAATTGGCGGGCTGGCGCCGGCGGGATTTTTGCAAATCCGCCGCGCCCGGTTCCTGTTCGAGAATGGCTTCGCTCATGGATCACCAACAAGACTCCTTCAGAGGGCATGAGTCACGCCTGGGTTATTAGAACTTATTCCCAGATTATTCACCGTCCGGACGTTTGCGTTTATAGCCAGGATGGCGGCATTGCACCGAAACCCGTATCGGCGGACGGCAGCCCGCCACAGTTGTCGTTCGGCCCTGACAACGCTGGCGGGTTCAACGGTCAGTCCGGGAAGGCGATAATCCAAGAAGTTCAATGATGCCTTCCTCGCTCAACCGTTCGTAGATCGCGAGTTCGCGCTGAAATGGCTCCTCGGAGCAATGTATCTTGAGAACGCTTTTCCCAAAATTTAACTTGTTTTCCGCCATGAAAACGATACCGTGAACACCAAAGCCCAGACGTTCGGCTAATTGAAGCCGATGACGCCAGGCATAAACGCGAGCGTTTTCGATGAGAAGTTTATCGTCCATGTTTTCCGGGACCAGTTGCGGCGGACATTCCGCCATTGTCAAAATGCAGTTGCTCTGCAACGGGAGTTCCATCCCCATTGCGCAAATGGGGCCGGACTACCTCATCCTCGCCTCCGCCGGCGACCACCCGCCCTGCAATGCCAGCATTGTGCTGAAAGTGGACGACAGCGAACGGCGCTGGGACGTTCACCTGCCGGACGGCATTTCCGCCCGTTCCAAGCGCGTGGCGCTCTCGGCCCCCAGCCCCGTGACATACCCCGCCCTTCGTTGCCCGGTGGCGGAGTTTGGTGCGTCGCGGGCGGCGGAGTGGCAAATTCTGGCAAAGCGAGGCGATCTCGATCCGATGTGAATCGAGACGGCGGTGTCAGCGGCTTGAACCTGGGCCCATCTACAGCCTGACTTTTTATGAACTGTTGAGGCTGACGTGGCAGCGCGCTGCGGCTTTGACGTCGAAGTCATCTTCGCGCAACAAAAAGTAGCGGAGCGCCTCCAGCAAGCGCTGGGGGATTTTCTTGAGTGCGCCCCAGAGAGCCAGGACGCTGTTGCGGCCATACTGTTTTGCCAGGGCCTGGTGCAGGCTGTTGTGCTGCAACAGTTGCAGGAGCAGATGGCCGATCTGCAACAGATAATAATAGGCCTTGGCGTGGTCCCAGTTTTGGCTGAAGACGTGCTCCAGGTTCAAGCCGCTGTTTTTTTGAACGTTGAAGCCTTCGTTTTCGATTTTGACGCGCAGGCGGCCGACTTGGTCGGCAATCGCCATGACGGACTGCCGGTTGACCGCCAAATTGGTCAGCCAGGCAAAGGTGGTTGTTTCGCCGGTGGGGGAGGTTTCCTCACAGAGGATGGCGCCCAGAGTCCAAGAGCGATCTTGGCTGTCAATATAGGGGAGATGCTCGACCCACCGATAAAGGCGGCGCGTTTTGTCCGGCAGCTTGGCGGCGAGTTTTTGTTCGGGCTGAAGTTGCAAAAGGGCCTGAAACTCCTGCCACAGAGCGGGCAAGCTGCCCTCCTTGAAGGTCACCACGTAATGCCAATGATTCTTTTGACAGATGGCAAAGGCGCGGCCGCAGGCATAGAGGGCGTCAAAGTTCAAGCAGAGGCGCAATTGGGGAAAGGAGGCTTTGAGGGTTTTGGCCAGCCGGTCGAAAGCCTTGAGTTCGCAATCCTGTTTTTTTTCTTGATAGTCGGCGGGAGTGCGACCGGGCGGATTTTCGATGAACGCACTGGCCAGGGAAACCGCCAGGCCGGTGCGGCTCAACAGCTTGGCTTCGAGCACCGGATGGAGATAGGAAATCTGGCCGGAGGAGTGTTTTTGGGTCAGGCATTGCGGGCAATGGCAATGGCTGAAACTCAGATAGCCGGTGCCGTCAATGGCGGCGATAAAATCCCCTTGGAACCGGAAATCGTCCAGGGCTTTCATGCGGATCAGCCGCTGGGTGTGCTGGCGGAGCAACTGAGCAAAAGCCGGGCTGCCGACATGACCGATAAAGTGGTCGAGGGTTTTGGTGACCGGCAAGGAATCCTGGTCGGTCCCGGCGAGGAGGTTGAGATTATGGAGAATGGCGCATTCCAGATCGCGCAGGTCATTATCGGCGGAGCGGCGGCTGCCCAAACCCAGGCCAAAGAGCAGCAAGCCCCACCAGCAGAGAAAACGGCGGTGATAATCGACCAAGGGCTGATAGCGCGTATCGGGCAACCGGTCCAGCCAAGAGGGCAGTTCCGGGAAAAAATGGCGGACGGTGCGGAGGAAGGTGCGCGCCAGGGCTATGACCTTCCCCGCTGGCGCCGCTGGGCAGTCACATGAGACTGGATCAGGGCCAGGGACAGTTGGGTGATTTGAGCGACCAGAAGTTTGAGGCGGCGATGTTCTTGCGTCCATAGTTTGACTTGGGGCACCAGATCCACCGGGACATAAGCAGTATGGGTTTTGCCTTTGACTTTCCAGGTGAGGTAATGGCCGGGGTGCTTGTGGCCTTGGGCGCAACAGCAGCGGGGATTGCCGCAGACGCGCCGGATGGTCACGAGGCTGGCGGCCAGGACCGGGCATTGGGCCTGGAGTTCTTTTTGGCGGGCCTGAAGGAACCGGCGGATCAGGGTGGGGTGCCTGGGTATTTTCATTTTCATACGCTTAAGAGGCTGGATTGACAGCCTTTGTACAATGATAAGTGTAAAGGCTTATCATTTGCAAGAACAAAATCGGCGATTGCGACAACTTTTTTCAGGAAAGTGGGCTATTCAGGTGCGAAATCAGGGTATGTCACGGGGCTG
>Ga0181530_10003515_pt1 | contig 17393 bp, 18 predicted proteins | sample PEATcosm2014_Bin_42_FD_119769 | JGI IMG/M metagenome (GOLD analysis project Ga0181530, IMG submission 119769) | Peatland microbial communities from MTU Mesocosm Facility, Houghton, MI, USA - PEATcosm2014_Bin10_60_metaG | ecosystem: Environmental > Terrestrial > Soil > Wetlands > Peat | place... | reverse complement strand
GACACAAGGATTTTCAGTCCTCTGCTCTACCAACTGAGCTATCCTGCCTACCAACGACTTACATCAATTTTACGAAATTTCTTGCATTTGTCTTACATTTTTGTCTTACTTTTGCAGAATGAAACGCAATGCAACGCTTTGCAACGATCAAACCAAGGCTCGACCGAACATTATGAACCAGGTGACGAACCGCGATGGGCGACGCGTTCGCGGTATCTGGTTCCGCAACGGCGTTTACTACGCCCAGCTCAGAGTCGCTGGCAATGTTAAACAAATTCCTCTTCAAGATGCGGGGACGGTAGCACAGGCTGTAACAGCTCGGCAAGTGCTAAAAGGTCAAATCACCGCAGGCACTTTTCCCCCTGCTCCGCCCCAACTGCAGTCCCCTCTGCCACCCGAATCGGAGGCGCTTCCGGTGGCCGGGGAATTGGACGTGTCAGACCACTCCATCCCCGCAGCGATAAAGACGTACCGGGAGGAAAGGGACGCATTGAAGAAGGGCGATAAGAAAACCGGGAAGCGTGAGAATTCCGGCCTGAACAAGTGGGTGGAGTTTTGCAATATGCGGCAGGAAGCCAAGCAACCCAAACCAACCCAGATCGCAGACCTCGACTCGAAAATGCTGAAAAATTTTGCCGTTTGGCGTCGCAAGAAAGCCCTGGCGGAGCTGGAGGGGAAGCTGGAGGAAGGCGTGACGTTGGATGCGGAGGAATCCGGCATCTCCGGCCGCACACTGGATCTCGACGTTATGGCAATCCAGAAAGTCGTTGCCTGGGCGGTGACCGAAGGGTGGCTCGAAGTGGCACCAGTTCTGCATTGGGATACGCTCGCAGAGGAGCCTGAGAAAATCAGACTCATGACCTCGGAGGAGCTTGAGAGCTTCGCACGGGCAAACCTGGTTACTGAGGATTCTCTTGCAGGTCTTCCAAAAAAGTACCGCCACCTCCGCGCCCGCCATGCCAGATCATCTCAGGCGTTCTTCGATTACACCTACCTTATATGGCTTTCCGGCGGTCGCGAGCACGAAACCCTTCAGCAACGTTGGAGCAACGTCACATGGAGCCGGCTGGCGACAAAGGACGACGCTGGCTGGAAAATCGGGGAGAAAATTGTTGGTCATTTGCACTTTCCAGGTGAAGAGGCCAAGGCTGGAGGCGGCAAGCCGGCAGAGGACCGTAATGTGGATTTTCACGCGAGATTGGAGGAGCACCTCCGTGAGATGTACGAGCGTAGGGACCCGACGACAGATTGGATGTTCCCGGCAAACTACGACCCCAAAGCGCCGCAGGGTTCGTTCCGCAAGCAGTTGGAGCACGCACGGAAGGTAACAGGGCAAGAAGACGTGGGGTTCCACCACGGGCGACATTACTTTATTTCGCACGCCGTCATGGCTGGAGTGGACTTCAAGACCATCGCCGTCTGGGTCAGTCACAGGGATGGAGGGCGCCTGATCGGACGGAAATATTCTCACTTGAGCCCAGGGCACAGCAAGCTCAGCGCACAGCGGATGGATGGGGCATTTTAGCCGAGATGATACCCAAGAAGGCGATAGGAAAATCACGGATTTGATGCGGTGCGCAAACCCGATGATATTCGAAAATCAGGATAATCAGTTCTCCTATTCAATTTCAGACTTCCTGATCTGGGCGGAAAATGATTTGGCACTTTTTCCCAGGAAATCGAGATTCGGCTCGGCGGATTCTCCCTACCGAGAGGCGGGAGAGACTGCGCGGGAGCGTCGCCCTACCCCGAGGCGCGGGAGGGCTACAGGAAAGGGGGGTGGCGGGCGGGGGAATTGCAGGAATCTGGCCGTTGACCAGCGGAACGGCGGCACGGACGTTGTTGGTCGCGCTAAGTTTCACAACGATAATCGGTTTGGCGGAAAAGCAAATAACGGGGCGGCGCGGACAAATCAAGCCGCCATCGGGTCCAGGGGATGAAATCGCCGGGACCTTGGAAAATAGGGATGTCGCAAGGCAAGCAAGCCCCCCGGGGGCTGTCGTGATAACGCGCAAGAAGCCGGCGATCATGTGGGTGGGCGGTCCGCAGGCCCTGGGATACTGCCGGATTTGGCAGTTCCTGCTGGAACGGAAATCTATATGAAAGAAGCTTTGGAACAGGTTGTTGATCCATTGCGTGCGCCAGTCAGCGTCAGTTGCTGTTGTCCCGGCGCAGCCAAAATGCCCGTGCTGCGGCAGCGACATGATGCGCACCGCCTCAAGTCATTGGGCCACTCCAATCGGGAAATGGCGCGGCGCTTGGGCGTCAACGAAATGGCCGCCCGCAAACTGCTGCGTCGACTGGGCTGGAAAGCCGCTTTGCCGGTTCAGGCGGAGTGGTCTTTTTCAGAGAGAGCAACTGCGAACCCAAACCTGTCGGCCGTTGACCAGGGCGCCAGCGAAGCGCGACCGACGAGCAAGTGGCGGGGACGCGCCATTTCCCGTGACCACCTCAACCTGGAGAATCCATGTCCAGACCTCGATATTATTCACCCGCCAACACCGGGCATTGGGTCACGGCGGAATCGTGGGGCGCGGATTGAAACGCAAGAGGCAAGTTCAACGATGGCATTTCGGCATCGTGGAGAATCTCGGCCAGGCTGTTCAGCAGCATTTCCGCGTTGTACGGTTTAGGGAGGAAGAGTGTCGCCCCAGCCCCGAGAGCTTTGGACTGACGTTCCTTGTCGGAAAGACCGCTGGTGGCGAGGACGCGCGCGACCGGATTCATCTTCCTGACGGCGAGGGTAAGGGCGACCCCATCCATCACCGGCATCATCATATCCGTCAGCACCACATCAATGCCATCTTTTTGCCGGGAATAAATGGCAAGGGCATCGCCACCATTGGCCGCCGTCAGAACGACATAGCCATAGGCTTCGAGCGTTTGCCGGGTTATGGCGCGCAAGGAAGCCTCATCATCCACCACGAGGATTCGCTCCCCGTTTCCGCGTGGGAGCCGGGCTTCCTCGACTTGAGGGGTCGCCGGCTCCTTGCCCAACTCCGCGGGCAGCCACACTTCGAAGGTGGATCCCTGGCCCGGCTCAGAGTCAACCTTGACGAAGCCGCCGTGACTTTTGACAATGCCCAGGGTGGTGGAAAGACCAAGACCGGTGCCTTTGCCGGCCTCTTTGGTCGTGAAAAACGGGTCAAAAATCTTTTCCAGAATTGCGGGCGGAATGCCAGTCCCCGTGTCCGTCACTTTGATGACCACATGTGGACCTGGTTTGGTGTCCGGATCCATGCCCGGCAAGCGGGTTTCCACCATGATGTTCTCGGCCGTCATCGTCAGTCCGCCGCCGTCAGGCATGGCGTCGCGGGCATTAACACAAAGATTGAGCAATACTTGGTGTAGCTGGGTTGCATCGCCTGAAAGCACCCAGAGGTTTTTTGGTATATGAGATTGGATGCGGATGGACTTTGGAAAGGTGCCGCGGGTGAAGTTCGCCATTTCGCGCAGGAGTTGTTTGAGCGGCACCGGGATACGCTGTGCCTCAACGCCACGGGCAAAGGAGAGCACTTGCTTCACCAGGTTCGCGCCGCGTTCGGCGCTGGCCTTGATCATCCCGATCATGTTGCGGGTTTCTTCATCCCGAGCCTCCGTTTGCAGCAATTCGCAGGACATGAGAATCGGCGCCAGAACATTGTTGAGATCGTGGGCGATGCCCCCGGCGAGCGTCCCGATGCTCTCCAGCCGCTGGGCGCGCAGAAACTGCGCTTCCATCTGCTTCTTTTCCGTGATGTCCTCGACCATGCCAATGGAGTATTGGGCCTTGCCCGCCGGCCCCCGCACCACGGAGGTCGTCAGGCGCGCATGAACCACCTGGCCTCCTTTGCGCAGGCAGCGTTTTTCGATTTGGTAATGCTCCCGCTTTCCCGCGAGCATTTCCCGATACAATGCCAGGTCCGCCTCCACATCGTCCGGATGAGTGAATTCGCTGAAAGCCATGCCCCGCAATTCTTCTTCCGAATAACCCAGCAAGTGCTGCAACGCGGCATTGGACTTCAGGGGATGCCCGTCTATGTCCATCAGCGCCATGCCGATGGCGGCATTCTCGAACGTCACACGAAATTCGGTCTCGCTCCTCCGTAGTTTTTCTTCGCTTTCGCGTAGCGCCGCCACGCTATGCTCCAAGTCCCGCACCATGATTTGTGACTGCCGGTTCAACCGTCATTTCTCGGACATGGCGCTGGCCATCTGCAGCACTTCGATATGATCGAACGGCTTTTTCAGGATGACCAGCCGGTCGGACCGTCCCAGCCTGGCCGTCATCTCCTCCCACGAATAATCCGAGTAGGCCGTGCAAATGACTACCTGGAGATCGGGATCCACCTGCCATATTCTCGAGGTGGTCTCGACTCCGTCCCAGCCCGGAGGCATGCGCACGTCAATAAACGCCACCGCATAAGGCCGTTTCCCGGCCCCGGCTTGTTGGACCATCTCCAGACCTTGCTGCCCCTGGGAAGCGAACTCGACTTCGAAGGGGACCTGGCGGTTGGAGCCATCACTCGCTCCGAAAGCCCGGGTTTCAAATGGGTCCACTTCTTCCAGCTCCGGGCACAGCACCTTGCGGAAATCCTCGTGAATCGCGAGGCTGTCATCAATGACCAGCACCCGGCGGTTGAACTGTGGCAAAGAACGACTCATAGGGACGCCTTGGGCGGCTGCAGAGGCAGTTCGAGCGTAAAGGTGGCTCCCATTTGCGGGCCCTCGCTGTGCGCGGCCAGACTCGCGCCCATTTCCGCGGCGGCCAGCGCGGCACTGTGCAGGCCAAAACCGTGGCCTCCTTTGCGCGTGGTGAACCCGAAGCTGAAAATACGCTTCAGATTCTCTTTCAGAATGCCCACGCCATTATCCACCACCTCGATCCGCACCCGGTCGCCGCTGTTGGTCAGTCGAATCGTGAGGAGCTTCTCCCTGCAACTGCCTTCATGGCACGCATCCTTTGCGTTACGGATCAGGTTGACGAGGATTTGGAGAACCTTGTGCTTTTCGACGGCAATTTCAGAAATGGTCAGGTTGTAATCGCGAACCACCTGCACCTCGTGCCGTGCCAGCGCTCCGGCGTTGATCCGCAGGGCGTCTTCCACCATGTCCGGCACCTGCACTTTTTCAACGATCCCGAAACATTTGGCATACCCCTGTTGCATGGCCACGATTTCCTTGATGTGCTCGACGTGCCGTTGGATCAACTCGATTTCCTTCAGCAAAGTTTGCTGTTCGCGTTCCAGATAATTTCCCAGGCGCCGCAGATAGGCGGGCGTTTCCCGGCCGGTGGGATCCACGGTGATGAATTGCGCCAGGTCCCCGGCATGTTCCTCCAGCAATCCCGCCACGCGGGCCACGTTTGCAAATCTGGACTTTTTGACCTGATCGAGGATGGCGGCTGTGGAAACATTGACGCTGTTGAGCACATTGCCCACATTGTGCAAGACGCTGGTGGCCACTTCCGCCATGCCCGCCTGTCGTGAAGCCAGCACCAACTGTCTCTGGGTTTCCTCCACTTCGCGCTGCATGCGCTTCTGGTCGGTGATGTCGCGAAAGGCCCAGATCCTCCCATAGTAGTTTCCGTTTTCATCCAGCACCGGGGAGGAATACCGGTCCATAACCCTTCCATCCTTGAACTCGACCTCGTCCCGGCTGGTTTCGTCCCGGTGTGAGTAGAGGTGGAGAACTTTCTCGTGGAATTTCTCGGGATTTTTGGTGGAGTCGGTTACATATTGGAGCCGTCTGGCATCATCAACATCTTCCGCGATTTCGCGGGGAATCTTCATCAGCCGATTGAATTGTTGGTTTTGGACGGCCGTCTTTCCCTGATCGTTGACTACCAGGATGCCCTCCAGGGAGGAATTGACCAATGCCTCAAGGAAGGCGGTTTTCCCGCGCAACTCCTTGAGCGAGGCCTCGAGTTGGTGCTCCGCTTCTTTGCGCTCGGTCACGTCGCGAAAACTCCACACCCGGCCCACGATCTCTTTGCCAATGCGCTGGGGCTTCGAGTAGCGTTCGAAAATCTTTCCGTCCTGGAATTCCAGCACGTCGAAACTTTCCTTCTCCAACCCTGAATACAGGCTTTTCACCCCGGCCATGAACTGCTCGGGCTGCTCCAATTGTGCCCGGGCGATTTCCAACATCTCCTGCTCGGATTTCCGGTCCGAGACCTCGCGGGGGATGTGCCACATCTCGAGGAATTTTTCATTGAAGCTGATGGCCCCTCCGCGTCCGTCCGCCACCAGAATCCCGTCTGCGGTGGATTCGAGCGTGGCGTTCAACAGCGAGAGCGAGCCCGCCAGTTGGACCGTGCGCTCCTCCAACTCCAGCGTCTTGCGCGCCACCACCTCCTGGAGGTCGGCGTTCTGGCCCAGCAGAGCCAGCGCGGATCGTTTGTTCGCCTGCCTCGCCTGCACGCGTTGCATCAGGACCCGGATGGTCTTGTCCCGGGCTGACAAGGCCTTTTCCGCCGCAGCCAGCCGGGTGGCCAAGTCCGCCGCGCCTTCCACCTGGGGATGGTTTCCAGTCCGGCTCATGGTGACCTTCCTATGGCGATGCCCGTAAACGTCTGGTTCACATGGATTCCGTTAAATTGCTCGCCATAGGTGCTAAACCCGAACACCTTGTTGTCCATCATGATCTGGGCCATCTCGCCTAACCGCCCGTCGCTCTCAAACTCCAGCCTCCGCAGGATGCAATCGCACCCGATGACCAGCGCCAGCTCTCCGACCGTGTCCCGAACGTGCTGAAATGCCCCCTTCGCCACCTCCACGGGATCAACCGCCTGCCCGAGGCGCAGGACCACCCCATCCTCAATCGCGCAATACAACGTCAGACTCTTGTCCGGATTGGCCTGCTGGATCGAACGAATAAAGCGCTCGCCACCCAACTCCAGCACGAACGGATGCCGGGAGAAGACTCGGGCGTTGAGTTGGGCCACCGTCGTCCCGGCCATCGTGGCATAGGCCTCGGCAGCGGGTTCTCCATTGATCTCCCGAATCACTCGCCGGTCCGGGTCCGATTCCGTAATCACCAGCATCCCGCCGCTGGGCTTGAAATGTTCAAACTTGAAAGTCGTGAAGGGCGCCGTGGTTTGAAACAAAGTGAACACGGCCGTGCGGCTGCGGAATTCGCCTCGCGCGAAAACATGGGTGCGTTGGAACTTCAGATCATCACCTGCCGAACCTCCGACGATGGGCAGTTGCGGTAGTTTCTGGTAAATCTCCGAAATCAGACGTTCCTCCATCAGGGCCAATCCATCCACCAGCAGCAGACCGAACCCCCGCCACAGGGGATGTTCTGCTTTTGCCTCCGCATAAGCAGACGCGATGCGATCCACGTCGCTTTCCATACTGTCGAGGCTGATGGAATAAGGATGGGCTGAAACGTCCCCGGCAAGAGCCACCGCCGTGATTCCACCCTTGGCGAATCCGCTGCCGTCCAATTGTCCCGCCGTCGTGCAGCCGATGATCGGTTCGGGGAATGCCGCGCGGAGCTCTCGCGCCAGCCGGTCCAAGTCGTAAGCGCAGGAACAGAAGAACAGCACGACCTGGGGATTGTCCAAATGGATTTGCTCGCGCAACTCCAACACCCCCGAACGCTCGTCCATGGCGGCCGAACTTCCTCGCTGGATTTGCAGCTTTGTCCTATCCTTCATCTTACGGTTTTGCTCCCAAGCCAATGAATTCAGCCCTGGCTTTTAAGGCGGCTTCACCCATAACCGCATTCGTTCTTTTGGTCCGGCCAAACGCAATGTTGCGTCATGGTACATCGGCGAGTTATCGGTAGTTTTTGCTTCCATCGCATCTTCCCTTGGCAGATGGCATCTGTGGACACCCTCAAGTATGGCCGTTTCTCCCCATATACCAGGTCAGCGTGTGATTCCACCTGAACCTACGCCGGAGCGCGGAAGGGTGCTATGGGGTGTTATACCCATCAGACATTTATGATTCCAGCCCTGGCGGGCTAGCCAGGAATGATCAATCAAATCGTATGAGGGGCCGCGGCCAGTGAGGTTGTTGCCCTGGCGAATAGTGCCCGAACCGCCCCCGAGCCGGACGCGGGCTACAGGTCGGCGATGACCAGCGCCAAGGTGAATCCGTCGTATCCTTTGCTGCCGACGGTCTGGATCGTCGTGGCGCTGACGCGCCGTTCGGCGGCCAGCAGTTGGTGGAAGCGGCGGACGCCAATTACGGCAGGATCGGTGCTGGCCGGATCCGCCACCGCGCCGTTGCGCACCACGTTGTCCACAATGATCAATGTGCCGCGACGGGAAAGTTCGAGCGCCCTGGCGAAGTATTCGGGTATGGCGCCCTTATCGGCGTCAATGAAGATCAGGTCGAAGCGGCCGCTCTTTTCGGCGATGAGCTGCGGCAGCGTCTCCAGCGCCGGACCGAGGCGCAATTCAACCACCCCAGCCAGTCCGGCGCGGGCGATGTTGGCGCGGGCGGCCTCCGCATGTCGGGGGTCAACTTCCAGCGTCATCAACTGGCCGCCGGCGGGCAACGCCCGGGCCAGCCAGATCGTGCTGTAGCCGCCGAGCGTCCCGATTTCCAGAATACGGCGCGCGCCCTGCGTTCGCGCCAGCAGATGCAGCAACTTGCCCTGGGCCGGCGAGACGGCGATGGGCGGCAGGCCGGCGGCAGCGCTGTCCCGTAGCGCGCCGTCCAGCGCCGCGTCAGGCGGCACCAGCAAGCCAGTGATGTAACGGTCCACCGCCGTCCATTGGTCTTGATTCATAGTCGGTTTGGCGGAAAAGCAAATAACGCGGCGGCGCGGAGAAATCAAGCCGCCCTCGGGGCCAGGGGATGAAACCGCCGGGACTTTAGAGAATAGGGATGTTGCAAGGCAAGCAAGCGCCCCGGGGGCTGTCGTGATAACGCGCAAGAGGCCGACGATCACGTGGGCGGTCCGTCCGCAGGTCCTGGGAGGCTGCCGGATTTGACAGGTCCTGCTGGAAAGAAAATCTATGAAAGAAGCTTTAGAACAGGTTGTTGAACTATTTCGTGCGCCAGTCAGCATGATGACAGCGGCGGCGGCGCAATTCACGCCAACCTCGAAGTCCTGGATGCAGGGATTCCTGTCTGACCGAATCAAGAACAACTGGCTTTCCACCATTGCCCCGCTTGAGCCTCGCGATTGCGCCGCAACCTGCTTGTTCGCGTTTCGCATGGACGAGTAAACTTCCAATCCCGACCACCGAGGAAGCCTCAGTTCCCGCCAAGCGCAAATATCACATGACCGCCGCCCATCGCCGCAAACTGGTGAAGGCGTTGGCCAAAGCACGCAAAATACGCTCAGCCAAGCTGAAGGCCGCCAAAAAGAAGGACGGGCGCAGCAGTCCAGCGGTCAGGGCGAAACTTAGAGCGGCGGCCAAAGCGAGATGGGCCAAGGTCCGGGCGGAGGGGAAGAAGGGGCTGTAAGACGTTGGAAATGATGATGTGTCTCGCAACGACAATCCGCGAGCTTCAACGATCCGGTCACCATGATCCCCGCGTTTCACATGGCTCCCGGTTATTGTCGAAGGCTAGGGACGCCAAATCGGTGAACACGCTCTCTATCTCGCTCCCCGTCAGCCCCTCCGTTTGTCTCGCTAATTGCACCAGGTCGAAGTCGGATGGATTGCGGCCGTATATCCTGATTTGAATGCCCCGACAGCTTCCCTTTCAGGTTGCCGAAGTTGCTGGTGGTGGGCGTCATGCTCTAGCCGGCCCTCTCGGTCTCTTTTGGCAGGTATGGGGTGTTCACCCAATAGCCGAGGCCTGGCCGATAGCGTAATATTGCTGAAAGATGAACCGATGGATCCTATTTCCATGCGTGCGTTGCTTTGCTCAATGAGAAGCTGTGCATTCATTTTTGCGTTGGGTAGCGCAGTAGAGACCCCGAAGCAGCGCGGCTCGCCAACGTGGCAGCGGTTGGCGGGCGGGCGCTCTGTCGCGGTCAAACACTTTCTTCTCAGACAACTGCACATCCAGGCCACGCCGCAACTCTATCCCCCCTGAGTTTACTGGATTAAATAACTGCGACCAGGGCGCGTCTTGGGCGCGCCCTGTCTTTTTCGCAGGCCAGCAGTCCGGAGCCGACGAATGTCAAGATGGCTGCTCCAAGTTCAACAGGGATGTGCCGAGGATCTTCTCCAGCGGCACGTCGCGAAGCAGAGTATTCGGCCAGGCCCTCGGGCAGCGGCCAACGCTGATGCTCCTGCACCCGTTCGCCATCCGTTTGAGGCTATTTATGGATTATCCTCCGCGACACGATGCCAGGGCCGGCCATCCACATTGAAGCTTGCGGTGGCCCTCTCATAGGGCTTGATTTCAAAAATTGAGCGCAAATTGTTGCACTCAAGGTACTTTCGCGATGAAGGATGCAACGCCGTTGGCATTGTTGACTTCATCTTGGCTCCAACCCGTCAGACGGTCAGGGGATGTTTTTCTTTTCGACCGTCCAACCGGGCATGGCCACTAGGCCGCAGGGGTCGCCCTCGAACATTTTGGCGGCTTGCTTGTCGTCTTTTAGCTGCCACTGAAGCCAGGCGGTGGCGACGATGGCAAAATCGCCGCCATGGGGCCGGGAATAGGTGCCGCCGTGGCCGACATCGAGGTTGGCAGCGAAGGCCGGCAGTTTGGTGATGCGGTGGAAATCGTCCATGCCGTTGGTGTAGGCGATATCCTGATGGTCGCCCAGAATGTAAATAATAGGGGTGTGCAATTTTTCCAGGTGGTCCTTGGTCAGGTTGGGCATGCCGCCCATGCCCCGGCCAGCAGCGCCCAAAATGCCGCTGTTGCAAATCATGGCGGTGGTGATGCGCGGGTCGGTAGCAACTTCGAGAGTTTGAAGACCGCCGCAGGACATGCCGCTGACGGCGATCCTGGTGGTGTCGAGTTTGCCGAAGTATTGGCTGACGACGGGAAACTGGTCGTCGCCCACGCCGGCATGAAAGAAACAATGCAAGGACGAATGGCGGGCGGCATCATTGTCGCCACCCCGTTCTGCATCATTGACGTGACCACTCCTGAGAGCGAAGCCGAAGGCGTCCGGTGGTGGGAGGAACTGACCGGACGGGGCGGCGAAGGCATGGTGGTGAAACCGCTGGAATTCATTGCCAAGAATCGTCGCGGGCTGGTTCAGCCGGCCGTTAAATGCCGCGGTCGCGAATATCTGCGCATCATCTACGGCCCGGAATACACGGCGGCAGAAAACCTGGAACGACTTCGTGCGCGCGGACTTTCCACTAAACGCTCGTTGGCGCTGCGCGAATTCGCCCTCGGCATCGAAGCCATCGAACGATTCGTGCGCAAAGAACCGTTGCGCCGCGTGCATGAAGCGGTCTTTGGCGTGCTGGCCCTTGAAAGCGAACCCGTTGATCCGCGCCTCTAACCGCTCCGCATGCGGCTTTTGCACCATGAAAACAAGGCGAGGTAGAGGGAATTCGGACGTTGACTTTTTGATGATCGAGTGTCTCTTTTCCAAGGAGAAAGTGTTTGGATCGAATCAAGGCAGTGGAAAATTGCATTCCGCTGGCGGGAGTGCAAGTGCGGAGCATTGTTGCCAACCGGAAATGGTGAGATTCAGGCATAAGCCCATCAACGACAGGCGGTTGAGTTTGTGGCATGGATTGGCAAGGCCTCGACCGGAAATGCATCCAAAATGCTGAGCAAACTTTCTCATCAGGCATGAAACCCGTTTCAAACCACCCGGAGCCACCTGAGCGGAATCGAATGCTCCGCTCTTCGTCGAAAGCAGGCACGGCTCCCCGCCGCCGTCAGGGCAATCAAACACCATGGAGGGACCGTCGGCGATTATCTGATTGCGTTCGCCGATTTTGATCACATGTCCCGGACCGCAATGCGTTATAGAAAATCGGACACCCACCCGTCGAATCGCCCATATCGGTGGTCAGAGTGGCGATTGCGGCGGAAGTGAGGGGGAAGAAATGAAACTTAGTAAAATTCAAGGGGCCATAGTAATAATGTGGGCCTTTACACTTTTGATCATGGCTGCGCTGGATTTATTCATGGGATGGCGTGCCGGTCAATATGACCACCAAATTCTGGCTTGTGCATGGGACTTTGGTCAGACGCACCATCATGGCCTTCGCATTCTGGCCTTCACAATAATAATGGGAGCCTGCTTTTATCATTCCAGAGGCAAACCAAAACCAAATTAGGACGCTACTGTTAGCGCCGGTTTGAAAATGGAGTCAAAACGCCGGTTTGAAAATGCAGATCGATCACAGGGGGCCGGATGGGCGCAATTGGATTTTAGTGTTTCAAGATCCAAACTGGCCGGCGCATAATAAAATTGGATGAAATCGCGCGCTTCAGTCGTTTTCGCAATTATCGCATTTCTTGCGTTTGCCGGGTGCCGAAGGTCTGTGCAACTTTCGGGTGGGATGGCCCCGACGATTAAGGCTGGGGAGCAAGTGACGATTGATTATGCCGCGTATGCTTTGGCAAGACCGCAACGGTGGGATGTGATTGCTTTTAAGCCTCCCACGCCAACTAACATCGTAGTGCTGAAGCGGGTCATCGCTCTTCCCTCGGAGACGATTACATTGACAACAAATGGCATCGTTGTAAACGGGAACTTTCTGACGATGCCGGCCTTCCTCTCGAATGCTGCGTCCTTTCCGCCGGATAAGCTGCTGCCCTCTATGGGCGACGTCGTGAAGTTTCCATACACGGTGCCATCGAACCAATACTTTGTAATCGGTGACAACTGGTCCAATTCGTTTGATAGCCGATACTATGGAGCAGTGCCAGTGACGAGTATCCTCGGAAGAGTCATGAACAAATGAGACCATCGAGGCTTCGCTGCGGAGGGGGTGCGGCTTGCAGATTGCCCCAATCCGGGAGCCATTGGCGACAAGTAGTTGAGCCTCAAAATTAAGGTGTTTCGATCAGGTCCTTCATTCTGTAACTTTTCCCTCGACTAGATGATTCAATTTAAATTCAATCGAATTCATGACTTCGTGCGCGGATTACGCAGGGGAATTTGCGAATTCCGTAGAGCTTCCAAGGACGTGTTTGGGGAATTCGACCAAGCAGGTCTCGACGTTGGACGAAGCGTTGGAGGGATTCAAGGCAAACCCTCTTACGAGGCCTTAACCACAGAAAACCAGACCGTCGAAGTCTATAACCCCTCCAATTTGAAAAACACCGGCGAGAACGGCAATATTGGGGGACGGGATAAGCGACGGATGAAAACCAAGACGGGCAGGGCGAGAATACTCATTTGGATCGGCTTGGGCCTAATTCTTTTCTTCGCCCTTGCCGAGTGGCTCCTTACGTCAAGATGAAGGGCTCCAGCCCGGAAAGCTGATTATTGATTTGATGAAAAAGAAGATGGAGACGGCAGACCATAAAACTGCCGCATCATGATCATGAACCGGCGGCTGTATATTAAGCAAACATCTGGTTGATTATGCTGATTATGAACAACTTGCGACTTCGGATTGCGTCATGAGGCTGGTCTTATTATACCAACTGGCCGTGGTATAACAAGAGGTGAACTAAACCCCGCCATGAGCAAACAATCATCCATCCTCGCAATTGCGGCTTTCTTTGTCGGCTTCATTATTGGCGCTCCGGGCGTTTTCTTCTTCTACGGGCGCCTTACCAATCGGCTGATTATTGGATCGAATCAAGCAGAGGTTGGCACAACCGTCGTGCTCCTAAAAGAATTGCGTGCGGGCAACACGACGAATGCGATCGAGGTATTGGAGACCAGGCTTGATGGCGATTTGATTGAATTCGGTTCCATTTTCACCGACCCTCGTGATTTGAAGCGTGATCCCTTGTATATCAAGACCCTTCAGAGGGCGAGGGATTACCGCATCCAGTTCCCGCACAAATCCGCCTCGGCGGAGATTGACGAAGCGACAGCCAAGGCTTTTGGTTTACTCGATGCACAAACAGAACGTTAAGATGTTCAACAATTCGCTGCCCACGAACCGCCGTCTGCGTTTCGGTTTCGGGAGAAGGCTCCCCGACTTTTTCGGGCGCTGGATTCGCTGCCAGCGCCCATTGCCGGCGCGATGGCACTGTCGGGGGGCGACGGTGCTTGACTTTTTAGGGTGAAGTTCGAAACTGTACTCAAGCCTTTATGGAACTGCTCGTCATCATTTTCGTATGTCTGTGGGCTTCGCGTTTCTTTGTGGAAACGGCGGCTCGCAAGCAGACGAGGCTGGGACGGTACGCCTGGGTTAGGTTCAATCGAATTCTTGACTTTGTGCGCGGATTACGCAGGGGAATTTGCGAATTCCGCAGAGCTTCCACGGACGTGTTTGGGGAATTCGACCAAACTGGTTTCGACGTTGGACGAAGCGTTGGAGGGATTCAAGGCAAACCCGCTTACGAGGCTTTAAGCACAGAAAACCAGACCGTCGAGGTCTATAACCCCTCCAATTTAAAAAACAACGGCGAGAACGGCCATATTAGGGGAAAGGTTAAGAAACGGATGAAAACCAAGATCGGCAGGGTGAGAATACTCATTTGGACCGGTTTGGGCTTAATTATTTTCTTCGCCCTTGCCGAGTGGCTCTTTAAGTCAAGATGAAAGGCTCCAGCCCGGAAAGCTGAATATGGATTTGATGAAAAAGAAGATATGGACGGCAGACCATAAAAGTGCCGGGTCTTGATTATGAATATAATTCCGAATTCCGGGCTTGCCCCGGTAATGAAAAACGAAAACATTAAATATGCTTGAATCGTGAAAGCCGCCAGCAGCAAACGATTTATAGATTCATGCCAAGTTCGAATATATTGCATTCGCTTTATGAATGGCCAAGAAGATATAATTGAGGTCAAAGATTCCTCTCTTGAAGGCTTATTCTTTACATTGCTAGGTTGTTTCCTATTAGGTGTATTTATAATAATAATTCATTTGCTTCTAAACTCATATTTGGCCACATCGCCAACGGGCAGTCGCTTATTATTTATTGTATCATTATTGCCTATCTTCTCTATATTGATGCTATTTGCAGTAAGTTTCGCACTTTCCGGCCTAAGGACACTGCTGGGAGAAAGGGGAGCCGTATTTGAATTTAGGCAGCAAAATGTCGTCATATGGAAACGAACTCTTCTGCTAACCAGAATAAGCAGGCGTTACGCTTTCAAGGACTTTCGTAGCATCGAAATTTCCCAAGATTGCGTTAGAGGGTTTCTAAGCAGCGGTATTGTTTTTCCATTAAAACTGCGAGCAAAGGATACGCTAGTAACCGTTTATGTTTTCAACAATAATACCGAGGCAATCGAGTTTGCGCAAAGAATGGGCCGCCTCCTGCAATTACCTATAGAAGGAAGCTCGATGGATAACTCAAGGGTTAGTGGGCTGAAGGGATCAAGCCCGGAAAGGTGAATGTGGATTTGATCAAAAAGGGATAGAGCCGGCAGACGATAAAACCGCCGCGCCATGATCATGAATAGAATTCCGAATTCGGGGCTTGACCCCGTTACCGACACACGGAATTGCCCGCAGTTTCACGCAGTTTAGGCGCACCGACACGTATGGCGCAAACCACACACCGACAGCCAAGCTTGCTCCTCGATCTTCTGATCGTCGCGGTCGCGGCAGCTTTGCTCATTTTGCCTTCGTGCTTTGGCTTGGAGGCGGGACAGCCTCCCACGGAGGGAGTTGGAACCGTTTTGGGCGGTTTTTACTTCATTTGTATCGGATTCTTGTTTCTCCTCAGCTATTTCTTCCCTGACGGGTCCTACGTCCTCAATTTCTTGACGTATATCTGCGAGGTCTGGTCGCGTCCCGCCGGCCGTTACATGGCCTGGCTCTATTTTGCCGTGTCGCTTGCGGCGGGTTCATGCCTTTTGCTGGTTGGATTGGGCGTTTTATGAGAGGTCGTCCACCGAACAATTCGCCGCGCACGAGCCGCCGCCCGCGCTTCAGTTTCGAGAGAAGGCTCTCTGGCCTTTTCGGGCGCTGGATTGGCTGCCAGCGCCCATTCCCGGCGGCGGCCGATGATGATTTTGCCGCTGGAAAATGCGAACCACGGCTGTAAATTAGGCGAAAGTCTTGCCGATTATGCTGATTATGAACAACTTGCGACTTTCGAGTTCGGGCGGAGGCGGGTTTCAATAAACGAACCGCTGTTCGTGAATTAACAGTCAAATGTCACTCCGACGCACATTCCGATTCGTCGTGCTTCTCGCGCCGTTGCTGGCTTTTGCCTTGGTGCTTATGTCGCCCTATTCAGCCCGGCTTAGTCTGATACTTCATGGACGCCCATTCGCCCGCATCGTGCCCAAAGAGAAGCTCGACATTTTCAAGTTCGTCAGCACTGATAGCTTTGCCGACCGGGCCATCGTTTTCTCGAATGACAAGGCAGTGGGATGGATTTGCCTGCCAACCCTCGGCGGATTCGCCTCCTTTGTGCCGTTCTCCGATAATCCCAATGTCGTAGATGTCCCTTTTGAGCCTTGGTTTCAATTCCCCCTGATGATCGCGTGGTGGTTGCGCTGGTGGCTGTTGCCAGCCCAAGTGGTCATTCTGCTTCTGTGGCTGCGCCAGAGAGCGAAAATGGTGCAGTATTCGAGTCCGTGACATGGAGGGCTCAAGCCTGGAAAGCTGAATATGGATTCGATGAAAAAGAAGAAGGAGACGGAGGACGATAAGCCGCCGCGTCATGATCATGAATAAAATTCGGAATTCCGGGCTTGACCCCGTTAGTAATGCTTTTCGAAGAACAATGGCGTTGTTTGCGCCGTGGCTTATGCTCCTGTTTATCGCCTTCGTAGGATGCAAGGGCAATGCGCACAATGATAAGACGAAAACTCAATATGGTGAAACGCTTGCGCCTGCCGGCATGGGTATCGCTGGAAATCCAAAGGACAGAACCAATGCGTTTTATGGCCTTTATGGCGACGTTCAAAAGTTACAGTCGGATTATCAAGCCGCCTTGGATAATGCGACAAATTCGATTCCTTGCGCAATCGAGTTTGCCCGACTCTTTCCCAGGTCCGCGAGCGGTTTTAGCTATTACATTGGCGGGGCCGGTCCCACCAGTTTCTATATGCATGCCGACCTTTACGAGAGATACGAGTTGACGATGGAAGTTCGGGGAATCATCTTCGATGCGACCCGGCGCAAAGTGACGGGTTTTAGTGAGCCTGAGTTCGATTTACGCGAAGTAGCAGGGCTAAAACAAATTACCAAAACCGGCACCTTCGGCTCTCCAACAAATTTTGTGACTGTAACAAATTGGAGCGTCAGCTATAATCCAAAGGGGCAACTCAGGTTTGGGGAGAGGGAATGGAAGGCGATTGTGGCTGCGCATGGCGACTTTCCCGTGATTGGATACACATTTATTACAAATAGCCCGGTGCCTAGTTTCCGCGAATATCGCGATAGACAAAAGAATCAGTGAAGGTTCCAAGCCCGGAAAACGGAATATGGAT
>Ga0181530_10003511_pt1 | contig 17406 bp, 20 predicted proteins | sample PEATcosm2014_Bin_42_FD_119769 | JGI IMG/M metagenome (GOLD analysis project Ga0181530, IMG submission 119769) | Peatland microbial communities from MTU Mesocosm Facility, Houghton, MI, USA - PEATcosm2014_Bin10_60_metaG | ecosystem: Environmental > Terrestrial > Soil > Wetlands > Peat | place... | reverse complement strand
TACCCGCGCCGAACCGGTCTCGCAGCCGCTCGCCCACCGCCACCGCCAGCCGGGTCTTGCCGACCCCGCCCGGCCCAGTCAGCGTCACCAGCCGCACCTCAGGACGCTCGAGCAGCCCGGCCACCTCGTCGACGGCCCGCTCCCGCCCCAGCAGCGACGTCGTGCTCACCGGCAGCGGGCGGGGGCCGCGGGCGCCGGCCGGCGACGGCACCGCGGCCGCGGCCTGGCCGGCAGCGGCGGCGAACCGCTCACTCAGCAGCACCGCCAGGTCATCACGCACCAGCCGGCCCAGCTCGGCGGGGGTGCGGAAATGCCGGTAAGACGCCGAGGCGTCATCCTGGATGCGGGCCAGCAGATCGCCCAGGCGAGGGTCGCAGCCGGCCGCCGGCGCCTTGACGTACAGCAGCCGGGGCAGCGCACCGGACAGGTCGAACTCCTCCTCCAGGCCGGAGACCTGCATGCCCGGGGCGGGCTGCCCGTACCGCTGCCAGTACAGCCCGATGAACACGTCGCTTTGCGCCAGGTACTGCTGGTACACCTCCCGCGGCGGGTACGGCCGGGCCCCGAGCTCAAACATCACCGGGGTCAGGCGCAGCGCCTCGATCGCGCGCGAGACGGCCCGCCGCTCGTCGGCTAGCTCGCCCAGCGTGGAACTCACGAACACCCGCAGACGCCGGTCAGGAGTCCGGATGACTGGCTCATCCCGCGGCCCCTGGCTCACCGATCGCCCCTGAGCTGGCCCACCACGCAAGTCTGCAACCAGCCATCCCGGCCAGCAAGCCCGCGTAAGCACCCAATCCGTCAGCCAGCACCGGCTAGCGCAGGCGACTAAGTCCTCGGTGCGCAGCTATCAGGGCCGCAGTCCCGACCATCAGCTCAACGGCGGCTCGAACCGCCGTTGACGCGCGAGTCTCTTGACCAGGCCTCTGCCCAGGTCAATGCCGCGCATAACAGGCAAGAGAGTACGCCCAGTCAGGATCAGAAGAGTAGATCCACACGGCGGGGTGTCGCTCGCGTGAACGACGTGGCAGCAGGAGCGGCTGTCGCGGCAGTCGCCCTCTCCTCCAACTGCCGACTTCGGATTAAGGCTTGGCACCGTCGGCTGTGTACGGTCTGTCTTCGGCGTAATCGCAGGTACCCTCGGCCTGGAATTGGCGGGCGGCGCGCGCGACCTCGGCACCGACCGCCCGCAGCTGCGCGCCGACCGCCTCATCAACAAGACGCCCTTCGGGGTCAAACGACCGCCATGACTGCGGCACCGGCATCACCAGCGGCACGCTCCACCCACGCAGCGAGCGCGCGATGAAATCCATCGTGTTGACGGCCTGCAGGCCCTGCACGCCGCCCGCGGTGGACACCAGACCGATCGGCCTGTTCGACAGGTATGGCGGTGTGCGCTCGGCCAGCAGGATGAGCCAGTCCAGTGCGTTCTTGAGCGAGCCGCTGACCGACCCGTGGTAGGTCGGGCTGCTCCAGATCATCGCGTCCGCTCCGTATACGGTCTCGGCGAACTGTTTGGCGGCCGCCGGGATCGCGCGTTCGGCGGTGAACAGCGGCAGATCCGGGTCACGGACCCAGATCAGCTGGGTGACCGCACCGCTGGCTGCCGCGCCGTCCAGTGCGACCTGCAGCGCGGTCCGGCTGGTGGACTCAGCTCGCAGGGACCCGCCCAGGCCCACGACACGAACCGGCATCGCCATGGTGCCTCCTTCCGCGTGCCAGGTAGATCAGAGTATGCCGCAGGCACCTCAGCGACAGGAGAGCCCAGCGCAATTGGCTGGACCATCACAAGCCCTCGCCGGTGCCTCACCGGGCGCCAAGCGACTACCCTCTGATACGGCAGCGGCCCGTGCTCGCAGAGCGGCATGACAGGATCTTGCGGCTGTCTGAGCGCGCCCTCGTGTGCATGATGTGTCAGCTGCTGGATGGCTGGAAATGGCGAAGGATCTGGCGGGCGTAGTAGAGCTCCCAGGGTTCGCTGGGACCCTCGGCCGTGTATTGCTTGTCGAGGCTGACGAGCAGGTAGATCAGCTCGCTGCGGACCGGCCTGGCACCCAGCAGGTCAGGTAGCTCCGAAAGGTCAATCAGCCACTGCGCGTACCAGGATGCCCAGTCATCATCGGCTCCGTCGACGATCCGGAAGACACGATGGTGAGTCTCTCCCGCCTCGTGCAGCAGGTCGCTGATCTGCTCCACTGTGTCGGTCATCTGGTCCCTCCCCGATCCGGCAGCCCATGCCTTCGATGCGCGAGTCACCATGTTGCCGCCTGGGCATAGCCGCCCCCCAGCGTCGTCGTCATCATCATTATCGGCTGCTGCATGCACTGACCAATCCGTGGGTGATGACAGTTGAACCGCGCGCCCGCAGCGGCAAAGTAGTGCGTTCGCCAGACCTGCGGCGGCGCATATTTATGCGGACTCGCCGGTCAAGCGCCCACCGAAACCTGGGCGGGCGAATGCGCGCACAGTCCCGCCGTTCTGCACGGGTGGTAACCGTGCGACGATCGGCTACAGGGAGCACTGGCTGGCTGGGGCGGCCAGCCGGAGCACGGCAAGGCTCAGGTTCTCCGGATGAAACTGCCAATCTCCCAGCGATACCGGCGGATCGATCGTGACGAGGGCGGCCTTCCTCGGCCAGAACTCCATCCGGAATCCCCCGTCGGCCGTCCGCCACGCGCTGGCGCCCGCCGATCCGAGCGTCACGTTCTCCTCCGGGAAAAGCCCGGGAATGTAGCCCGCGGCCAGGCTGAATATCTCGGAGGCGGCGAACGGCCCGGGCATGTACACGCTGACGCGCAACGGCTCGCTGGCGGCCTTCGGCGGTGGCCAGGCGAAGCCGCCAAGCCGGATCGCCAGGCCATTGAGCAGCAAGATCGCGGTCTGCTCCAGTTGCCGTTTCTCCCGCTGGAGGCCGGACATGTCCAGCGGCGCAGAACGGCCCTGTACCTGCACGAAGTAGGCGACGGGCAGGCCCGGCGGCGCCTGCGCCTCGGCCGCGATACCCGGATCGACCATGCTAGGCCGGGTCAAATAGATCCGCCGTTCCGCGTCCACGCAGATCCGCCCCGCGCTCGCTGGCCGGGCAGCCGGATCGAATAGCCGCACCAGCTCCACCATCCGCTCGCGGTCCGGATCCTCGGGCAGCAACAGTCGCATATGCGACAGCAAGTCATGCACCAGCCCCTGCCTGCGCCGTCCGGCCCACAGCCCCATGACCTGTCCCATCCGCGATCACGATCCTGGCCCCAGCATCACATCCTGCCGCCCGGAATGCAGGACTTTGGTCACAGCAGGGAGCCATGGGATCGTTTTCGGTAACGATGACCAACGGCCGTGCACGAGCCACCCGCAGACCGTGCATGCCCCTGCGCCGATCACTTGGTCTCGCCAGCGCCTGATCCGGGCTGGCCGCTCTGTCCGGTGCCGGGAAGCACGCTGAGGTTGGCCGTTTCCGCGGTCGCATGGGCCGGTATAGGCACTGTGCAGATCCCCGGATTCCGGCGCAGTTTCCCGAACGCTCCCGCGGGGACCTGGACGCTCGCCAAGGCCTCGAGCGCGAGCCAGCCGCGCCCGCCGCAGCCATCCGCGACCTGGTTTCCGGGCTGCTCATCTCCGGCCGGACCAGCCCCGAGCTAGGCGGACTTATGCTCGGCTGCGGCATTACCTGACACCAGTAAGCCCTCACGGCCGGTGAAAGCACAACAGATCACCGCGATGCTGGCGATGATGAGGGCAGCAAAGGCCTCAGCCAGGTGCAGACGCCCATCGGGCAGTGACATTGTTCTGCCGGAGGGTGCCCAGGCGGTAAGAGAGCTGTTCGCGGGTGGCTGGCTTTCCGGGAGCCGTCCGGATGTAGGCGCTGAGCCCGCTGATCTCCCGGGCGGCGATGAGGGCGTCCAGCCCTGCCCACTCCCGGATATCCCATCCGTAGGCCGCGGCGAACGCGTCGAGGTCGTCATCGGTGGCGCTCCCGAACCGCCGGTACATGTAGTGGATCTGCATCAGGTCCCACTCGCGCGGCCCCATGGCGACGTGATCCCAGTCCCCGAGGATGACCTGGCCGGACGTTGCCTGCATCAGGTTGCCTATGTGGGCGTCGCCATGAATTAGTCCCAGCGGCAGGGGAAAGACGAGAGCATTCCACTGCTCCCGCAGGGCGACGATCCGCTCCCGCAGCCAGATCCGATCAGCTTCGGGCATGGCATCCGGCGCCTCTTCGGATGCACTCGCGACGCTGCAGAACGGGTCGGTGAGCCGTTCAAGCGGACGTGGCGGGCCGGGCTGAGTGTGGAGGAGGCGAAGCAGTCGTCCGAGTTCAGCGCCGGGATGGGCCGGCCCCACCGCCAGGTCCACATACCGCCAGACCGAGACGACGCGGCCGTGCTCGGTGAAGGGCTGCTCTCCAATGTCAGCGGGGGTGACGCAGGGGAAGCCGCGGCAGGCGAGCCACCGGGTGACGTCGATTGAAGCAGCAACACGGGCGAACGCGGCGGGGTTGGTTGCGATCCGCACCACCAGCCCGGCACCAGGCAATGCGAAACTTGCGTTGCTGTGCAGGTGCAGCAGCTTGGCGTCCCGGACGGACACACCGAGGCGGTCGCCAGCCGTCTTCAGGATTGCGCGGGCCTCGTCGTATAGGTCGCTACTGGGCGACACGGAACGGTGGCCTCCCCGGTCAGCTCGCCTTAACCGTCATGACTGGGTGCGCTGTCTCAAGGAGATCCCTGACGGCCGGGGTGGCTTTGTAAGGGCGCAGCGCGGTGAGAACCTTTGCCAGCTCGATGCGGACACGGCCGGAATTGATCTCGCTGGTGATCCCGACGAGTTCGCGGCCGGCATCGCAGGCGAGGTCAAGATCCATGTGCGGGCCCTGGGCGTGGCCACGCGCTTTGACGGCGAGGCTGAATGCCCGCGGCCGGCTGAGTTTGCGGATCTTCAGGGAGTCCTCTGCGGCGCGGACGGCCTGGTCGCCGAGGCCGAGGTTGTTGTAGCAGCGGCCCTCATCGTGCTGGAGGTGCTCGACGCCGTACATGCTCATCCACAGCGGTTCGCTAGTGCTCCCGGCCCGGCCGTGAGCGTTCCAGGCATCGCGCAGTGCCCGCATTGTCTCCGCGCGGTCCCCGGTCATCGATAGCGCGAGCGCATGTTTGACGAGGATGAATGACTGGGCAGCCGGGGCGGACTGCGCGGCCATCGCCACAGCGCCCCTGGTGTAGGCGAGCGCTTGGGGGGCGTTGCCGTCCTGGATCAGTTGCTCGCCGCAGCGGGCAAGGACCCAGGCTGACACTATGGGGGTGGCGGTCTCCTGCGCGATCGGAAATGCGGCTCCCAGGAGCCTCCGCGACTCGCGGGCGTTGCCGGCATCCATCTGCATCGACGAGGCCCGCAGGTTGAACTCGACCGCGACCGTGTAAAGGTCCTGTTGCACCTGTTCATCAGCCTGCGCATCGACACGGGGCATGACGATGCTGCGCAGGTAGTCCATGGCGTGGGCCAGGGCGTTGCCGCCGCCGAACTGGCGGTCCGAGGCTGTCAGCGAGTCGAGCATCACGCGGACGACCGCGACATCACCGCCGGTGATCGTGGAGACCGTGGCTGGTGGAAGGGATACAGCGGAGTCCAGCCGCGGCGGTTCGCTGGGTACGTGGGTGAGGCGGTCCGGTTCGATTCCGAGCGCTGCGGCGTAGAGAAGCTGGTATCGCTCTGTCAGCTTGTGCCTGCCGCGTTCCCAGTCGCGGATCATGCGGATCAGGCCGTCGTGATCGGCGATCGGCCCCTGGGCTACGCGACGGAGCTGGCGTGCCATCTCGGGTACGTCCCGGCCTTGTGACCGCCGCCATGCACGCAACGTTTCGCCGTTGATACCGGGCATTGCGCGTACCTTCGCGTCGGTGTCACATCTCTGGGACCGCCCGCGTGCTCCCAGACGCTCCTAGTCACTCCCTGTTCCCACTATGACACAGGTGCCCGTTCCCATCAGGCTGCTGTTACCGCGTTGGTACGGATGGCTTGCAGCCAGGAAAGGGGTGACCGGAATGCAATCCGGGGCCCGCGACACCGGGACAGAAGGGCCGCAGGATGCGGCAGCACATGAGGGCACGCCATGAGGTATCGCGAGGACAAGCCCGGCGATCCGGTGCGGGCCCGCGCCGCCGTAGTGGAACGGCGTGAGCAGAACCCGGCAGGGACCGGCGAACAGCTCATCGAGGCGCTCGGCTCCGACTTCCACCCCGAGTACGGCCCCGTGCTCCGCGCGGCGTTGTTCGCGGTCGACCGGGACCGCGCCGGCAGCACCACACCCGACCGGCCATGACCACGTGGGATGTGTTCACCGGCTCGGCCTCGGTGCCGTCCGGCGCGCTGACCGAGCTGGCGGCTCTGCGCGCCGCACTGCCCGGCTATGACGTGATTATCACCAGCCACAGCGGCACTTACCGGTTCGAGGCCACCCGCCGTGGCGACGGCCCCGGCACCTGGTGCGTGATCAGCAGCGAACCCGCTGATCTTTGGCGGGAGCTGGCCGGGCGGGCCCGGCCTGCCGCCCTGGACGGCGATTCCCTTGACCGTGCCCTCCTGATGGCCCGTCTGACCATCGGCACCGATCCCCCCGAACGCGTCCCTCGCGCTCCCGAACGCATTCCCCGTTACTGACAGTGCGGAGGCCGGGCTTCCCTCGCCAAAGTTCCGCCCGGCCTCCGCGTCCTCCCCGTAGCCCAGGAAGGTGACACCAGTATGCCCATTCCGGCCGGACCCCTCCACGCGCCGGCACCATCCGCGAGAAGCCCCATCCGCCGCGCCCTGGCCGCGCTCACCTTAACCACCGCCGTCGTAGCCGCCGCAGCGTGCGGCAGCAGCAAGGCCAGCACCAGCCGTGACAGCAACGCCGTGGAAAAACCGGACCTGACGGTGGCGGTGGTCCCGGCCATCAGCGCCGCCGGGCTCTACATCGCCCAGCAGCGGGGCTACTTCACCGCCGCCGGGCTCCGGGTGAAGATCCTGCTGGTCGCCAGCGGCGTAGACGCCATACCCAACCTGGCCAGCGGATCGGTGGACATTGACGAGGGTCAGTGGGCCGCCGACTTGTCCGCTGAGGCCGCCGGGGCGGTCAGGCTGTACGCGCTGGCGGCGGCGAGTGCGGGCGGGCCCCGGGTGCAGGAGGTGGTGGTCCCGGCCGGTTCCCCGGTCACCACTGTGGCTCAGCTACGCGGCAAGACGATCGCGGTCAACGCTCTCGGCGGCCTGGCGGTCCTGCTGACGGACAACGTGCTGGCCGACCATGGCGTCCCCGTCAAGGACGTGCATTACGTGCCGGTCCCGTTCCCGGCCATGGGCGCCCTGGCCGCGCTGGTGATCCAGGCCCGCCAGTTCCAGGCCCGCGCCGTCGCCTATGCCGCGCAGCAGGGGATCGGCCAGTTCCTCGATGTGGGCTGCGGGCTGCCGACCGCGCCGAACACTCACCAGACCGCTCAGGCCATTACCCCGGACGCCCGGGTGGTCTACGTCGACAATGACGCCCAGGTCCTCACCCACGCCCGGAACCTGCTGGCCCAAAGCACCGGGGTGCTGGCCTGTGCGGGGGACCTGGCCTACCCCGCGGAAATCCTGTACGACTGGCGCGTCCGCCGGTTCCTGAACTTCCACCAGCCGCTGTGCCTCATCCTGGCCATGACCATGCACTTTTCCCCCCCGATCACGCGGAAAAGATCACGGCCGAGCTGACCGGCGGCCTGCCGGCTGGCAGTCACGTGATCATGTCCGTGGTCGGCGGGGACGCCGAACTCGGGCAGGACATGGCCAGGACCTATACCGCGGCCCCGGTCTACAACCACGGCCAAGGCGGCCTGGCCCGCTTCATGACCGGCCTGGACCTGATCGATCCCGGAATCGTCCCGGCCCGGCAATGGCGCGCCCCGGTGTTCGTGCCCGGGCAGCGCCGGGGCCAGGCCTGGGCCGCCGTCGGCCGCAAACCAGCCACAGCAGCGGCAGATGCGGAGCGCTCATGATTAGGCAGCCGTCCGCGCTGGAGGCACTGGGGTTCGAATGGCGCGACGCGTATTTGCTCAGCTATAGCCGGGACCGGTGGGTGGCGCTGCGCCGCGATGCCCGCCGGTTCCTCGTCGCGGACACCCTGACTGGGCTGGAACACGCGATCCAGGCTGACTACCGGCACCACCCGGTCTCCCGCGACTGCGATCCGCCCGGGACAGCGGACTACCTGAACCTCCCCGATGACGGTGATGTGGCCGGGGACGGTGATGTGACAGATGAGGAATCACGGTTCATCCTGGCCGCGCTGCGCTACGCGTTCCCCGCGTGGACCATCACCAACTCGCCCCAGCTGCGGTCCTGGATCGCCCGCAGCCGCGGAAAGACCATCTGCCAGAACTCCCCGGTGCTGCTGTGCGCCGCGCTGACCCTGATCGAGCGCAGGCAACCGTCAGGCAGGCACGGCCCCGTTCCGTGAACGCCCTGGGCATGCCCGGCGCTGCCATGACTGGCCAGCAGCCGGAACAAGGCGGCACCGGCCCGTGGGACTAGGTCCGGACTGAGGAGCAAACGTGGAGCAAACATGGCCCCGAAACGGTACAGCGCCGGGAGATCCTCGGCGGCGTGATCAGCGAGTACCACCGCGCCGCGTAAGCCACGCACCAAAACCTGCAGGTCAGGACCGTTGCGACATTTTGGAGCAGTACAAGCGAGAACAGCTGCCCGTTCTCGTCGTGCAGGTGAACCCGGTCCTCGCCCCAGTTCTGGCGGTAGGCGACGAACTCGAAGTCCTGGCCGCACAGAGGGTGGAACGGGTGCGTCACCCGGACGCGCCGGTACCGATCGTGCGGATCGGGTGTAGTTGACAATGTGGGGCAACGCGATCTGCGAACGGGTCATCGGCACCCTGCGCCGGGAACTCCTCGACCGGCTGCTGATCGTCAACGAGCAGCACCTGCGTCGGGTGCTGAGCGAGTACCTGGTGCACTACAACACAACCACGAGCACCGCACGGCGGCCTGGGCCTGCACACAGCGGCCGACGTCCACCACGGGCACGCCGCAGCCATCCAGGCCGAGCATCCAGCGGTTCTTTGCCGCCTACCTGCCACCGGTGTGGGGCTGGGTGACCCTGGCCTGGATGCGCCGACGCGAATACGTGTGAGCATGCTCCCCGACCAGTGGATCGTACCCGCTTCGCGGGAATGGCCTCGTCTGCTTCGTGCCCTCGCTCGAGGTCAGGAATCAGCCGTGTCAAGGGCCGCTGTGATCTGCTGGATGGCTTCTGCCTCCGCGGGACTCACGCTTTGCCCTGCTTCCTTATGGGCGGCAGCCACCTTGTTGGCCAGGTTGAGGACGAAGCGGCGGTAGTCATCGCGTTCCTGGGTGGTCGCCTTGTTATCGACCAGCGTCACTGCATCGCGGAGGTGCCTGAGCCCGTTGTCCTGGAGTTCTTCGGCGGAGTGGTATCTGTTGCGGTCCGTCTGGGGTTTAGCGGCCACGATCTCATCCAGGAGCTCGCTGTCGCCATGCTCGGCGCGCGCTTCGGCGTAGGCCTTCGACATCGCGATCGTCTCGCGGAACATTCCGCCGCGCGCCGCGGTGATCACGATCATGCCGGCGGCCGGCGGCCCTTCCAGCACGGCCTTCCATTCCTCGGGTGAAAAGGCGCCTTTTGTCGTCATGTCACGCTCCTTCGTTCTGGGGACCGACGATGCGGACTCACGTCAAGGATCTCGCGTTCCAGCTTGGTGGGTTCTCGCCCTGCGCGGGTGAATCGCCTGGGTCACAACCCCAGTCTGGGCGTAGCCGCCTCGGCAGGTCAGCTACCACCGGTAGCTGACCTGCCAGGGCGGTTCCGGGCACGCTGGGCCCATGAACTTGGAAGGTTTGAGTGGCCCGGTGAACCGGATCATCGCATGGGCGGACCGGCTGCAGCGTAAGCATGGTGTGCTGGGGTTCCCTACGCGGTGGTGAAGAAGTAGGGCGACGATGAGGGCGGGCGGCAGGCGGCGCTCATCACCCACTACGGATTCCTGAGCATCTTCCCGCTGCTGCTGCTCGGGGTGGCGGTACTGTCGCGGGTGCTGGCAGATCATCCGGACCTGCGTCAGCGGCTGATTACCGCGATCGTGCCGCAGGCACTGCGATCCACGGTCGAGCACTCGCTGGCCACGTTGCCCGCGTCGACGATCCCGTTCGTAGCCGGCCTGATCGGTTTGCTGTTGTCCGGGACTGGTGTTGTGTTCTCCGCCTACCAGACGCTGAACCATGTCGCAGCGGTCCGGTACCGCTTGCGGGCCGGTTTCCTCTCCCGGTATGTACCGGCGGCACCGGGTCAGCGCGGCACCGCCCCGGCGGGTGCCGTGACCGGCACCAGCCGCGGGCGCTGGAACTGACCTAGCGACACGCCATCCTCGCTGTGCTGCATAGCGACCGCTTCGCTGACCTGGCCCCGGTCCGTGCGATGATTGGCTCGGCTCAGTCCTGGTACCTAGCCCAGAGGGACGCCCATGGCAGGCATCGCGGCAGGCGGCGAAGTCCAGCAGGGGCCGGCAACGAAGAACCTGGGGCGGCGCCGCGCCGCCGGAATATACGGCGCCATCATCACAGCAGCGATCCTCGACACCGCTGGGGGCCACCTGTCCACCGCTGCGCTGGTGATCTCGGTCGTGGTCACGTTGCTGGTGTACTGGCTCGCCGAGGAGTACGCCGAGGTTCTGGGCGAGCAAGTTGAAGGGGGCCGCCTGCCCAGCAGGGCATCCATCTGGGGAGCACTGACCGCGACCTGGCCGATGGTCACCGCGTCCTTCGCGCCGCTGCTCGCGCTGGTGCTGGCCCGGCTGGCCGGGGCCTCTGCCCTCACGGCCGCCAACATCGGGCTAGTCGCAGCGATCGTCCTGCTGACAATCCACGGATGGCTGGCCGGCCGGGCCGCCCAGCTGCGCAGTTGGCAGCTCTTCTTTGCCACGTCCATTGCGGCCGCGCTGGGGCTGGTGATGATTGGGCTCAAGGATCTCGTCCTGATCCACCTGCACTGAAGATCGGCTCTGGCCGGATGAGGGTCGCGGGGCCATTAACGGGCCAGTAACCCAGTAACGAAGGGTCTCTCGCAGATACTAACGGACAGCCCTTCCCGCAGGCCAGGCGCCCTGGGAACCCTCTCGGCTGAGATTCCGAGCTGATAGTGCAGCTTCAGTGCGGCGGGCATCCCGCCAGGGATATCGAGCGCTTGGAAGATCATTCCGCTGCGGTGAGCTGCTATCCACAGGGACTTGGGCCGGGCCAAGAACAGGTCGCGTGAGCCGCTCCGCCGGGCAGGCCGGAATGGTCCTGCGACGCTACGGGTCACCCCTACCGGGGTGAGGCGGCAGATATGCCGACGGCCGAGGATGGTGGCTGTCGTATCCCAAAGGCCGGTGCGTGGATCCTCAAGCTGTCTGCCGCCGGTCTGGTGATGGTTGGCTGCGAGGAGGAGGGCATGATGGCCCGTTACCCCAACATTAGTGATCACGGGTTGATCGGAGATCTGCAAACAGCGGCGCTCGTCACAACGGACGGCACCGTGGACTGGTTCTGCTGCCCCCGTTTCGACTCGCCCAGCGTGTGCGCCTCCTTGCTCGATGCGGACCGCGGCGGCTACTTCCGTATTGGGCCCGACCGCGACGATTACGTCAGTAAGCAGCTGTACCTCCCGGACACAGCCATACTGATCACCAGGTTCATGACCCCAGATGGAGTCGGTGAGGTCCACGACTTCATGCCCGTCGAGCCAGGGGCGGCGACGGGCCGGCACCGTCTCGTGCGGCAGCTGCGTGTGGTACGCGGCACCATGCGGTTCGTGATGGACTTCCAGCCGCGGTTCGACTACGCGCGCCAGCCGCACAAGCTGGAACTGTCCGAGGACGGTGCCGTGTTCCAGGCGGACGGCATGGAACTGACGCTGCACACCGTCGGCACCGCGGGCACCGCGCTAGCGGATCAGGGCGTCACGGTGGGACGCCACGGTGACGGGCTGCGGGCCACCCGGACGCTGCGGGCAGGGCAGACCGGCGGCGTCGTGCTCGAAACGATGGGCGGCCAGCCCCGCCGGCTGCCGCCGGAGGAGGTCCAGCGTCTCGCCGACGAGACCGCTGGTTTCTGGCGCGGCTGGCTGGACCGTTCGTCCTACACCGGCCGCTGGCGGGAGATGGTGGCGCGCTCGGCGATGACGCTCAAGCTGATGACCTACGCGCCGACCGGCGCGGTCGTCGCCGCTCCCACCGCTGGGCTGCCCGAGCAGGTCGGCGGCGAGCGCAACTGGGACTACCGGTACACCTGGATCAGGGACGGCTCGTTCTCTATGTACGCGCTGGTCGGTCTCGGCTTCATGGACGAGGCAGCCGCGTTCGGCGGCTGGCTGCGGGACCGCGCCGACCAGTGGGCGGGCGACAGCGGCCACCCCCTGCAAATCATGTACCGCGTCGACGGCAGTTCCGATCTGGCCGAGGAGACCCTCGGCCATTTCGAGGGCTGGCGCGGATCGCGTCCCGTGCGGATCGGCAACGGTGCCGCCGGCCAGCTGCAGCTCGACATTTACGGCGAGGCGATGGACGCCATGTACCTCGCCGACACCCAGGGTGTGCAGGCCGCCCACCAGGGCTGGCTGCACATCGCCCGCATGATCGACTGGGTGTGCGAGAACTGGGACCAGCCGGACGAGGGCATCTGGGAAACACGCGGAGGGCGCAAGGACTTCACCTACGGACGGTTCCAGACCTGGGTCGCGCTGGACCGCGCCACCCGGATGGCAGCACGCCGCGGCCGCCCGGCCAACGTGCAGCGATGGACCACCGAGCGCGACCGCGTCTACAACCAGATCATGGAACGGGGCTGGAACCCCAGGACACGCGCATTCACCCAGGATTACAGCAGCGAGGTGCTCGACTCCTCGCTGCTGATGATGCCGTTGCAGGGCTTCGTGGCGCCCCGCGACCCGATGTGGATCTCGACCCTGGAGGCCATGGACCGCGAGCTTGTCCCCGACAGCCTCGTCTACCGCTACAACCCGGCCGCCTCTCCCGACGGTCTGGCCGGCGACGAAGGCACCTTCTCCTTGTGCACCTTCTGGTACGTGGAAGCCCTGGCCCGCGCCGGGCGGCTGGAGGAGGCCAGGCTGACGTTCGAGAAGATGCACACCTACGCCAACCATCTCGGCCTGTACTCCGAGGAGATCGGCAGCACCGGCGAGCAGCTCGGCAACTTCCCCCAGGCCTTCAGCCACCTGGCGCTCATCAGCGCCGCGATCAACCTGGACCACCAGCTCGACCACGGCACCAGGAAGGCCGGGCCCGCCCCATCGCGGGCGCGCTGAAGTGCGTAAGAGCAGGCCCGACAGGCCCGGTCCGTTGCCCCGATTGCAGGGTGCACGATCGCGGGCCATGCCGCCGGGTCCCTGGTCACCCTCGGGCGGGTGATGACGCGGCCTCCCTCGGCAGCCAGGCTGGCGACAGGTTAAACCCATAGACCACGAGGGGTAACCCTGGTGCAACTACAAACATATGAGATAACGTTCACCGGTCAAGCGGGCTCCACATTGCGCGCGGAATTCGATGATTGCGAGGTCACCGTAGGCCCGGGCACAACAACCCTTCGCGCCGAACTGCCCGACCAGGCAGCCCTGTCCGGGCTCGTACTGCGGATCACCGGCCTCGGGCTTAAGGTAATCGACATGCACCTGGTAGCGCCGCCACCGAATGACTGAGGTCGTGGCCGGGCCCAAGGACAGCTACCCGGCGCGGTGGGGACCGACAGGCGGTCTCACGCTGGCCGTGATCCGCCACGGTGCCGAGACCCGGCGGCACGAAGACCTCGCCGACATCGCCCGGGCCGCTGCCGTAGCAGAGCAGGCACGGCACAGCCCGGAACTGCTCGACACGATCGTCAACGGCCATCTCCATGCCCGGTGTTAGCCTGCAGGACCTTCCCCCTGCGTGGGTGATGCGCCGGGCATTTCCAGAAAAGGAAACTGGAGTTACGCCACATGATAAGGGCGGGGTCCTGGACGCGAAGGCGTCCGGCCAGCCTCCCGAGCATCGGCGACTCCACCCTGGGCCTTGTGAGCATGCCCTACCACTTGGGCGCGGCCCGCAGCAGGGATGGCCCATGCATGGACGCTAGCGGTGATGAGTCCCGCGGACTGGCCCGCGGGGTTGTCGGGTCGGTGCGGGTGATCGCGTTTGGTGCGAGCAATGTGGCCCCGGCTGGTGCGGCGGTAGGCGGGCTGGTCATCGCCGTGTCGTACGCCGGGTTCGCGTCTCCGCTGGTCGTCCTGATCGCGTTCGTCGCGTCCGTGTGCTGCGCGAGCAGCATCGCGGAGTTCGCTCGGCGGCTGCCGTCGGCCGGCTCGCTGTACACCTACAACAGCCGCGGGCTGGGCCGGACCGGGGGTTTCCTGACCGGCTGGATGATGGTCTTCGCGTACGCGCTGTACGTGCCCGCCGGCATCTCGCTGACCAGCGCGTACGGGTCGCAACTTGTTGCCGACACGCTGCACGTGACCATCGGCGGCTGGGTGCTGTTCCTGGTGATCCTGGGGGCAGTGGTCCTGGTCGCCTACCTGGGCATTAGGTCCTCATCCTCGGTCGATCTGGTCCTTGTCGCGGGGGAAGTGGCCGTCATCGCGGCGCTGGCCATCACGATCCTGGTCAAGATCGGTCCAGCGCATTACTCGGTCGCCGTTCTCTCACCGGCATCGTCGCCGAACGGCCAGCTCACCGACATCACCGATGCCATGATCTACGCCATCACCGCATTCGCCGGCTTCGAGACCGCGGCCGCGCTCGGTGAGGAAGCGAGGAACACGCGCCGCTCCATCCCCGCCAGCACCATCGGCGTCGTGATCGTGGCGGGCATTTTCTATCTGCTCATCGTCTGCGCCGAGACGTTCGGCGTGGGTCGGCGAGGAATCCCCGGCTTCGCCCGGCAGTCCAGCCCGCTCGGTTATCTGACCATCCGGTACTGGTCGCCCTCGGCGCTGTGGGCCATCGACCTGGTGGTCATGCTCACCGGCCTGGGCTTCGCCATCGCTGTGGTCAACGCGGCCATCCGGGTGCTGTTCGCGATGGGACGGGAGCAGGCCCTCCCGGCCTCACTGGCCCGCCTGTCCCGCCGCCAGACCCCGGCCGTCGCGATCGGCTGCGTCGCCGCGCTCGCGCTGGTGCTTGGGCTGCCATTGACCTACGTTGACGGCGGCGTGCGCGCGTTCGGCTATCTCGCCGGAGCGGGCGGGCTGTCGATTGTGCTCATCTACCTCGCCGTGAACATCGCGGCCATCCGCGCGTTCCGCACAGAGTTCCGCGACCAGTTCCGGATCTGGCGGCATCTGCTCGTCCCGGCCACGGCCGCCGTCCTGTTCCTGTTTCCCTTGTGGGGGATCCTTCATCCCCATGCCCGCACACTGGCGGACCTGCTGCCCTTCGCGGCGCTCGGGTGGCTCGGCCTGGGGGCCATCGCCGCCGGTGTCCTGCGCGCCCGGCGGCCGGCGGCCTTCGAGACCCTGGGCAGGGTATTCATGCCAGCCACAGACAGTCAGGGGCCCTGGTGCCCGGCCGGCGTCGATCCACATCACGGCCGCACGGCGGCGTGTGACCTCACGGATCAGGCAGCAGCACCTGGGCGCCAGGAAGCCGGGATTCAGGCCGGTGATCGACATGACCCTGACCAGTGACGGGCTTGCCGGACACTTAGCAGCAGCAGTTCGCACAGCAGGGTCCAGTTTCGCTGGTGGCGCCGGTGGGTGTTATCCAAGACGCGCCATCACCGCTGATCCAAGGCAGTCTCAGGTGACGATCAGGGTGATGCTGTACGCGATGAGCCAGAAACCGAGGATCAAGCTCCCCCAGATGATCACCTGATCGGTGTGGGTGTCTATCCAGGTCCTGAGCCTGGTCAGGAACGCCTGGCTCTTGCCAGGCTTGAAACCGGCGTAGATCTCCATGGCGAGGTAAGATGCCGAGGCCAGAACGCAGAACAGGAACAGCGCGAGGTAGCTCCCGGCACTGGACAGTTTGGCTTCCACGACCGTGGCAGCGCCCGCGCTGATCAGAACCCATGGCTGGAGCGCGGGCGCAAGGCCCATGGCGAACCACGGGGACATGTTGTCCACGTGCGCCTGCCACTTCGGTGGCTTCTTCGGCTTCTTCGGCCGCTCCATCCTGCGGCGCTGCCGGACCGCAATCGCGACAAGGCTGACCCCGATGGCGATCTTCACCGCCAGGTCTGCGAGTGAGGGTGCTGTGTTCGGCTTGGGGGGATTGTCGCCAGTGGCGAGCACTGTGACCGTGACCACGACGGCAAGGGACGCTAGCCAGCCGAACACGAATGCCGCGCCTTTTCTCACGCCGCGCTCTGAGGGCAGCACGATCAGGAATGCCGTCAACGGCAGCGGGTCGAGCGCTATCGCCAAGCCGATCAGGACAAGGTCAAATACCACAGCTGTCCCGCCATCCCAGGCGGTGACTGGTGCCGCGACCGGGGTCATCACGGGTGAGTAGTTCGAGCGCGAGAAGGCCGAGATCCTGGCCTGGGCGGGGCTGTCTGCCGCATATCCTGCGCGGCCGGGTTTGGCGACGTTTCATCCGGGCTGGCTGGGGCGAGACGAGCGGGAGCAGCATCGGGTTCAGGCGCATGAGGGCAGGGTCGGCCGCCTTGATGAACTGCATCATGTTGCTGTGCGCGATCCACACCCCGCCGATGAAGGCGAAGCTGAACAGGTAGCCCAGGTTACCGGGGCCACTCATGTTCGAGTCCTTTCACCAGTGCCTCTTGCCCGGTCGGCACGTGGAGTTCCAGACGAGCAGGGTGATCGCGATCGCGAGCACGCCGTCGGAGAACGCCTCAAGGCGGCTGGCGGGCAGTAGCCGGCCGCGAGCCCCTGCGCCTTCTGGGGACGCGTTGTTACTGGCGTCTGCGCTGTCCGGTTACGCCGTGTTGACCAGTCCATCGTGTCCCTCTGTCACCAATTGCCAATGCGCGCCGCAAGGCCCGGCTCGGCGGCCATCGCGGACAACGCGCGATCTGCCGCGATGGCGGCCGCGGCACGGCATCACGGTGCCGGGTGCGAGGCCGCAGGTGCCGCGCCTGGACCTGGTGCTGCCGTGGCGTCGATTGGCTTGCGGGGGATGAGGACGGCGAGGACCAGGCCGATAAGGGCGACCACGAGCATGATGATGAGAGCGACGGCGAAGGGTCTTCCTTCCGGCAGTTTCACGGCGACCAGGACCGAGCCGACCAGGGCGGTGCCCAGCGATGATCCCAGGTTGGAGACGCTGCGGGACAGGCCGGAGATCTCGCCCTGATCTTGGTCGCGGAAGCTGGACTGGACCACGTTGACCGAGGAGGTCAGCATGGTCCCGACCCCGGCGCCGAACAGCAGCAGCCC
>Ga0181530_10003509_pt1 | contig 17414 bp, 8 predicted proteins | sample PEATcosm2014_Bin_42_FD_119769 | JGI IMG/M metagenome (GOLD analysis project Ga0181530, IMG submission 119769) | Peatland microbial communities from MTU Mesocosm Facility, Houghton, MI, USA - PEATcosm2014_Bin10_60_metaG | ecosystem: Environmental > Terrestrial > Soil > Wetlands > Peat | place... | reverse complement strand
AGGAATTTAGGGCTGGCGGGAACGCTCGCCCTCCTGGCGATCGCATGATCATGCGCGGACTCTATGTCGGCGACGACATGGAGACCTTTACCCTCGGTGCGCGCCTGTCGCAGAAGGTAAACCTTGACTTGCTGGACCAGCCCTTGAAGAAAGTCGTCGTTTATCTCGACCCGCACGAATTTCACAGCACATGGCTGGGCAACAAGGCTATCTACCGCACACGCATGGCGCTGGCCGACGGCGCCGAGTTGATCATCGTCGCGCCGGGCGTCAAGGAATTTGGCGAAGACTGGACGATCGACGCGCTGATCCGCAAATACGGCTATCGTGGAACTCCTGCGACGCTCGAAGCGGTGAGCGCCAATGCTGACCTGGCCGGCGATCTAAGCGCGGCTGCACACCTCATCCACGGATCTTCCGAACAGCGCTTCACGATTCGCTGGTGCCCTGGGCAGCTCACCAAAAAAGAGATTGAAGGCGTTGGCTTCGAGTATGGAGATTTGAAAACCATGCTCACGCGCTACGACCCGCGAAAGCTCCGTCATGGCTACAATCGGATCGACGGTGAAGAGGTTTTTTTCATTGCGCATCCAGGGTTAGGGCTGTGGGCCTGCCGCGGAAAATTGTTTAGCGAGGCAGCAGGTGAAAGATAGCGGGTTAATTCTCGGCAAGTATTCGACTGGAATCGGGGACAGGTTTGCGCACCAGGGCAAAGCGCAGCTACAGGCTTGCGCGCTAGCTCTTCAAAGCGGCACCGAAGTGATTCCGGTGTGGAACAAGTCGAATCGCGAGCACACAATCATTGGCTCCGAGCCTTCGTCGGTGCGGCAAGAGGCCGATGCCGCGGTAAAGGCGCTGCATTGGGAGAAGCCATACTTTTGCGATGCCGACCACATTACGCTGCAGACGGTCGAGCGCTTTCTCGCGTCGTGCGATTTCTACACCATCGACGTAGCCGACTCAATCGGCCAGCCGGCGGCCGCAGACAGCATTGAAAGCTTCATGAAGCGCCACCCCGAGCTCGCTAGGCGCGTTCCGTTGGAAGGCGCGGACGGTGCTGTCGAGATCACGCAGGAGCACTTGAAGCAAACCGCGCAGAAGTTTCTCGCCGCCGTGAAAAAAGCTGGCGAGGTATACCGCAAGATCGAAAACGCCAAGGGCGCGGGCAGGTTCGTCGTCGAGATCTCGATGGACGAGACCGACCGCGCACAGAGTCCCGCCGAGTTGCTCATTATTTTGGCCGCGATCGCGGATGAAGGAGTTCCAGTTCAGACCATCGCTCCCAAGTTCAGCGGCCGCTTCAACAAAGGTGTTGACTACGTTGGCGACGTGGCGCAGTTCGAGCGGGAAATGGCGCTCGACGTTGCGGCCATCGCCTACGCAGTCCGGCAGTATGACTTGCCTGAGAATCTCAAGCTCAGCGTTCATTCGGGCAGCGACAAGTTTTCGATCTACCCGGCCATCCACGCCACCATGAAGCGCTTCAACGCGGGCATGCACCTGAAGACGGCCGGGACCACGTGGCTGGAAGAGTTGATCGGCCTTGCGGAAGCTGGTGGCGATGGGCTGGCTCTGGCGAAGGAAATTTACTCCGAAGCCTTCGCACACCGCGACGATCTATGCGCGCCTTACGCCACCGTCATCGATATCGACGCGGCGAAGCTTCCGTCGCCGAACGAAGTTCGCCTCTGGCGCTCCGAGCAATACACCTCGGCCCTGCGTCACGTACCCGGCGCGGCGGCCTATAATCGCAGCTTCCGCCAGTTGCTGCATGTCGGTTTCAAGATCGCAGCCAGGATGGGAAGCCGCTATCTCGATTTGCTCGACGCCAATGAAGCGGTGATTGCAAAGAACGTGACAGAAAATCTTTTTGCCCGCCACATCGCCCCCGTCTTTCTGGGGCGCACGGCAACGCAAGAGGAAAAATCATGACGAAGTCTATCCTCAGTCTTGAAGGCAAGATCGCCGTTGTGATCGGAGGCACCTCGGGGATCGGTCGCGCCCTGAGCCTCGGCCTCGCCGATGCCGGAGCCGATGTCATCGCCTCCGCTCGCCGCCCGGAACTCGTCGAGGAAACCGCCGTCGAGATCGAACGGCGCGGACGCCAGACACTGCGTCTTTCGTCCGATACCTGTAACCGCGCTTCGCTCGAACGACTACTCGCGGCCGCACTCCAGCGCTTTGGCCAAGTCGACATTCTGATCAACTGTGCCGGGAAGATTAAGCGTGTGCCGACGCTCACCATGCCGGAAGCTGACTGGACCGATATATTGGACACCAACCTCACCGGAACGCTGCGCGCTTGCCAGATCTTCGGCAGACAGATGCTGGAGCGGGGCTACGGCCGCATTATCAACATTGCTTCGATTAACAGCTTCGTCGCGCTCAACGAAGTCGCCGCCTACGCCGCCAGCAAGGCCGGCGTTGTCTCGTTAACGCGCTCGCTGGCCGTCGAGTGGTCGAAGAAAGGGGTTACGGTGAACGCCATCGCGCCCGGCGTCTTCCGCACTGCCCTGAATGCGGACCTGCTCGACAACACTCCGCGCGGACAGGAATTGCTGATGCGGACGCCGATGGGCCGCTTTGGCAACACCGAGGAACTCGTCGGAGCCGCAGTCTATCTCGCCTCCGATGCCGCTTCTTTCGTAACCGGACAAACCCTGGTCGTCGACGGAGGCTTTTTGGCCAGCGGCGTCAACCAGTAAGCTCGCCAAGCAAGAGACAGGAAGTCAAACCGCGCGTCGCTTCATTGGATGAGTTATTACGCGGACATAACACGAGCAGCAAGAAGCGATTAGTATCTATCCCGCTCAGCGTTGAATTCTCGCTGTCCCGCCTTGGGCAAACGCGCGGACTTGTTCCAGCGTCGCCATCGTGGTATCGCCGGGAAATGTGGTCAGCAGCGCGCCATGGGCCCAGCCGAGCTTGATTGCTTGTTCCGGCGATTCGTCGGTCAAAACACCGTAGAAGAAGCCTGAGGCAAATCCATCCCCGCCGCCGACACGGTCGTACACATCGAGCTCGCACTGGGGAGAAATATAAGTGCGGCCGTTGATCCAGGCCACTGCGGCCCAACTGTGGCGATTGCTTGAGTGGACGTCGCGTAGAGTCGTGGCAATGATCTTAATGTGAGGATATCGTTCTAACACCCGATCGATCATTGCCAGAAAAGCGCTGGGGTCGAGCTTGGACTTCGCCGCCACGTCCGGCCCCGCGATGCCAAGCCCTTTTTGCAGATCTTCTTCATTCCCCACGAGGACGTCGACGTTTTCCAAGATGCGCCCAATCACCCGGCGCGCCCGCTCCGGGCCGCCAGACAAGTTCCACAGCTTGTCCCGAAAATTCAGGTCAAAGGAAACGACTGCTCCCGCGTTCTTCGCGGCTTGCGCGGCCTCGACGATCAATTCGGCCGTTGTCGCCGAAAGAGATGCGAAAATCCCGCCGCTGTGAAACCATCGTACGCCGCATCCGAAAATTGCTTTCCAGTTGAAATCTCCCGGTTTCAATTGCGCAGCCGCTTCATTCGCGCGATTGTAGAAAACCACCGGCGCCCGCACTCCATATCCACGGTCGCTGTAGACCGCAGCGATATTTGGGCCGGTGACGCCGTTATGCTCGAACATCCGGTAGAACGGTTTCACCCCCATGGCTCGGACCCTTTCCGCGACCAGGTCGCCGACAGGATAGTTGACCATCGCCGTAACGATCGCGGTTCGAAGGCCGAAGCAGTCGGAGAGATTGGCGGCCACATTGAATTCCCCTCCGCTGACGTGAATCTGGCATTGATTCGCCTTGCGGAAAGGAATGATCCCCGGATCGACCCGGTGGACCAACGCGCCGAGGCAGACAACGTCCGTCTCGGCGGAATCGCGAACAGTAAGCCCGTAGTTCATTGCCATCGTTCAGATCCTCAGCTTCGCCCGCTCGGATGAGTATGCGCAACTGCGCCTTGCAGGGCCGCTCCTTTCCGCAACCTCAACTTCTTCCGGATTACTTGATCTCGACTTGATCGAGTTCGAATTCAAATTTCCCGGGCTCCCCGCCGTGGACAAAAACGAGTCCTCTGACATCCGTACCCTCGGTCTGGAACGCGGACATGGGAAAGGAGTATTGCTTCCATTCAGGGCCTGCAACAAAAGGTTGGATCGCCGGCATTCCTCCCGAGTTGGCTTCGGTCATCACGGCGATGATGTAGTTCTTGCCATCCCCCTTTGCCCAAAATGAGATGGTCTTCTTGCTGGAGAGATTGACCGCATCCATCGGGGACGAACCCGGCACAAACATCACTCCTGACCAGTTAAACGGACCGCCCGCGACGATTTCGCCGGTCACGCGCAGTGCTCCCTTGGAATTGTTCGCACCGCCTTCGACCACTTGCATGGATCCGGTGGACTTGCCGCCATTCTCCGCGTCGGTGGTAACGATCCATGATCCGTAATTTGCTGAGGCCTTCATGTCATCGAAAGTACTGACAACGCCTGACTCAGATCCTGGCGGGGGCGGAGGCCCCGTCGGCAGGCCGGTTTCGCCATGAGCGCCACCAACTGCAAGCAGGACCGTTTTGGTCTGGTCGGAGCTGGGCCCCACCATGATTTCGAAGATGCCCGGCTCCACGACGCGGTGCATGTCAAGGTCGAGCATGGAAAGCGTGTCGGGTGTGACGGTGAACTCGACGGTTTTCTTTTCGCCGGGTTTCAACGTGATGCGGTGGAAGCCTTTCAACTGCATGACCGGTCGTGTCACCGATGCGACTTTCTGGTGAACATAGAGTTGCGGAACTTCGTCGCCCTCGCGCGATCCAGTGTTGGTCACGTCCACGCTGACCTTGGCGGTTCCGGCCTGCTGGATTTGCGCCGGTTCGACGCGGAGGTTGTCGAAACGAAATGTGGTGTAGCTCAGTCCGTAGCCAAAGGGAAAGAGCGGCTTCCGGGTGCTAAAGGCGTAGCTGCGGTTGGCCGACGGTTTGTGGTTGTAGAAGTCGGGCAGGTCTCCGACGGAATGGGGAAACGTGATGGGCAACTTCCCGCCGGGATTGACATCGCCGAACAGAACGTTGGCCGCTGCCGTGCCGCCTTCCTCGCCAAGGTACCAGCCTTCCAAAATCGCCGGCACGTGCTCAGCGATGTAGTTGATCGAAAGCGGGCGTCCGTTCAGCAAAAGCACGACGGTGGGAGTTCCCGTTTCAACCACGGCCTTGACCAGATCGTTTTGTGCGCCGAGAAGATCGAGAGAGTCGCGGTCCCCACGATGCGTCTCAGACCAGGCCTCTCGATTTGTGGATTCGTTTTCGCCGACCACCAGAATGGCAACATCCGCGCCTCTGGCCGCATCCACCGCCTCTTTGATTTTGTCCACTTGCGTTTTGGGATCGACGAGTTGGACATTTTCGGCGAACCAGCCGTGCCAGTCCGGCTTCGCGTCGGTGATCTTGCAGCCTTCCGCATAGACCACTTTGGCCTTCGACCCCACGCGGTCGCGAATGCCGTCGAGAATGCCGACTCCGTGGACCGGATCGCGGCTGTAGCCGCCCAGATGAAGGCCCTCGGCATTGGGCCCAATGACGGCGATGGTCTTGAGCTTGGTCAGATCGAGCGGCAAAAGGTTTTTTTCGTTCTTGAGCAGCACGATCACCTTCTGCGCAGCCTGCAATGCGAGCTGGCGGTGTTCGGCGCCGTTGACGGTTTTCTCCGCGTAGTCGGGATCGACGTAGGGATTTTCGAATAGCCCCAGGCGGAACTTGGTGGCCAGCACGCGGGCAACGGCGCGGTCCAAATCGCTTTCCGCAACGGCACCTTGTTTCACTTGGCCGAGCAGCGTGCGATATACCGAACCGTCGGAGAGGTCGTAATCCACTCCGGCAGCGAGGGCCTGCTTGGCGGCATCGGAATTGTTTGCGGCGACATGATGGGTCTGCACTAGCATCTGCAGTCCGCCGCCGTCCGAGGTGACGTAACCGCGGAATCCCCACTCCTGGCGCAAGACACGATCCAGCAGCCAGTGGTTGACGTGCGAAGGAACGCCGTCAATCTCGTTATAGGAGGCCATCACGCTTCCGACCCTCGCTTCCTCGACCGCGGCCTCGAAGGGCGCGAGGAAATTCTCTCGAATGGTGCGTTCCGAATAATTCCCGGGCGCGGTATTAGTACCGCCCTCGGGCTGTCCATGCACGGCAAAATGTTTGGCCGTCGCCAGCACGTGATGATGGCCGATGAGGAAAGAATCGCCCTGCAGTCCGGTGATGGCGGCCACGCCCATGCGCGAGGCGAGAAAGGGATCTTCGCCGTAGGTCTCTTCGGTGCGTCCCCAGCGCGGGTCGCGGGCAATATCCAGAACTGGCGAGAAGACCTGGCCGGCGCCACGGGAACCGGCTTCGTCGCCGGCAGCGGTAAATACCTGGTGGACCAGTTCCGGGTCCCAAGTGCTGGCCAAGCCGAGCGCCTGTGGAAAGCTCGTGCTGCCGTATTCCATGTACCCGTGCAGCGCTTCGCCCATGAATAGGGCGGGGATGCCGAGCCGCGTTTTCTCTCGCAGAAAGCGCTGCACGCCGTTGCGCAGGATTGCGGCCTGGCGGGGAGTAAAGGGGAAATCTGGACTCCCCCACTTTCCGAACGCGGCCCGCGCTTTCTCTGTGGTAAACGTCCCGGTGGGATCGATGACTTCGGCTTGGAATTCCCATCCACTGTGGATTTGCTGGACTTTTTCTTCCAGCGTCATGCGGGACAGCAGATCGGCCACCCGGTCTTCAATGCTGAGACTAGGATTGCGGTAGTTGGGAGTGCTGTCTGCCGGCTTGGTTTTGTCTTGAGCGGTTACGGCCGGGGCGCAAAGCAATGTCAGGCACAGAAGCGACAGCAGCAGCGGATTTCGTCCTCGGATTCTCATATGGTTCACCGAACTGGCAATTTCCTTTCGCGGTTGCAGACGTATTGTACTCCGGGATACAGACCGAAGGCGCGTGAGTCTTCTAATTTCCAGCGGCGCCGTAATCGTCGCGGGATTTTTTTCACCCTCTTGCGGCTGCTGCGGACAAACCCGTCTTGACTGTCGGGCTGGCAAAGGCAAACCTTGCCTTGACGCGGGCAATGTCAATGCCTTACGCTGCCAATCGACAAGCGGGCCCAGTAATCCAACCCAGGCGGAACGAAGGAGAAGAGCGATGTCTGACGAGCGCGCAAAGTGGGCGAGTATAAATTCCCGGCTACTACTGGCTTACTGTTTCGTTGCCCTGACCGTCCTGGCGCCGGCCAGAGTGAGAGCGGCGGACAGTTACGAAGCGACGATCGAGCGAGGCGTGTCCGCAAAGATGCGTGACGGCGTCACCTTGCGCGCGGACATTTGCCGCCCCAAGGCGGACGGCACGTTTCCCGTGCTGCTGACACGCACTCCCTATGACAAGAACGGAGATATGGGATTTTGCCTGAAAGCCGCGGCCCGCGGCTACGTCGTCGTCGTGCAGGACGTCCGCGGCAGATATACCTCGGAGGGCGAGTGGTATCCGTTCAAGTACGAATCTCAGGACGGCTTTGACACCGTGGAGTGGGCGGCCGCGCTTCCCTATTCCAACGGAAAGGTCGGGATGTTCGGTGGCTCCTATGTGGGAGCGACGCAGTATCTGGCGGCCATTGCGCACCCGCCTCATCTGGCGGGAATCTGCCCTAACGTTACGGCGTCCAACTATCACGACGGCTGGACCTATCAGGGCGGTGCGTTCGAGCAATATTTCAACGAGTCGTGGACGACCGGACTGGCTAAGAACACCATGAACCGCCGCGTAGAGTCAGGCGGTGACGTGGTCGGTTGGACGCAAACGCTCCCGCTGCGTTCGTATCCCGTGCTCGAAACACCCTCAACTGCAGGAGTGGCGCCGTACTTCACCGATTGGCTCGCTCACCCCAGCTACGACGGCTATTGGAAGCCGTGGTCCATCGAAGATCATTACGCGCAGATCCAGGTTCCGGTATTCAGCCTGGGCGCGTGGTACGACATTTTTCTGGGCGGGACGCTAAGGAATTATCAGCGCCTCAAGAAAGAGGCAGGCACGGAAGCCGCGCGGCGCGGCCAGAAGCTGATGGTTTTCGTTGGGGGCCATGCCGGTGGATCGAGTCAGCCCAAGGTTGGCGACGTCGATTTTGGAAGTAAGTTGCCGTTCGATCTCGATGAAGAGATGCTGCGCTGGTACGACGGTCTGCTGAAGGGAACCGTGAATGCATCGGACCATGACAGCCCCGTAAAGATTTTCGTCATGGGCAAAAACGAATGGCGCGAAGAAGATGACTGGCCGCTGGCGCGCGCAAACTCGACGCGATATTACCTGCATTCGGCCAAACCAGCGAACGGTCTTGAAGGAGGCGGCACGCTCGCTACAGCCGCGCCGGCTGAAGAAAAGCCCGATCAATTCACGTACGATCCGAACGACGCGGTCCCCACCATTGGCGGGCCTCTCTGTTGCGGCCCGCTGCCAACCGGACTCGGTCCCGAAGACCAGCGGCCTGCGGAAGCCCGCGCCGACGTGCTCGTATTCTCTACGCCGGCATTTACCCAGAACACCGAAGTGACCGGCCCGATTTCGCTCGACTTGTATGTCAGCAGTTCTGCGGTCGACACAGACTTTACGGGGAAACTGGTTGACGTATGGCCGAACGGATTTGCTCAGAATTTAACGGAAGGCATTCTGCGCTTGCGCTACCGCAATTCGCAGGAGAAACCGGAACTGGCAAATCCCGGGGAGATCTATCACATCAGCGTGGATCTCTGGGCGACAAGCAATGTTTTTCTGCCCGGACACAAGCTGCGGCTCGAGGTTTCCAGCAGCAATTTCCCGCGCTTCGATCGCAACTTCAATACGGGCGAGGAACAGGCGCGTGGCACGCGCATGGTCAAAGCAACCAACGTCATCTACCACGACAAATCCCGGCCTTCAGCTCTGATTCTCCCCATCGTGCCGTGACCGGAAGATCGGCGGGAATTGTGTTGTGCAGGTATGAGAGATCCCCAAACCGTTTGTCGATGAAAAGGATTCATGCGCCTCTGATTCATCGAGTAACTCGCGCGATGTACACCGAGAATGGGTCCAAAGCGACCTGATCCAACGGACCTCCATTAGCCGCGGCCGAGGTCGTCAGCAGAGTTGTGGCTTTGGCGGAAGGGAAGCCTTCGGCCGAGAGATTGAAGCTGACCTGCTGCGCCGTTGCCGACATATTGAGAACGACCAGCACCGCTTCATTCTTATAGCGGCGAAGGTAGGAAAGAACGTTGGGATTGTCCTGATTCAGGGCCACATAGTCCCCGTCCAGCAAGGCGCGCTCCCGATGCCGGAGCGCCAGCAGGTGTCTGTAAAATTGCAGGACCGACGCAGGGTCCGCGAGTTCGGCCGCTACGTTGTGAGTCTTGTAGCTGGCTGGGACCGGCAACCATGGCGCGGCTTTGCTGAATCCGGCATTGGGCGAATCATTCCACTGCATGGGTGTGCGTTCACCATCGCGGCCTTTTTCCGCGGGCCACCCGGCGATGCCAATCGGGTCCCGCACGTCTTCTTTGCGCACCGGATCGTTGTTCTCCATCCCCAGTTCTTCGCCGTAGTACATGATCGCGGTGCCGCGAAGCGTCAAATACATCCCAGCCATCAGCTTGGCGATTTGGTCGTTGTGCTTGCCGTCGCCATAGCGCACGTAAGAGCGCGGCATATCGTGATTGCTGATAACGTAAACCGGCCATCCGCCCGTGGATTCAGCGTTCGCAATTTGGGTGCGGAACTCGTCTGGAGAAAGTTTGTCGACCGTGCAGAACATGAAATCCATCGGAAGCTGAACTTCATCATTATGATCGCCGTAATATTCCTTCAGCTCGTCGCGGTTCGACGTGTAAGTCTCTCCAATCAAGACGGCGTTGTACTCGTCGGCAACCTTGCGCAACTTTTTCAGTTCCGTGTGAACTTCAGGTAATTTGTCGTTGTACTTATTCTGCATGTTGGGGTCGCCGAACTCGTTCTTGCCTTCGAGCACCGGATTGTCGTGAAGATTCGGGTCCTCAAATAAGAGGTCCACGGCATCGAGGCGAAATCCGGAAACGCCGTGCTGGTACCAGAAACGAGTTACATCGAACATGGCTTTTTCGACGGCGGGGTTACGCCAGTTAAGATCGGGCTGCCCGATGGCAAAGTAGTGGTAGTAATACTGGTCGGTCTTGGGATCGAACTGCCACGCCGAACCGCCGAAACTGGAAAGCCAATTGTTGGGGGGAACGCCGGGCGCCTTGCCATCGCGCCATATGTACCAATCGCGATGCGCCGAAGTGCGCGATGACGCTGAATCGAGAAACCACTTGTGCTGCGGCGAACTGTGGTTCAAAACAAAATCCATGATGATGCGGATATCATGCTGCTTTGCATCGCGCGCCAGATGCTGGAAGTCTTTGAGCGTTCCGTACATGGGATCGATATTCTCGTAATCGGAAACGTCGTAGCCGAAATCGACTTGAGGCGACGGATAGCATGGCGAAATCCAAATCGCATCCACGCCAAGCTCCTTCAGATAATCAAGCTTCGAGTCAATGCCCTTGAGATCTCCTATGCCGTCGTTATTGCTGTCGGCAAAACTGCGCGGGTATATTTCATAGAAGACCGCATTTTGCCACCACTGATGTCCCTCCCCATCCACGGCACGGGCCTGCGCCTGGGAAAAAGAAGTTAAAACGCACGCACTTACCACACACACGCTTACGATGAGTAATGCTGCCGCTTTAAGATTTCGAGGCATCGGCGTCGCTCTCCCTTATTCAAAGATAATGTTCAAAAACTAATGAGCAAGAACTGGATCCAAAGCGGCGGTTCCTTACTTTCCACCAAAATGAAAGATGACGGTGGCTTGCGGATCAATTCCGGGCGCAGCCGCCGGAAGCTGCACTCGGACTTCAGCCTTTTGCCCACTCGTCTTCTCAAACTCCGCGCCTTCCACGGAAGAAATCTGACTCGGATCCCAGGCGGTGAGCTTGTAACTCTCTCCCGGCGCGCCCGAAAGTTGAAGGGTTAGAGTGTCCCGGTTCGGCGACCACGATTCGGAAAGCACGCGCAAGCCGTGGCTTGTACTTCCCAGTGGCGGCAGCGTCGACGACTCGCTCAATTCGAAGTTGTTCTTTACCTGAATTTCGACGGCATTTCGGGCGCCGGTTATCGGAATGTTCATGGTCACATGCTGATCCGATGAGTTTGCTTCCACATGAAACGGCAGTGCGCGGCCGTTGAGTCGGACTCCGATAATTTTCGCGCGTAAGCTCAACCCTGGCGAAAACTCGACCGAACAATTTCCGCTGCCAGTGGATTGCACTTCTAATCGGATACGGCCAGGCGTCTTCTCATAATTCAGGTTCAATACGACCGCGCCGAGCCGCACGTTATTGACGGAAAACGAACTCCAGTCTGCTGGAACGTGAGGGGCGAAATCCAAATGACAATTGCCCGCGTCGGATTGCAAGCCCAACAGGCCGCTCAGCAGGGGGTTGACCACCATCGCTGCCGACCACATCTGGTGTGGCGATCCCGTCGCCAGCGTCTGATAGTACTTACCGGAAAGGACCTCGGTGACGTGGCCGAGCGATCCATCTAACGTAAGCAACGCATTGGCACGCAAATTCGAGTAGGCGGGAAGCGACCGATGATAGCGGTACTCCCCCACCGAGGCCCAACCGGTGAATAGCGGCCACACCGATCCGAAATGATATCCGCCGGGATCGTAGCTCGGGTCGTGAGAAGAAAAAATCCGCATGCCCCAGTCGGCCTGATGGTCGGGGCCCGCGAGTTGCCGAATCGTGCTTCGAGCTCGATCTCCGTCGAGTTGTGTAAACCACATCGGCACCGCGGCCAGGACGCTTGCCGTGTCTCCGCGCTTGCGATTCGGATCTTTGTAACTTGGATCTTTGTAATTTGGATCAAGGGCGTAAGTATAGATTTGTTTTTCCTGGGACCAGAAAAGCTTATCCAAAAGCGGCTTTTGCCGTTCGTAACTCTGCGCGAGTTGCTGGCCGAGATCTTCCCTGCCCAGAAGATGAGCCAGGTGAGACAGCGCGTGCAAAGCCTCGACTCCCAACGACGCCTGATAAAGCTCGACCCTCGCCGGATAGAGCGGTCCTCCTTCGATCCAGCCCGTGCCCGCGCCGGCGTTCTGCGCCAGCCCCTGCGCATCGCAGGTGGATTGGAGAAACTCATACGCTCTCCACAGGTTGTCCCATTTCTGCCGGGCGAAATCAACGTCGCCGCTGCGCGTCACGTAATCGTTCACAGTAATAATGAACAGCGGCGTAGCGTCCGCCGACGCAAATGCGAACGGCGTTTTCTTGAACCAGTCCACAAAACTGGCGCTCTGCGAGACTTCGTGAGGCACCTTCCCATCGGCCCGCTGATACTTGCTGAGGAACTCCATGGCGTTGCGCGCATTGGAGAAATCGCCCTCCGCATCCAGCGCCAAAGAAGTCCACTCCGCGTCCCGGCCAAAGAACCACCCGAACCCGGGGCGCTGGCCGTCGCCTGAGGTGTCGTATCCGGCAGCCAGGCCCTCCCCCAAAAATGGATTCTCGACGACGCCTTGCAACATGCTCACCCTTGCCCAGTCGTACGCTTGTTCGATTTGCGCATCGGGGAGCTGAAGGTTTACGGTGCGGCCCAGATAATCCCGGTAATACTCAGTCGAGCTGCGTAGCAATTCCGGATATTCCTTCGCCAGGCGCGCGTAGAGGCTTGCCAGCGGTTCGCGTCCAGGGAACGTCGCGGCCATTACGATGAGCTTCGTCTCCACGCCCTTTTCGGTCACGCCCAGACGAAAAGAGTCCTGGCGAGAATGAGAGTAGTTGTTGGAGTATTCTTCGGAGTTCCTGGTGGCGGACGGAGAACCAACCAGGGCGTCAAACTTTCCCTCGCCATCTGCGAAATGAAAGGCGCGCAGGGCAGGGTCCCACTCTCCGCCTGCGTCTCCCAGATTGCCCGGCCATTCCAGCTTGAAATCGCGATTGAAGACGGCTTCAATCTCCAGAGGCCTGGCGGTATCAACTTCCAAAGCGATGACAGCGCCCGACTCACGCACCGGGACAAACAAAGTTTCGCGGACGGAAAAAACGTCGCTGATGTAGACGATCGTGCTCGACTCAGGGCGAACCTCCAGCGTTCGCGCCAGGCTTTCCGCGGGCACGATGGTGCCGTCGACGTGGAACCGCAGATGAAAATCGCTCAGGATTTTCAATGGATAAACCCACGCCTCGAGTCTTCCTTGTTCGTTCCCGAAGATTCCGGCACGAGTGCCCACGGCCGAGACAAACTCCCAGGATCGAACCGGTCGCGAGAGTTTCAGGGATTGCCCCGGCTGGCCGGCGAAGGCAAGGGAGCAGTTAAGGAGCACACTGCAAGCTAAAATCACTCCCGACAGCGGGCGCGATCTTCGCCGAAAAAAACAGCGAAAATAATTCATAAGTGAAGGAGAGCTCATGTTGCGAACCGAGTATAGCCGGATTGGCGGAAGTTTGGAAACTTCCATTTCAAAGGCTTCAATCGAGCGCCTCGTTCGCGCCGTCGGCCGGCGAACCACACCCGCGCCCGAAAGGTAGCGGAGGCAGCCGTCCGAAGCCCCGCAGCGGCTTCCGTTTGGTGCGTTACCAACTGGGTTGAGAAACATGTTCAAGCTCTGGGATAATGTCCGCCGGTCGCGTTGTTGGCTTGACACCGATTGTCGAGTGGGCAAAGAATGGCCAGTTGTTGTGAAGCGTTTCAGCAGCGTTCCAATTCCGCCGCGCTCTGTGGTCAGGTATGTCCTTGGATTCACCAGTCCGGCCTGCGGGCGCGAGCAGAAAGAATTTAAAGACAGCAAGCTGAGGTTTCGGTGAGCCGTCCCGCCACCGGCTTTTGCCTGAGATAATTCCTCTGGTCGGGGATTTAGGATCAGTATCAGATGAGGCCATCTCCAGTTTTTGAGAGTAATTATGAGAATACTTCGTCATATGCCTTCGAATCGTTGTTCTGCAGCGGCGTTGTTGGCTTGCACGTTGTGCCTGACGCTGTTCTGCTCCGCCCAGCCCTCATCTTCGATACAACAGGATTCACGGGACAACCTGCGAAACAACTTTGAGAACCCTCCCGCTACGGCTCGTCCGATGGTGCGATGGTGGTGGCCGGGTGGGGACGTCCGCGATGAAGAGATCGCACGTGAACTGCGGATTATCAAGGATGCTGGCCTGGGCGGAGTGGAAATCCAGTCCTTCAAAGATGGACTAAATCCCAACCCCGAAGGCGAAGTGGCGCGTCGCGTCAACAGTTTTCTTACGCCGGAATGGTTCCACCATGTGAAATATGCGATTGAAGAAGGCGGGCGGCTTGGTCTCGACGTGGATCTGACGTTTGGTTCGGGCTGGCCCTTCGGCGGTCCCTACATCCCCTTGGATCTCGCCTCCCAGCAGTTGACCGTCCATGAGATAGCTCTTACCGGCCCATCTACTTTCGCCGGCAAATTTCCCGGGGCCCCGTTGGGGACGGGCGAGAAACTCGTGGCCGTGGTCGCTGTGCCTGGATCTCTGCCTTCCTTTGGCAAGCGAAAGCAGCAGGAATTCTCTGACTCTGTCACCGTCGAAACGGTGACCGCATCGGGAAAGGTCGATGTTGCTTCCGCGATCGTGCTGACTCCGCTAATTGCTGAGGGCGGCAGCCTGAAATGGGAGGTGCCGCCCGGCCAGTGGGTTCTGTTCAGCTTCATTCAAGCTCCAACCTTACAGAATGTCGAGGGAGGAGCGGCAATCGGCACACAGTGGGTTCTCGACCATCTGAAACGCCAGGCTTTGCAGCGGCACATCGACGCAGTCGGAGAGGCGGGGAAGCAATACTTCGGCGACGACTTCGGCAAATCATTGCGTGCCATTTTTTGCGACAGTCTGGAAGTCAGCGCTGGAAGCATGTACTGGACCGACGGCTTTCTGGCTGAGTTTCAAAAACGCCGCGGCTACGACCTCACCCCGTATCTCCCCTTGGTGAAACATCCGGGAGAAAGCGATCCCTACGAGGAATCTCCGTCGCTTCCGTATTACGACGCCCCGGAAATCGGGGAGCGCGTGCGGCACGATTATTGGCTGACGGTCTCCGACCTGATGATTGACAATTTTTATCAGCCCTTAATCGACTGGGCGCATGCCAATCATCTCAAGGCGCGCATCCAGGCGCATGGAGCTCCCGCCGACCTGCTAAGGATTTACGGCCAGGCGGATTTCCCCGAAACCGAGGTTCTCTACGCCGACGGACGTTTCGATTTCTTGAAGTTAGCCTCTTCCGGCGGACATCTGTTCGGCAGAAACGCCATCTCGAGCGAAACCTTCGTGTGGCGGGACCACCCTTACGAAACCACGCCCGAATTAATGAAGACGACCGCCGATGATCTGTTCGCGGCGGGCATCAATCGTATTGTCTATCATGGCTTCCCCTATGAATACATGGACCGCCCGGATCCAGGCTGGTTTCCCTTTTCGTCGCAGTATGAGTTCGTCTACACCTATTCCTCGCATTTGAATTTTCATAATCCTTTTTGGGCTTACTTGAAACCTCTCAACGACTATATGGCTCGCGTGCAGACGCTTTCGCAATCGGGACGCAGTGTCTCTCGCGTCGCCCTGTTCTCGCACCGCCTCTATTACCCCAACTGGATGCCAACCGATGAGGACTATCCGCTCGAATATTCCCTGATGGCGAACGGCTATAACTTCGACTTCATCAACGAAGATACTTTGTTGAGCCACGCCACCGTCGAAAATCGCGAACTGCACACTCCCGGCAACGTCTATCCCTCGTTAGTGCTGCGCAACGAGACTCGAATTACCCTGCAATTGGCCGAGAAGCTCCAGGAGTTTGCCCGAGCCGGACTGCCCATCGTGTTCGCCGAGCATCTGCCTGCTGAAGAAGTCTCGTTCAAAGACTATCGCAGCAACGGACAACGCATTCAGCAGATCATGCAGGAAATCATCGGCAGCCAAAGCGACGCATCCGCCAAATCCGCAACCGTTAAGGGGCACGGAAGCGTACGCTTTGTGGAAGACGCAACCGCGGTTCCTGGGGTGCTAGAAACTGAGCTGAAAGTGGGCCCAAACCTGCGGTTCGCTACTCCTCAACCGTACATTTTCTTCCAGCAGTTTGACGTGGGGTCGACGAGCTTCTTTTTCTTTCGCAATCCAAAGAAAGAGTCCCAGGATGCGCGGGTAACGCTGGCGGCGGGCAGGCGTGTTCCCCAGGTGTGGAATCCCTGGACGGGCGTGGTTGCCGAAGCGCCCGTGTACCGCTCCGAGAATGGCAGTGTCACGCTCGATATCCATCTCAATCCCTATGGTTCCGAGCTGATAGGTCTGAGCGAAGTTCTGAGCAAAGTTCTGGCCGCATCGCCGCCAGCAGAGCATGTCGTGCATACGAACTTTCGAAGCATCGAGCGCACCGCTGACGGGCTATTCGGCGTGGCCACCGAACCGGGAACTTATCACACCGAATTCAACGACGGAAAGAATAAGACTTCAGTGGTATCGCCAACGGAAATTCCGCTCGCTTTGACGCTCGGCCCGAACTGGGACCTCAACCTGGTGGGAAACGATAAAGACGGAAAAGAATGGACCAAACAGATTCACGCGGCGCCGCTGCGTGATTGGAGCCTTTCGCAGGACCTACGTTACTTTTCCGGCCATGGCCACTACAGCCTCGACGTCCAGATCCCTGCGTCCTATCTGCGCCCCGGGTTGGCCGTCGAACTCGATCTCGGAGAAGTCCACGATGTCGCCGAGGTCTGGGTCAACAATAAGAAGATAGATACCTTGCTCATGCGGCCCTACCGCGTGGATGTCTCCCCGTACCTGAAAACCGGCCGCAACCATTTTGAAATCGTGGTGACGAATACCCTCCGAAACCGCCTCGTGGGCGATGGTATGAGCGGCGACCCCCACTTTGCGATGTTCCAGCGCCGTGTGTTCTTCATACCGTCGGGAATGATCGGCCCGGTGCGCCTGCTCCCCGAAGCTAGAGTCAAGCTGCGTTGAAGCTCCGCCAGGCGATCGCGCGCACGGTGCCCGAGGGCTTGCCCCGAGCTTGTCGAAGAATTCGCGCCCGTTTTTTGGGCACTAACCTGGGAGGAAGGGACGAGCAGGTGGCCCGTCTTTCGCACACTAACTTTCGAGGGCGACCAAGCTCTGCTTGGTGGGGTCTTTGACCTTTTTCATCACAAATCGTCTGTGACCACCATCATAGACATAAGACTCAGGTCGTACGACAATAGGCAATTGATTGGGGCAGATTCGCGGACCGTCGGTTGACCAAGACGGCCCTCGAATCCGCCCCAAAGCCATTTATAACGCTGTTTTATGAGCTAAGTCCTTATTCCGAAATACTTTACAAGTAACTCCTTATTCCTGAATACTTT
>Ga0181530_10003508_pt1 | contig 17415 bp, 16 predicted proteins | sample PEATcosm2014_Bin_42_FD_119769 | JGI IMG/M metagenome (GOLD analysis project Ga0181530, IMG submission 119769) | Peatland microbial communities from MTU Mesocosm Facility, Houghton, MI, USA - PEATcosm2014_Bin10_60_metaG | ecosystem: Environmental > Terrestrial > Soil > Wetlands > Peat | place... | reverse complement strand
GACCGCACGTTGCAAAACAGCGCGATCTTGCGCCGCTCGTTCTCCGGGATCGGCCGGTCGCAGCGGCACAGCAGCATCTGCGGCTGGATGCCGACATTCTGCAGCTCCTTCACCGAGTGCTGCGTCGGCTTGGTCTTCAACTCGCCGGCGGACGGGATGAACGGCACCAGCGTCAGGTGCACGAACATCGCCCGTTCGCGGCCCAGCTCGTTGCCGAGCTGGCGGATGGCTTCCAGGAACGGCAGGCTCTCGATGTCGCCGACGGTGCCGCCGATCTCCACCAGCACGAAATCGACGTCGGCGGTGCCGCGGACGATGGTCTCCTTGATCTCGTCGGTGATGTGCGGGATCACCTGGACGGTGGCGCCCAGGTAGTCGCCGCGCCGCTCCTTGGCGATCACCTCGGAGTAGATGCGCCCGGTGGTGGCGTTGTCGAGCCTGGTCGCGTGTACGCCGGTGAAGCGCTCGTAGTGCCCCAGGTCCAGGTCGGTCTCGGCGCCGTCGTCGGTGACGAACACCTCGCCGTGCTGATACGGGCTCATGGTGCCCGGATCGACGTTGAGATAGGGGTCGAGCTTGCGCAGCTTCACGCGGAAACCGCGCGTTTGCAGCAGGGCGCCGAGCGCCGCCGAGGCGATACCTTTGCCCAGGGAGGAGACCACGCCGCCGGTGATGAACACGAACCGGGTCATGGGCAACCAGTATACGGACCCGAATCGGGTCGGGGGAAGCCCGTCCTGACGCGGGTCACACAGGCGTCACGCGAGGGGCCGCGTCAGTTGGTGGGGACGGACGGTCCCGCGGGCTTGGCCGGGGCGACGGGCGTCGGCGCGACCGGCGCCTGGCCGGTGGGCAGCGCGCCCGCCGGTCCCGGGGCAGTGATCGGCGAGCCGATATCCAGGATCGAGCGTCCTCCCGCCCCCATCGTGCCCCGGTTCATCAGCGCCAGCGTCAGCGACAGCGCCATGAACATGGTCGCCAGGATGGCCGTGGTGCGGGTCAGCAGGTTGGCCGTGCCGCGGCCCGACATGAACGAACCCATCCCCTGCGAGCTGCCGATGCCCAGCCCGCCGCCCTCGCTGCGCTGGATCAGCACGACGCCGATCAGGGCCAGGGTGACGAACAGGTGGATGATCAGCAGGACGGTGGTCATAGGGGGCCCTTCTTAGGAAACCTCTCCCGCGCAGCGGGAGAGGTCGGCGCAACGCGCCGGGTGAGGGTGATCGGGTCCGCACGCAGCAAAGACTACGCGCCGACCCGATCACCCTCACCCTCGGTGCGTCGCACCATCGACCTCTCCCGCTCACGCGGGAGAGGAGTGCTAGCTAGCCCCGCTGGGCCGCCCGGGCAATCGCCAGGAAGTCCTCCGCCTTCAGGCTTGCCCCGCCGATCAGCGCCCCGCCGACATGCGGCACCGCCAGCAGCGAGCCGGCGTTGGCCGGGCGCACCGAGCCGCCATACAGGATGCGGATCTCCTGCCCCGCGTCGCCGAACTGCCGCACCAGCTCCTCGCGAATGAACGCATGCATGGTCGCCACGTCCTGATCGGTGGCGTTCTTGCCGGTGCCGATCGCCCAGACCGGCTCATAGGCCACCACACCGGCGAACGGCTTCGGCAGGCTGCCGGCGAGCTGCCACCCGACCACCTCGGTCTCCTGGCCGCCGGCGCGCTGATCCGCGGTCTCGCCGACGCAGACGATCGGCGTCAGGCCGGCTGCCACCGCCGCCAGCACCTTCTCGCGCACCAGCTCGTCGGTTTCACCGTGGTTCTGCCGCCGCTCGGAGTGGCCGAGCACCACCCAGGTTGCCCCCACGTCGCGCAGCATTGGCGGCGAAATGTCGCCGGTATGCGCGCCCTGCTTCGCCTGGTGGCAATCCTGTCCGCCCAGCGCGACCGGCGAGCCCGCCAGCACCTGCGCCACCGCGGCGAGGTGCACGAAGGGCGGGCAGACCAGCAGCTCGCACGGCAGCCCCGCGGCGCCGGCCACCACACCCTTGGCCAGCGCCACCGCGTCGGCGGCGAGCCCGTGCATTTTCCAGTTCCCGGCGATCAGTTGCGGCATTTCTTCACCCCTTGATCGGCGTGCGTTCGACCGCACCGCCGCGCTGCCTGGCTATCGGCCTTCCGGCGAGACTGTCTATAGAAAGCCAACGCCGCGGCAACCAGCGCGCGGCGTATGGCTGGACTTGCCCGGCGCGATGCGGCGTCATGCCGGGTAAAGCAGACGGCGGACAAGGAGGGCAAGCGATGGCGGACGACGATCGCGTGATGGCTGGCGGTGTTGCGCAGGCCCGATCCGCGTTGCGCGATGGCCCGGAGTGATCGCCATGGAAGCGATCCCGATCACGGCCGGGCCGTTCCGCTTCACCGCGCGCTTCGAGGCCGCCGCCGCGCCGAAGACCTGTGCCGCATTCCGTGCCCTGCTGCCGTACCGCCAGCGCATCATCCACGTGCGCTGGAGCGGCGAGGCGTGCTGGATCCCGCTCGGCGACCTCGATCTCGGCCTCGGCTACGAGAACCACACGAGCTATCCCGCGCCGGGTCAGATCCTGCTCTACCCCGGCGGCATCAGCGAAACCGAAATTCTGCTCTCGTACGGTGCGGTGCAGTTCGCCAGCAAGATGGGCCAGCTCGCCGGCAACCACTTCCTGACGATCGAAGCCGGCGGCGAGAACCTGGCGGCACTGGGCAAGAAAGTGCTGTGGGAAGGCGCGCAGGACATCGTGTTCGGGGCGTGAAAATCTCTCACGCCGCGGCGGGAGAGATCGGCGCGCGGCGGCGGGTGAGGCTGATCGGGTCGCCTCGAAGCATTTCAGTGCTGCGTGCCGACCCGATCACCCTCACCCTTCGCACTGCCGCGCCTTGACCTCTCCGGCAAAGCGGGAGAGGTGTTGGCGATGTCACTCAGCCGGCCCGGCGCGCACGCGCTGCTGCGTAGTTCGCTCCTCGCGCCCTTTCAGGTCCGCAGCTTCCGCTTCCAATATCCGGCCGACCTGCTGACCTCCTGGGGCGGCGAGATGGAGAACCTGATTCTCGGCTGGTACATCCTGGTCGCAACGGGTTCGGTGCTGTTGCTCACCCTGTTCGGATCGCTGCAATATTTCGGCACGCTGGTTGCGCCGTTGCTGGGTCTGGCCGGCGATCGACTCGGGCATCGCAACGTCCTCTGCGCCATGCGCGCGGTTTACGCGACGCTCGCGGCGCTGGTGGCGACGCTGGCGTTTTCCGGCTGGCTGAACCCGGCGGACGTGTTTGTGCTGGCCGCGATCGGCGGGTTGGTGCGCCCCGCCGACCTCGCCATGCGCAGCGCGCTGGTCGCCGAGACCATCCCGTCCGATCGCCTGATCGGTGCGATGGGCGCCTCGCGCACCACCGCCGATTCGGCGCGCATCGCCGGCTCGCTCGCCGGTGCCGGATTGTTCGCCGCGTTCGGCATGGGCCCGGCCTATCTGGGAATAACCCTGGTCTACATCACCGGATTCCTGCTGACGCTCGGCACCGGCGCGCCGCGCCGCTACGTCGAGGTACTGCCGCGCTTCGCGTTCTGGCGCGACCTGCGCGAGGGCCTGACCTATGTGTGGGACGCGCCGTCGTCGCTGGCGGCGCTGTTGCTGGCGTTCCTGGTCAACATGACGGCGTTCCCGCTGACCAGCGGCCTGCTGCCCTACGTCGCCCGCGAGATCTACCACATCGACCAGACCGGCCTGGGCACCCTGGTTGCCAGCTTCGCCGGCGGCTCGCTGATCGGATCGATAACGATCAGCATGGCCGGGCGGCTGATCCGTCCGGCGCGCATGATGCTGGTGTTCGCCGTCGCCTGGTACGCGATGCTGCTGGTGTTCGCGCATATGCCGGACGCGCCGCACGGCCGCGCGGTGCTGCTGCTTGCGGGATTGGCGCAGAGTCTCAGCCTGGTGCCCATGTCGGTGATGCTGCTGCAGGGGGCCGGCGAGCGGTTTCGCGGCCGCGTCATGGGATTGCGCATGCTGGCGATCTACGGCCTGCCGATTGGGCTGATGGCGACCGGCGCACTGATCGGCCGCTGCGGTTTCACCGCGGCGACCACGCTGCTGTGCTCGACCGGTCTGTTGCTGACACTGGTCATCGCCGTGCATTGGCGGGCCGACCTGTGGCCGCGCGAGGCGCCGGCCAATGGGCGGTGAGACGCGGCGGACCTGTCAATGGAGAAATTCGACGATGGGCGAGGCGATCCGAACGTTCCGACCGGCAGCCATGCGTCAAGCGACCCGTCATTCGACGGGGCAGCGTCGCTGACGCTGCCGGCTATCCCAACAGTTTCGCCAACTCCTCCGCGATCTCTCGGGCCGCCCCGGCCGGACCTTTTCGCATCGTGTAGTCCGCGGGTGATCCTGGCATGCCCCCCCAGGAATTATTCCAGTCAATTTCACCGATGTCCTTTGCCGTGCGCGTGCTGGTCACGCGTGCCTTCGCGTGCCGCATGCCGGGGCCACCCATGACGGACCCCTCGGAACTCACCGACACGACGGCGTCGACGCCTTCCTTGCCCAAGGCCGTCAACGTTTTCGGAGCCAGCACCTCCACCGGCGATATGCCGTATTTCGCCAGCAGCGCCGCCGTCCCTTTTGCGTCGACGACCGAGTAGCCACGCTTGGCCAATTCAACGCCAATGGCGTCGGCCAGTTGACTGTCGTCGTTGACAAACAGATCGTCGACGGGCGCGATCGCCAGCGTCCGAGCGCTGTGATCGGCATAGTCCGGAGCCCTGATCTGGACGGCCTTCGATCCGCCGCACCCTGCGAGCGCCAGCAACGTCGCCGCAATCAGCAAACTCCGCCACGCCGCGGCGCCGGTTCGATAGTTCCACAACGCCGACGACATGCTTCACGCCCCTCTCGCTACAGGTCCATCCCGGGAGTCAGCCGGGAAAGAGTTGATCCGTCAGTTCCTGAATCTTGACGTCGGCATGAATGAATTTTTTGGTGTCTGCCTTAGCCTGCTCCGCGTCGTACAGTGCTTCGCCTTCCAAATGGCTGTTCCGATAGACTTTCAGGTTGGCGTATGAAAGATACAAGGCCAGGTCCCAACGCCAGGTGGCCGCATAGGTCGTGGTCAATGGACACGCACCGACTGCGGTTCCCGGGGGCAGCATTCGTACCGTGAGGTTCCTTTTCGCCAGAGCATCCTTGTAGGCGTCCAGGAAACTCACGCGAGCAGAGGGGTTTTCCACCACGCAAATTTCTCGCGGTTGGCTACCGGAAAGGGCGATGGGTGTCACTTTTTGCTGGATGGTTCCACATCCCGCGAGTGACACCAACAGCGCAATGGATGCCGGCCCTGCTTTCACGGCGCGTTTCTCCCCTGAGTTTCTCTGTAGCGACCGGTCATCGCGCCGCGACAACCAGGATACGCCGGCATTGCCCTGATGGGCGGTCTGGCCACTCGTCTCGAAGGCAATCTAATCGCCATTCCGGACATTCCGCAACCCGGTGGGCGATGGATGCCGCGCCAGCCCGCTGCCAGCCGATCGATGGTGGGCCTATCGGCAGCCATCCCGGCTGGCAGCGCGGCGTCGAGCGATCGGCGCGGTGCAGGCCAGCCGCGCCGGCTGCAGCGTGCGCCGGGAGAGGCGGATTCCCATGCCCGGCGGGGCCGGCGATCTCCCGCTGGAGGTGGAATCATGCAACCTGGAGACTGTGGTGAGCGTTCCGGGCGCCCGGTGCATGGCTGGCCCAGCCGCCGTCCGTGCCCCCGCCGCTTGCCGCGTCGCCCTCCACGCCGTCACATCACCCGCATGATCGCCTTCGCCGAGCTGCTGGAGCGCCTGGTCTTCACCCCCGCCCGCAACGCCAAGATCGCGCTGCTGCGGCGCTATTTCGCGACCCAGCCGGACCCGGACCGAGGCATCGGCCTGGCCGCGCTCACCGGCGAGCTCGCCTTCACCGCCGCCAAGCCCGGCCTGATCCGCGAGCTTGCCGCCACTCGCACCGACCCGGTGCTGTTCGCCTGGTCGTACGACTATGTCGGCGACCTGGCCGAAACGGTGGCACTGATGTGGCCCGCCGCGCCGAGCAACGCGCCGCCACCGCGCCTGGCGGACGTGGTGGAGACGTTGGAGTCGGCGCCGAAAGCTGCGCTGCCCAACCTCGTTGCCGGCTGGCTGGATGCCTGCGACCCGTCCACCCGGTTCGCGCTGTTGAAGCTGATCACCGGTGGGTTGCGCGTCGGCGTCTCGGCGCGGCTGGCGAAGGTCGCATTGGCGGAGATCGGCGGCGTCGATGCGGACGCGGTGGAGGAGGTGTGGCACGGCCTGGCACCGCCCTATATGCCGCTGTTCGCCTGGCTGGAGGGCCGCGCGCCGCGACCCGATCCGGCCGATCAGCCGGTGTTCCGGCCGCCCATGCTGGCGCACCCGCTGGAAGCAGCGGACATCGCCGCGCTGCGCCCGGAGGACTGGCGCGCCGAATGGAAATGGGACGGCATCCGCGTGCAACTCGTCGCCACCGCCGGCGGGCGGCGGCTGTATTCGCGCGGCGCCGAAGACATTTCCGGCGCGTTTCCCGAAATCCTCGAGGCGATGGATTTTCATGCCGTACTGGACGGCGAGCTGCTGGTGATGCGCGACGGCCCCCGGGGACGCAGCGTCGCGCCGTTCGCCGATTTGCAGCAGCGGCTGAACCGCAAGGGTGTCACCGCGAAGCTGATGCAGGAATTTCCGGTCGGCATCAGGCTGTACGACATGCTGTTCGAGGGCCATGCAGACGTGCGCCCGCTGCCGTTCGATGCGCGCCGCGCGCGGCTGGAGGCGTGGTACGCGCGCACCCGTCCCGCCCGCATGGACCTGTCGGAGCTGATCCGCTTCCACGCGCTGGACGAGCTGATGGTGCTGCGCGACGGCGCGCGTGCCGCCTCGATCGAGGGGCTGATGCTGAAGCGTGGCGACGCGCCGTACCTGCCCGGGCGGGTGAAGGGCCAGTGGTGGAAATGGAAGCGCGACCCGCTGAGTGTCGATGCCGTGCTGATGTACGCGCAGCGCGGCCACGGCAAGCGCAGCAGCTTCTACTCCGACTACACGTTCGGTGTGTGGCGCGACAACGGCGAGGGCGAGGATGAGCTGGTGCCGGTCGGCAAGGCGTATTTCGGCTTCACCGACGAGGAACTGGCCTTCCTCGACCGCTGGATCCGCAACCACACTGTGGCGCGGTTCGGCCCGGTGCGCGAGGTAGAGAAGGCGCTGGTGCTGGAGGTGGCGTTCGACGCGGCGCAGCTCTCGGCGCGGCATAAATCGGGGGTGGCGCTGCGGTTTCCGCGCATCGCGCGGATCCGCACCGACAAGCCGGCAGCCGAGGCCGACCGGCTGGAGAGCCTGATGGCGTTGGTGGAGAATCGGGCGCCGAAGGCGGCGCGGTAGCCGCCAATTGTCATTGCGAGGAGCGGAGCGACGAAGCAATCTCCCGCGGGGGATTGCTTCGGCCTTACGGCCTCGCAATGACAGGGCAAGGATCTACTCAGGATGTACGTTACGATATAGAACTCGTCGCCGTGACCAGGCGCTACGGACCGACCGTCGCGGTGGACGCCGTCTCCCTGCGCACCCCGCATGCCAGCTACTGCTGCTTGCTCGGGCCGAGCGGCTGCCGTCGCAGCTTTCCGCCGGTCAGCAGCAGCGTGGCGCGCTGGCCCGCGCGCTGATCACCCGGCCGCGCGTGCTGTTGCTGGACGAGCCGCTGTCCGCGCTGCACCCGTTCCTGCGCATCAAGGTGCGCGAGGAGCTGAAGCGCCTGCAACGCGCGTTGGCCATCACCTTCATTCACGTCACGCACAGCCAGGACGAGGCGATGGCAATGGCCGACATGATGGTGGGGATGGAGGACGGGCAGATCCGCCAGGCGGGGCCGCCGCGCGACGTGTTCGAGCAACCGGCGAGCGCTTTCGTGGCGCGCTTCATCGGCGGCCATAACGTGCTGTCCGGCGCGCGCGGGCCGATCGCGGTGCGGGCCGATCGTTGCCGGCTTGGCGCCCCCAACGACGGTCCGCATGTGTCCGGCCGTGTCGCCGCGGTGGCGTATCAGGGCGGCAGGGTGCGGATCGCACTGGCAATGGCCGGCGGCGACGAAGTATCCGCGCTGGTCCCCGACGCGACTTTCTACGGGGCGCCGGTCGAGCCGGGCGACCCCGCCACCTTCGTCTGGTCCGAACGCGACGTGCACCTCCTGGCCTCGACCTGAACCTGCGTGTTACACTGCGCCCAAACGAACAGGGGGACGTCACAATGCCGCTGGTGCCGAATACCACGAAACGCCGCATGGCGGCCGGCGAGGTCGCACTCGGATTCGGCGTGCACCATCTGCGCAGCGCCTCGGCGCCGAGCCTGGCCGCCGCCAGCGGTCATCATTGGCTGTTCATCGACAATGAGCATGGATCGTTTTCCGTGCATGAGGTCGCCGAGCTTTGCATCGCCGCGTTGCCGACCGGCGTCACGCCGATCGTGCGCGCCTGCGCCAACGCCATCGACGAGGCCACACGCGCGCTGGACAACGGCGCCCTGGGCATCGTGATGCCGCATGTCGATACCGCCAAGGAAGCGCGGCGCATCGCCGAGGCGTTCCACTACCCGCCGCAGGGAAGCCGAAGCTGGGGCGGTCCGCCGGCAATCTACGGCTACCGGCCGCCGGCAATGGCCGAGGCGCAGCAGGCGATCAACGACGAAATCCTGACCGTGGTGATGATCGAAAGCCCCGAGGCGGTGAAGAACGCCGAGGACATTGCCGAGGTCGCCGGCGTGGACGTGCTGCTGATCGGCACGTCCGATCTGTCTTCCGAACTGGGAATTGCCGGCCAGATGGGCCACGCGAAGATTATCGACGCCTATGCAACGGTCGCCGCGGCCTGCCGCAAGCACGGCAAGGTGCTGGGCATGGGCGGTGTGTACGACGAGGAGAATGCCTCGCGCTATGTCGGGATGGGCGCGCGCTTTGTGCTGACCGGCTCCGACCACAACTACATGCTGATGGGCGCGAATACGCGCAGCAGCTTCTTTACCGGGCTGCCGGCGGTCGGTGCGGCGGCTGGTTCGAAGAAGAAGAAGGCCAAGAAAGCCAAGGGTTGAACTGCTCGTTCACCTGTCATTAAGAGGACCTGAACCCCTGTCACCCGTAGCCGAACTTCGGCCCCCACCCCGCGGCCGCTTCCGGCAGCAGGTCCAACATGTGCCACAACGTGCAAAAATCGTCGCCCGGGTGCAGACCCGTATCGGCCACGCGAAGGATGCGCGCCCCGTCACGCTGGAATGCCGAGACGCCTGGCAGGCAGCCGCCGGTTTCCGAACGGTAGCCCATGTCCGCGACGAACTCGGTACCCTGATGGCTCACCATCGGAAAACGCCAGCCCCTTCCAGCGGCAAAGCCCTGCTGCACGTCCGGCGGATCGGGCGACGCAACGGCAAAAGCGGCGCGGTCGGCGATGTGTTGGTAAAGCCCGTTGAACCCGTCCGCCCACAACGTGCAATACGCGCAAGACGTGCCCATGTTGTGAATCACGAACAGGTCGCGCTTGTTGCCGAACAGCGACGACAGGCTGCGCGGTCCTGCCGGTGTCGCGAAGACGTAGTCCGTGACTGGCTCAGGCTCCACCGCCACCTGCACCTCGCGCATCTTCCTTCGAAGACCGGCAATCTGCTCTCGGTAGGCGGCGATCTGTTGCATGCTGTCGTGGTATTGCATGTCAGTCCTCATAGCGGTCGTGCAGCCGGACCCATTGCATGCGATGAGGCAGTCCCGCTTCGTCGCGGCCTTTCGGGACAAGGTCGAGGTAGTGGTAAGCGCCGTTCATCATGTCGAGGCCGCGTGAGTAGCAGGAATAGGTGTGGAATACCGCGCCGGAGGCGTCCCGGTAGAACACGCTGATGCCAGGCTGCTCGGTCACCGATAACTTGATGGGTCTATAGTTATAGGTGACCTCGCCGGCTGCCAGTTCGCCGGGGGGAAAAGTCACGTGGTAGTCATGGTTGAAGTCGCTGCCGCCTGACGACACCCAGGTAAAGGTCCAGCCCATGCGGCGCTTGAATGCCTCCAACCGGTCCAGCGGTGCCGACGACACGGCGACCAGCGTAACGTCGCGATGGCGCAGATGGACCGGAATGCCATTGAAATTGTCTGCCCAGAAGGAGCAGCTTTTGCAGGGATCCTGCCAGTCGGGACCGAACATGAAGTGCTGGACGATGAGCTGCGAACAACCGTCGAACAGGTCCGCCAAGGTCTGCTTGCCATTGGGCGTGTCGAACACATAGTCCTTGTCCACGCGCACCCACGGCAGGGCGCGCCGCTCGGCATTGAGTTGATCGCGTTCGCGGGTGAAGGCCTTCTCCTTGGCGAGGTATTGTCGGCGCGCTTCGAGCCACGCCTCGCGGGAGACGACGGGATGGGCGTCGATCATTTTGCGGCTTGCCTCCTTGCTGATGTCCTCTTTCGCTTCGGTGGCTCGGTCTGTTCCAGCACGGCGGCGAGCAATTCGAACTGCGCCTGCCAGTATTTGCTGTAGCGGTTGATCCAGACGGCGGCAGCGAAGATCGGTCCCGCGTTGAGGCTGCAGCGGCTGATGCGACCGGTGCGTTCCTGCCGCACCAGCCCGGCGCGGACCAGCACCTGGATGTGCCGGGACACGGCCTGCAACGAGATCTCGAACGGTGCCGCGAGTTCGGACACCAGCCGCGCGCCTTCATCCAGCCGCTGGAGGATCTCCCGCCGCACCGGGTCCGACAACGCGAAGAACACGCGATCGAGCCGCGTGGACTCGTCATCCTCGGCTGCGACGCGGTCGTCCGTGGAGAAGGGCAGCACGGCCAGGGCCATGCGCCGGACACTATCAACGTATCAGTTGACTGTCAATCAGCCAGTTGAGAGATCAGCAGCACTGCTCAGTTGGACGTGCCGTCCCCGCCTTCACGCATGGCGCGCGACTGCTGCCGATAGGCGTGGATGTCCTGGAGCGTGACGTAGCCTTTGTGCTGCGCATCGATCGCATCGAAATTCCGGACGATCATCGGCAGGTGCCCGGCTTGCGCCTGCGCGAGCGTCAGCCGGCCGTCCCCGGTCGTGTTCGCCGCCCGGAATTGCTCGATGAATCGATGCGGCCGCGCCTGCGGCTGCCCGGACGGCTGGAGCGGCGCGGCGGTCGCCGGCGGCGGGCCGTTCAAATCCGCGCCGGCGACCTGCGCCAGGGCGGGCGACGTAACGAGGCCGCAAACCAGCAACCCGGCTTGCACCAGTGACAGCATGCGTGGCATCGGCGTCCGACTCCTGTTGTCCATGCCAGCACTCTGCCGCCCCCATGCAACGCCCGCTTTGCGAATTTGTATAGGACTGTTGCAGCCTGCCGACCTGCGTGTGACCATCGCCCCGGGGACCGCGCGCCGCGACACGGTTCCGTGCGGCGCAGGAGACCGGGAGCCGTGCAGAAGGCGACGCGATTCCGCCAGTTGATCGAGGCGGAAGAAATCCTGGTGCAGCCGCGCCCGGTGACGGCAGCGGCGATCCAGCGCATGCGCAACGCGCTGTCCGTGTTGCAGCAATCAACCCGGGAGGGCCGCGTGATCGAGCGGCCGGAGCTGGCGGTGTCGTTCGGAGAAATCAACGAACTCACGGGGTTGGACACGATCAGGCAAATGGAACAGCGCTTCCTGACAGCGCAGCAATTGGCTGCGAAGTATGGAACTGCGGCGGACTGAGCGATGGCTCATCCGGGTTGGGCGGTGTCCGGCGTGCGGCGGCGGCGCGGGATGCGCAAGCCAGGGTGGGGCTTGCCCTGAGGATGGCGAATGCGGAAACTCGGCTGACAAAACAGGGAAGAGCGGCCATGGAATTTGGCATGTTCCACGAGTTTCAGCGGATGCCGGGCCAGACCGAGGCCGAAGCGTTCGCCACGTCGTTTGCGCAGGTGGACGCCGCGGAGCAGGCCGGGTTGGACGTGATGTGGCTGGCGGAGCTGCATAGCGCGCCGGAGCGCTCGGTGCTGGCGGCGCCGCTCAACGTCGCGAGTGCCATCGCCACGCGCACCAGGCGGATGAAGATCGGTATCGCGGTGCAGGTGCTGCCGCTCTGTCATCCGATCCGGGTCGCCGAGGAAGCGACGACGGTCGATCACATCAGCCACGGCCGGTTGATCATGGGTGTCGGCCGCAGCGGCTTTCCGCGCACCTATCAGGCCTATGGCATCTCCTATGCGGAAAGCCGCGAACGCTTCGCCGAAGTGCTGGAAATCCTGAAGCGCGCGTGGACCCAGGAACGCTTCTCCTTCGACGGGAAGTTCTATCATTTCGACAATGTCTGCGTGGCGCCGAAGCCCTACCAGCAGCCCTATCCCGAGCTGCGCATCGCGGTCAACAGCCCGGATACCTTTGAATCGGCGGGCAAGCAGGGCCTGCCGATCTTCGTCGCGACCCGGCTTGGCGATCTGACCGAGCTGGTGCCGAACCTGCGAGCCTATCGCAAGAATTGGACCGACGCCGGCCACCCCGGCAACGGCAAGGTGTTCCTGCGGGTGCCGGTCTACGTCGCTGCCACCGAGGCGCAGGCGATGTCCGAGCCGCAAGAGAGCGTGATGTATTTCTACCGCTACCTCGGTGCGCGCATCGAGGAATCGGCGACTTTGGAAGGCGCCCGCGCGATCGAGAACCGCGCCGAGCGCGGCCAGCGGTTACAGCAGATCACCTGGGATGAGGTGCTGCGCAGCAAGGTCGTGGTCGGCACGCCGGCGATGGTGGCGGACCGTCTGGCGCAGTTGCGGGAGGAGCTGGGGCTGTCAGGCATCCTGGCGGAGCTGAACTGCGGCATGCGCATCCCGCCTCAGCGAGTGCTGAACTCGTTGCAGATGATGTGCGAGGGCGTGATTCCGCAGTTCAGGCGCTGAAGGCCAGGCAAGTGACTCCCCCTCCCCTTGTGGGAGGGGGTTGGGGGGGAGCGGGTGTACCTCCCGCCGGCTACGGCAGTACGCACCCCTCCCCGCAACCCCCTCCCACAAGGGGAAGGGGGGCATTGGCATGGCCGCCGCTGCGCTCCTCGCAACGACAGGGCGATCCGTCACCGCATGACCGCCTTCCACGTCGAGGTGAAGAAGGCGAACAGCGAATCGCCGGCGATCACGCCGGCACCGAACACTTCCATGCCTTCGCTGCGCGCGAACCGTTGCCACGCAACGCGGCAAACGATTCCCGCCAGCACCGCCCAGCCCGCGATCGGGAATGCGATCAGCAATCCGGTGGCCAGCAGCACGCCAAGCTGCCGCCGCGGTCCGCCGAAGAACTGGATGATCGCGCCGGGCACCGCCCAGATCAGCAATTGCTGCGCCACATAGGGCGAAGCGCCAGCCTTGATCGTCGCGACATAGACGCGATCCACCGGTGCCACCAGGTTCTGCGCGAAAAAGCCGCGATAGGACAGCAGCACCACCACGGCGGCCACCACGAATGCGAACATCGCGGCGAACAACTGCTGGCGCCGGCCGTCCATCTCGAAAGCCGGGTCGCTGCCGTAGCCGCGCAGCATGAATCCGGCCTTCAGGTCGTAGCCCATATCGGAAAAAGCCGGGCCGGTGGCTGCGGAAAATCCCACCAGCAGGGCCAGGGCGACGGGCGGAAAGCCGACCAGCATGCCGATCACCAGGGTGATCAGCGCCACCGCGAAAGCCGGGAACCAGCCGGAATGCATCGCCGCGAGACCGACAATCAGCTCGTGCACCAACGCGGCGAAGGCGGCGTAGATCAGGAACAGCACCAGCATGGGAAGCGACATTTGCGCCACCAGCCCGCCGAGCAAGGCGATCACCGCGGCGATCGCGACATAGGCTGCGGCACCGGCGCCCAGCGATCGGCGCACCTCGGCGGGTGACCGCGTGGCCCCCGCATGCAGGTTGCCGCCGCGCAGGATGATCAGCCCGACCTGCACCAGCGCGACGATGCCGGCGCCCACCATCATGCCATGCGGAATGAACGCCTGGTTGATGTCGCCGCCGGGAATGATCGAGGCAAACAGCGGATGGTTGAACAGCAGCGTGGAATAGCCGCGGACCAGCAAGCCGACGCCGAACATGGTCAGCGCCCAGATATTGCCGATGAACGCCACGCCGAACGCCGACATTGGAATCGCGGCAATCCAGTTGCCGAGGATGCCGATCGCCACGCCGGCGCCGAGGATCACCGCCTTGCGCCCGCCTTCGTCGCCGGCACGGATCGCCTCGGCGGCGGCGGCACCGGGCGGCCAGGCGCCGGTGGCGGGAAACACCTCGGAATCGAACATGCGGTACAGCATGAAGCCGTCGAGCAACATGGCGAGGAACACGCCGACGAAGATGGGCGGCACAAGGTCGGGGCGGCCCAGCACGAACGGAATGCCGAGCGGCAGCAGCAGCGCGTTGCCCGCGCCGAAGGTCGCGGCGGAGATCGCGCTCTGCGCCAGGTTCTGCACATGCACCGAGCGATAGCGCGCCAGCGCCGCGATCGGGATGCGCGCCAGTGCCATCGCCGCCAGTGCCCCGATCAGCGAGGTATTGGCGGTGATGCCGAGCGTCACGATAAGCTGCACGCCGATGATCGCGCCGAGGATGCAGAGTGGCGTGATCAGCAGCAGCGACGCCGGCTCGAGAAAGCGCGGATGCCGGCGCACGGCATGCGCCGTGGTCGGCTCGTCTGCAACCTGGCGCATCCGCGTCCCCCTGTTATTCCGCGGCCTTGCCAGCCGTCAGATCGGCGCCGTAGGCACGCTGTGCCGCCTCCGGCGAGACGATGCCCTCGGCGATATCCTGCGCGACCAGTCCGGCCGGCCGGGCCCGCGGATCGCCGTATCCCGCACCGCCGCCGAGCTGCACTTCGATGATCTGGTCGGTGCGGGTCAGCGTCACCAGTTCGCCGGTGCCGCAATCCCGTACAACGTTGCCGGCCGGATCGAGCACGACGCCGCGTACGTCGCCGCCGTGCTGGCCGCCATGCAGTCCTTCCACGGTGACCCCGACGCCCTCGGGATAGACCGAGGCGAGGGTCGGCAGCCCGTCGTCGTATAGTTTGCGCAATCGCGTGCGCACGCCGCAGCCGCCGCGATGCGTGCCGGGTCCGGCGGAGTCGGTGACGAAGCTTTTCTCCAGCACCAGCACGGGAGCGCGGGTCTCCAGCAATTCGATCGAGGTGTTTGCCGCCGAGGTGGGATACAGCAGCGCCGACTTGCCGTCGCCGCGCGCGGAGCCGCCCTGGCCGGCGCCCATGAAGAAATGGTCGGTGTAGACGGCACCTTCGGCGGTGCGGCCATAGATGTTGACCGACACCGGCAGGCCGGTGGCGGCCTGCACGCGATCGGGCGCGGCATCGGCGAGGGCACGAAAGATGTTCGGTGCCAGATACCAGCCGACCCGCGTGCGCAAATTCACCGAGGCGGGCTTGTCGCAGTTCAGCACGCTGCCGGCGGGCGCCTTGACGGTGAACGGCCGGTAGCAGCCGGCATTGCCGCGCACTTCCGGCGACAGCAGGCATTTCATCGGATAGGTGGCGTGCGCCTCGGTGTAGCTGAACGTGCAGTTCAACCCGCCCTGCGGCAGTTGCGGCGGGGCTCCGGCCAGGTCGAGTTCGATCGCGTCGCCCTGCACGGTGATCTTCAGCGGATAGCGCAGCTTCTCGCCCAGCGGGTTGTTCCAGATTTCCGAGGTGTACACACCGTCCGGCAACGCGCGGATCGCGCTGCGGATGGCGGCTTCGGCGCGACCTTGCACGACCTGCGCCAGCGCGCGCAGATCGTGCATGCCGTATTCGTCCATGAACGCCAGCAGCCGCTCGGCACCCAGGGCATTGGCGGCGACGAAGGAATGGATGTCCCCGAGCACTTCCTCGCTCTTGCGCACGTTTTCCGCGATCAGCGTCAGCAGGTCGTCGTTCGGCACGCCGGCGCGGTACAGCATCATCGGCGGGATCTGGATGCCTTCCTCGTAGATTTCGCGCGCGCGGAGGCTGTCCTTGGTGCCGCCGATGTCGCCGACATGGCCGACCGTGCCGGTCAGCGCGACCAGCGTGCCGTTGCGGAACACCGGGGTGACCACGGCGATGTCGAACAGATGGCCGGCGCAGAGCCAGGGATCGTTGGTGATCAGCACGTCGCCGGATTGCAGGGTCGCGGCGGGGAACTTGCGCAGCAGCGCCTGCACCGCGCGCGGCAGGGTCAGGTTGAACACCGGCATGGCGCGCGGCGAATGCGCCAGCGATTCGCCGCTGGCGTCCAGCAGGTCGCAGGCGAAATCCTGTGCCTCGGAAACGATCAGGCTGAAGGCGGTGCGGCAGATGGTTTGCCACATCTCCTCCACCACGGTGACCAGGCGGCTCCACATGATCTCCAGCGACACCGGATCGGCTTCGATCAGCGCGGCGGCCTGCGCCAGCGGCGTGTCGGCGGAGATGCGCGCGGTCGGCGCAGCGGGCAGGCCGATTTCGATGCGCAGCGCGCCGCTGGCATCCAGCGTCATCCGGTCGCCCGGCAAGATGACAGTCGTGGCCTCGCGTTCCTCGATGATGGCGGGGCCGGCGATGGCCATGTCCCGGGTCAGCGCATAGCGGTCGTACACCGGCGTCGCGACGAAGCCGTCGCCGAACCAGGCCGGACGGGTGGCCTTGCGCGCCGTGCCGGACGCGCGCGCGCCGGCTTCGGTGAGCGACAGCGCCGGCAGCTTCCCGCGGCAACGTACGCGAAACGATATGGCCTGCACGCCGACGCCGCCATAGACGGAGGTGTAGCGCGCCGCGTAGGCGGTGGCGAAGGCGGCGCGGATCTCCGGGAGTGTATCGGCGGTGATCGCGCCGTCGGGCAGGGGCACGTTGATCTCGTGCATCTGGCCTTCCAGCCGCATGTCGGCCGAGCGTTCCACCACCACGTCGTCCGCCGCCACGCCGGCCGCGATCAGATGCGCCCGCGTCTCCTGTTCCAGGTCCCGCAAGGCGGCGTCGATCACGTCGGCCCCCGCCGTATCCAGCTTCACCGGATGGCTGCGCACTTGCTCGAACGACAGCGGCGCGGCGAGGAAGCCGAGCGCCGACGCGGCACCCGAAGCCGGCGGGATCAGCACTTCGCGTACCCCGAGGATGCGGGCCACCTCCGCCGCGTGCGCCGGGCCGGCGCCGCCGAACCCGACCATGGCATAGCGGCGCGGGTCCTTGCCCTTCTCGACGATATGGATGCGCGCCGCGGCGGCCATGTTCTCGGTCACCAGGCGATGGATGCCGCATGCCGTGCCGATCGCGTCCAGTCCGATCTGCGCACCGACCCGGGCCAGGGCCGCCTCCGCCGCAACGGGATCCAGCGCCATGCGGCCGCCGAGGAAGAAGCCGGGATCGTAATAGCCCAGCAGCAGGTTGGCGTCCGTCACGGTCGGTTCGGTGCCGCCGCGCGCGTAGCAGGCGGGGCCCGGAT
>Ga0181530_10003498_pt1 | contig 17438 bp, 11 predicted proteins | sample PEATcosm2014_Bin_42_FD_119769 | JGI IMG/M metagenome (GOLD analysis project Ga0181530, IMG submission 119769) | Peatland microbial communities from MTU Mesocosm Facility, Houghton, MI, USA - PEATcosm2014_Bin10_60_metaG | ecosystem: Environmental > Terrestrial > Soil > Wetlands > Peat | place... | reverse complement strand
TCCGCTCGCCGGGGCAGCGAGCCTCACTCTGATCCTTGCTTCCTTCTTCATTGTCGGCGGTCTCTTTCGCGCCATTGGGGCAGGAATGTTGAAGTTCCCGCGGTGGGGCTGGTCGGTGTTTTCGGGGATTGCTTCGCTGGTGCTGGGGATCATGTTGCTGGCGCAAATGCCGGTTTCGAGCGTGTGGTTCATCGGCTTCGCCATTGGCCTGGATCTGATCTTCGACGGGACTTCATTGATCGGATTGGCCACAGCGGTCCACAGCCTGCCTGACGTCGCACTCGAAAGAGCTGCGTAAACCTAACCCAATAACCTACTCGCTTGATGCGAGCATTTAAAAAGGAGAATGTCATGGAAAAAATGTTAGTGGTAGTTTTCGACAATGAAACCAAAACGTATGAGGGATCGCGAGCGCTTTATCAACTCGATTCCGAGGGAAGCATCACGATCCATGCCGAAGCCGTCATCAGCAAGAACAATGATGGGACGATCACGGTGAAACAGGGCGAAGGCGACTTTCCGGTTCGAACGGTGAGCGGAACGGCGATCGGCAGCCTCATCGGCTTGCTGGGCGGCCCGGCTGGGCTTGCATTCTGTGCACTGGCGGGGACGATGGCCGGAAGTTTTGCCGACTTGTTCGTGGCCGGAGTCGACTCGGATTTCCTGGCTGAAGTTTCGAACGTCCTCACCCCCGGCAAGTATGCGATCGTCGCGGATATCAGCGAAGAATGGGTAACCCCGGTGGATACCAAAATGGAAGCACTCAATGGCTTTGTCTTCCGCACTGCCAGGAAGAGCGTCGAAGAAGCCCAACGGGCCCGCGAAGTCGCCGAACTGCGAGCCGAGATTGAGCAGTTGAAAGCCGAGCATGCTCGCGCCAAAGCGGAGCACAAGGCCAAACTGCAAGCCAAGATCGACCAGCTCAATTCTCGGTTGCAAACGAAGTTGCAGCAGGCCCGGCAACGGTCGGAGCAAATCAAGAACGAGACCGACGCCAAGGTGCAGGCCTTGCAGAAAAAAGCCGCTAAGGCTCAGGGCGATGCCAAAGCCGCCATCGAGGCGCGCGTGACTGAGATCAAGAAACAGTATGAGCAGTGGGTGGAGCGAGCCAGGAGCATGGCAGCTTGAGACTGAACGACGCGGGGTCAAGCTGACCGAATCCGTTTATCGGATTGAAGGTGCGCTCGAAACGCTGTAGGAAAGACAACGGGAGGCCAGGCTCAATCGGAGCCCATCTCCCGTTGTCCTTTTCGCTTGACGGCGGCTCGTATGCAACACGGCAAGCCCGTCGACCTGGTCTCTGGAACGGCAATAACAAGATAAAGGGTAAAGTCCGGTGACTCCTTCGAACCTACGCCATTCCCTTTTCGAATTCGTGAGCGGATGACGTGCCACGCTGAAGTTGGCCTGTTCGGAGTCAGCTTGACGGAAAACGCCGGACCGTCTGCGTGCGGGCATAGGCTCTTGGCCAGCCGCGGTGGAGGCGGCTGGAATGAGCAGACACGCCAAGCGGAAATCCTCGAAACTAAGGCGGCCGAAAACAAAGCTCGGCCTCCCTGATCTGGACCACAGCAAATCGGCGGTTCTGGATAGCCTTCGCTCGCCCGAGTCGAAGCGCGGATATCGACACGCGATTGATGAATTTATTCAGTGGTATTGCTCCGAGCCACGACTGTCCTTCAACAAGGTCGTCGTTACCCGTTATCGCATCTTCCTCGAAAACCGGCATCTCGCAGCGGGTACGATTAACGGACGACTTGCTGCGGTTCGGCGGCTCGCCTACGAGGCTGCTGACGCTGGCTTGCTCAGTCCGGAGCTCGCCGCTGGTATCCGACGTGTGAAAGGTGCCAAGAAGCTGGGTGTGCGGCTTGGGAACTGGCTTACGGCCGAGGAAGCCCGCCGCTTCTGGCAATCTCCTGTCCCGAACACGCTCAAAGGAATGCGGGATCGTGCGATTCTCGCTGTCTTGCTGGGCTGCGGACTCCGTCGTCGCGAATTGGCTGATCTGGACTTCACGCATTTGCGCAGCGCGAAGAACACTGGGCCATCGTTGATCTGGTCGGCAAAGGCGGCCACATTCGAACCGTGCCTGTGCCCGAGTGGGTCAAAGCGACTATCGACCTTTGGGTGGCCGCAGCGGGTATCTCAGCCGGAAGACTGTTCCGATGTGTCTGTCGGGCAGGCAAACACTGGGGTGACGGCGTAACGGAACGAGTCGTCTGGCATGTTGTGAAACAGTACGCTAGAAAACTCGGGCTCCCCCATGTAGCGCCGCATGATCTGAGGCGTTCGTGCGCGAAGCTGTGCCATGGATCGGGTGGAGAACTGGATCAGATCCAATTCCTTCTCGGGCACGTTTCCGTGCAGACAACAGAACGGTATCTCGGCTGCAAGCAGCGGATTCGCGAGGCTGTGAACGACCACATCGGCATCGAACCGTCGCCGACAACCGGTCAAACTGGATTACTGCCGAGTGGCCGACCAACCGGCCAGAATCGTTGACATCCGTCGCAACGGACTGTGCAAGCTATAATTACGCGCACGCATGGCACTGACCACCGGCACGAAATTAGGTCCTTACGAGATTCAATCGCCGCTCGGGGTGGGCGGAATGGGCGAGGTGTATCGCGCCAAGGACACGCGCCTCGACCGCATCGTCGCCATCAAGGTTCTGCCTTCGCATCTTTCCTCTGACCCCGAACTGAAACAACGCATGGAGCGCGAGGCCAAAGCTGTTTCCGCGCTGCAGCATGCCAACATCTGCACGCTTTACGACATCGGCACGCAGGACGGCACCGACTTTCTGGTCATGGAATACCTCGAAGGCCAGACTCTCGCCGATCGCCTCGCGAAGGGCGCGCTGCCGATTGATCAGGTTCTGAAGATTGCGACGGAAATCGCCCAGGCACTGGAGAAGGCGCACCAGCAGGGGATTATCCATCGCGACCTGAAACCGGCAAACATCATGCTGACCAAGGCCGGCGCGAAGCTGATGGACTTTGGGCTGGCGAAGCCGGAGATGACAATCGCCCCGCAAGCGGTTGGGCCGCTTACTCCTTTAACGCCGACCATGAATCTGGTTTCGCTGACCTCCGCGTCGTCACCGCTCACGCAGAAGGGATCGATCGTCGGAACGTTTCAGTACATGGCGCCGGAAGTGCTGCAGGGTGCAGAGGCCGATGTGCGCAGCGACCTGTTCAGTTTTGGATGCGTTCTTTACGAAATGATCACAGGACGACGCGCGTTCGAAGGGAAATCGCAGCTGAGTGTATTCACCGCGATTCTGGAGAAAGATCCGGAGCCGATCACGGCCAGCCAGCCGCTCGCTCCACCCATGCTGGATCGCGTGGTGCGGGCATGCCTGGCGAAAGATCCGGCGGACCGGTTTCAATCCGCGCACGACGTCGCGATGGATTTGCGCTGGATGATGGACTCGGAAGCGAACGAGGCGGCAAAAGGCTCGGTGCAGTTCAACGGGTCATGGGCGGCGGGGCTTGCAGCGCTGGTGCTGATTTTCATCGCGATCGCCGGATACGCCGGATACCGCTGGGCAAAATCCTCCGAGGCTCAGGTATCGATCCACGCCGAAATCCCAGCGCCAGACAACTTTGCGCTGGACACTATCGGCGACGCGGGCGGCATGCCCGTGCTTTCTCCCCAAGGCGACAAGATCGCCTTCGTCGCGCATTCCGGGGAAAGCAAGCAGCTGTGGGTCCGCTCGCTGAGCAACGACTCGGCGCAACAACTCGATGGCACCGCGGGCGCTGCGCATCCTTTCTGGTCGCCCGATGGCCGCTACGTAGGCTTCTTTGCCGGCGGTAAGTTGCTGAAGATTCCTGCCGCCGGCGGCCCGGTTGCGAGCTTAGCCGATGCCCCCAACTCCCGCGGAGGCAGCTGGGGCGCCAGCGATGTGATTGTGTTCGCCCCGGATTTTCAGAGTGCGCTGATGAAAGTGAGCGCGCAGGGTGGCACGGCAACCCCGGCAACGGTGCTCGACAAAACCAGGCATTCCACACAGCGCTGGCCCTGGTTCCTACCTGACGGCAAGCATTTTATTTTTCTAGCAACCAATCATACCGGCGGCGATCCTAAACAGAACGGAATCTACTTCGGGTCGGTCGACAACACGGACAGCCGCCTGGTCGTCGCGACCGAGTCAGCGGCCCAATACGCATCCGGCTATCTTCTCTACCAGGTCAATACGGCGCTGGTGGCCCAGCCCTTTGATCCACAAAACGGAACCTTGTCGGGTTCTCCCATTCCTCTGGTAAACAATCTGCGCAACGATATCGGAGTGTGGCGCAGCATTTTCGCCGTTTCCCAGAACGGAGTCATGGTTTACGAGCCCGGCGGTGCCGACGCGGCAAAAAGCCACTTGGTGTGGTTCGACCGCTCGGGCAAAGAACTGGCGGACTACGACCCCCAGGAGACTAAGATCACCGATTCGCGTGCCCTGCTGGCGCGTGATGTTCGTCTCTCGCCGGATAACAAGCGAGTCGCATTTGCAAGCGGAACTGGCATTTGGACGCTCGATTTCGACCGCAAGACGAAAACACGGATTACCTTTGATCCACTGATCGTTGAGGAACCGGCCTGGTCGCCGGACGGCAAGACGCTCCTATTCGCGGCGCAGGTCTCAACCGGCGGCGGAAATGTGGAAATTCGCTACAAAGCCGCGGACGGCAGCGGCTCTGAGAAGGCCGCATTCGCCGAGCAGAACAACTACCACTTCCCCGGCTGGTCACCTGATGGAAAGTATCTAACCTATCTTTGGGGTGATGGCGAAAAGATGGTCTCGCTCTGGGCACGGCCCGTGAACGGAGACGGCAAGCCGGTTGCGGTGGTACAGCCGCCTTCGCCACAATCCAACATTCACTTTTATCGAATTTCTCCCGATAGCCACTGGGTCGCCTACACTTCGGATGAATCCGGACAAGATGAGGTCTACCTCACGACTTTCCCCGAAGGAACAGGGAAATGGAGGGTATCGTCCAATGGCGGATACTACACGGCATGGAGCGGAAATGGTAAGGAACTCTTCTATACGGATCTCACGGACGATTTCCTGGCCTGCCCAGTGACCCCGAACGGATCAGAAATCGAGGTCGGTACCCCGCAGCATCTGTTCCACACGCCTTTGGCCGCGATCGGCGTATTGTTCGATGTTTCTTCCGATGGCAAGCGTCTACTGGTGAACCACACCGAAGAAGGAGCCCAGGGCCCGCTGCAGTTGGTGACGAACTGGCCGGCGGAGTTGAAGAAATAGCCTTCCAAATTCCAGGCTCGCAGATAACTCTGGGTGGATGACGGGTAAACAGGAAGTTGCCCGACTCGAACGGGCCGCGGCCCACCCGGACACCGTTTGGCAGGAATTGATTTGACGCCGATTCTGCCGAGGACCGTCGCCGTCCTGGTAAACGCAGCCAGGTCAGTGCGACACCAGCATCCTACGGCTTGCCCAATTACCCCTGCGAATCTTCCCAGCTAGGTGCTTGATATTGTGGCACGCGAGATCCTGCGGTTCGCCTGCCCACCAACAGATGTTTTCGACCAAGCTCATCCGACAGGAGAGCGAGTTCGACGCTGCCAAGAAGAGTGCTGCCCGTATGCGAGACAGTGTATCGTCTTAGAACGGTGGAAGACCTTGGTACCAAGCAGCGGGTATCGGGAAGTCCCTTTGGCAGAATGCGCATCGCTCGAATCGAGAAATATGCGTCTTGCCCTCTCTTTCTATTCGCACGCACAGATTCGCATACGCGATTGCCTTCCAGGGAATGATCAGGTTCCCAAGATGGATTCCGCGCCTTACCTGAGCTTTCTCCAAAGCTGATTCTCGTACCAGATCCTGATTCGGGATAATCACCAAGCCCCAGCAGTCTTGGCATCGAGGGTTCAGTGCCTTGCGCTGAGCCTGGCGGGTGTACCGAAGAAAATCATCGCCGTTTGACGTCACTGGAGTTCTGGCGGCTTCGCGAGCTTCGATTACCGTGTCCCAATCAGTTTGCTTTGTCGTTTCGGTTCCCGGCCTAAAATGAAACTTCACGACAGCAGATTGACAGTCCTTGTCGTACAGAAAGCCAACCCAGTCATTCTCCTGGTCATACAGGACGTATGCTTTCGGCATGTCCCATCTTCCCGTTCATTGGCCTCGCCAATGCTAGCTCAGAATCTCATGTGCCCTTGGCGGGACCAGACAACATACTTCTGCAAGGCGTAATGGCAACTCCCAAGGGCGAAGTTTCTTCCCAGTCGCGCAGCCTCGTCGTCGACCATGCCGGGATGGGCACCACCGCTCAGAAATCCATACACACCACTGAACCCCCGTCTCTCCTCCGCGGTGAAGAATCCGCGTTGTTCCAGATACTCGCGAACCCGCTCGCCCGCTGGTTCAGCTTCACCGCGAGTACGAGCGGTCTCGTTCGCGACATCCGAAAGTAATTGCTCCAGCGCCTGTCTCGAGTTCGTCATCGAGTTGTTGTTGTCACGTCGGTACTCTTCGGCCGCACGATTAAGGTGCGCCTCGATGAGTTGTGCGCGCGGTAAGCCAGACGCCCTAAGTGCCGCCAACAACTGATCCTCCTCGGGTTGGAGATTCACCACGACGTTCTCTTGTCGAACAATACGGCCGTCCCTGACCACGAAGCCGTCTACGGCCAGGAAGCGTTCGAGATCTTCATATGGAGGGTCGAACAGATATTTCGGGGCGACGAAAGCTCGGTAGTATCGGACTCTCACGATCAGATCCTCGACCATATCCGCTAACTCATGAGCGTCCCGCTGGTTTAATTCGTCGATCTGGCGTTCCACGGCTGCTCGATTATCCTCCTGCACCAGGAGCAGGCCAACCCTCTCGAACAAATAGCGGTAAGCGTCCGGCGGCATGATGATGACCACCCGTCTCAGAGCGGCGACTGTGCGATTCGAGAACATTAGCAACATGATACTTGTGCGGCCCGCTTCAAGTCAGGGCGTCCCCTCCTATCTTCTGGCATCGCCATGATCGGTGCCACGTTCAGCTCCTCCGTTCCAATCGCCTATGTACAAGTCGTGTCCAAGGCCAGGAGAATGGCCGGTTGGCCATGCCTCATCAAAAGCTCACCCTTAGCCGATTAACATTGGCGACCCGGATCACCTCCTTTTTCGTTCTCGGGCTTGTATAATCATCGCGCCCAACCATAAGCTGGAGAACTACTTTGGCATCATTAGCGCCACGATCGCATTCCCTCGTCCCGTCCATCTTCGACCTATGCACGCCTCGCGGTGACGTCCTGAAGGGCGTTACCGATGCCGACTTCGCAGCCGATTTGGCGAAGGTCATCCGGGGTGTTGCCGGCGAAGAGTACCAAAAGCCCGACAAGTTCTTCGAGAACACATACCCGACGCGCGGCCTACAAAACCTGCTGACGAATGTTTGCGCACGTCTCAGCGGAGTTGGAACCGAAGCTGCTGCGATCTTCCGATTGGACACCAGCTACGGCGGCGGTAAGACGCACGGGTTGATTGCGCTGGTGCATGCCGCCAACGGCATGAAGAGCGTTACGAACGTCAGCGAGTTTATCAACCCAGCCCTAGTTCCGAAGTCGAAGGTGCGGGTCGCCGCCTTTGATGGCGAAAACGCTGATCCGGCGAACGGGCGCTCCATGGGCGAGGGCGTCTTCGCGCACACTCCGTGGGGCGAAATCGCCTACGGATTGGCAGGCAAGACAGGATACGAACGGCTCCGTAAAAGCGACGAGCAGATGGTCGCCCCTGGTGCGGAGACCATTGCCGAGTTGTTCGGCAATGAACCGACTCTGATCCTGCTGGACGAGTTATCGGTTTATCTTCGCAAGGGATGGCTGCGGCGCCGGGTGCCGGCGATCAGCTAACTGCGTTCCTGACATCCCTTTTCAAAGCAGTTGAGAGTTCTCCACGTGCGGCTCTGGTGTACACCTTGGCGATTGGCAAGGACGGCCAATCGATGGACGCTTATGCCGCCGAGAACAAGTACATCGCCGATCGCATGGCAGAAGCCGAGAGCGTCTCGGCTCGCAAGGCGACGCTGCTCAACCCGACCGAAGATGACGAAACCGTAAAGGTGCTTCGCCGTCGGCTGTTCGAGCGCGTAGATGACTCGAAGGCAGATGAAGTCATCGCCGCTTATCGCGGGCTGTGGGCCGCGAACAAGGAAGGACTCGCGCCGGAAGCCGATCGACCTGAGACGGTCGAGGAGTTTCGCATAAGCTACCCGATCCACCCAGAGGTCCTTGATGTCCTGACCTCGAAGACGGCTACGCTGTCAAACTTCCAGCGCGTTCGGGGCATGCTGCGAATCCTCACCCGGACAATCGCGCACATGTGGGACAAGAAAAGTCGTCCGCTGGATGCTACCGCCATCCACTTACACCATATCGACGTTGGCTTCGCGCCAATCTTGCAGGAGATTGTCACGCGGCTCCAGCAGTCCGCATACGTGCCTGCCATCCGCAATGACATCGCCGGTGCGGAGCCCGCAAAAGCTTTGGCTCAGGAGATCGATGACGCGAGTTACAAAGGGCTGCCTCCATACGGCACTTACGTTGCACGAACTATCTTCCTGAACTCCTTGGCCTTTAACGAGCCGCTCAAGGGGGTCACACCGGAGCGACTGCGGTATTCGATTCTCGGCCCCTGCACTGACGTGAGCTTCATCGAAGACGCACGCAAGAAGTTCATCTCGCTGTCGGCCTACCTAGACGATCGCCCGATCGCTCCGATGCGTTTCCTCGCTGAAGCAAACCTGACGCAAATCATTCGCCGCCAAGAGCAGCACGTGGACAAGGCACAGGCGCGCGCTGAGCTGAATGACGAAATCAAACGGATCTTCGGACCGGGCAGATTCCAGATGATCCCATTCCCGTCGGGTGCTTACGAAGTACCGGATGAGGTTGGTGACGGCCGTCCGCTGCTAGTTTTGATGTCTTACGATGCGGTGAGTGTCGGCGGGTCCGTGGACACGGTACCGGAGTTAATCGCCAAGATCTTTGACCGGAAAGGCGCTGCTGGCACCGACTTCCGCAGCTTCCGCAACAATCTCATCTTCCTGGTAGCCGACGAAGCGCGAATCGCTGACATGCGTGCCAAGATGGTCCTCCGTCTCGCACTCATCGAGATGAAGAATCCGGAGCGGCTGAAGGAACTGGCCGAACACCAACAGAACAAGGTGAAGGAGCTGGAGTCGAAGTCGATCACAGATTTGGCGATTGCCATTCAGCAGTGTTACCGGCACGTGTTTTATCCATCGCGGAATCGGGTCGGCACCAGCGACGTTGATCTCGCCCACTCGGCCCTCGACATTCATGCGACGGGCAATCACCCGGGCGAAGGTCAGCGGGCGGTCACACATTCGCTGCAAGACCAGGGCAAGCTGCGCTTGCCGGGAGACGAGCCCGACTCCCCGAGTTACATCCGTGATCGAACCCCATTGCGCAAGGGACAGATGACAGTTGGTGCGCTGCGCGAGGAGTTCCGTCGAGACCCAGCGCTGCCGATCCTGATCGAGAACGATACCTTCATTAAGGCGATCCACAAGGGCGTCGAGCAGGGTGAGTACGTTTATCGGCGCGGCGAACTGCTGTATGGCAAAGGCGATCCAATGGCCATGGTCATAATCGACGAACAGTCGGTGCTCTTCACTTCGGCTTACGCTCAGCAACACGGCATCTGGCCGCGCAAGCCCGTGACGGTTGAACCTCCGGGTGGTGGCCTGTTTCCCCCGGGCGGCCCGGTTGGAGGTCCGAAAGGTGGCACAACTGGCGGACCCGGCCCCGGCGGACAAGAGCCGCCGCCAGGTCCAGGGCAGAAGCAATTTACGGCGCAGGGCGTCCTGCGAGAAGCGTTGATCAAGCTGTGGGAACAGGCGCGTTCCGCTAAGGCCACGAAGATCGGCTCTCTTGAGATTCAAATGTATGAGGCAGGCGACGCATTTAAGCTGCTCGGAGTGATTGGAACAGTCAGCAATGCCTCAAAGAAGGTGGTATTCACCGGTGGATACGGCACGAAGGAAGAAGGCGTGTTTGAGTTCCGGTTCGAAGGTTCGGTCGAGGATGCCAAACCGGTGAAGGAATTCCTTGACGCGCAGTTCCGGGCCGCAAACGAGCAGGACCTGAAGACCACCTACCGCTTACACTTTGACCAGGCGATTGAACTCGCGGGCGATGCCGCGGAGAAACTCACGGAGAAGCTGGTGAGATTTGCGAGTGGCGCAGCGTATGTCACGGCAGTGGCCGAGGTACAGCAATGAGCAGTGGTGCGAGCCGAATCCCTCGATTGAGGTTAGTAGAGACCCCCAAGTCAGCCCCGCAGTACGAAGTGCGGGTCCGCAACCATGGCCTCGGCGACACCGAAATTGAAGTTTGGGAGATGCCATCGCCAGCGAGTCCAAATCTGACATCGGCCATGCGTGTAGCCGGTCTGCGCGGACGGAATCTTGAACTGGTTGAGCACCGGGTTCTCCGGCGTTTGAATCAGGCTGGCATGCGATTGCCGCGAACCGCCGATAGAGTTCGCGGTTACAACATCACCGAGGAACTTGCGCTCCGGCTCGGATTATTGTTCCGCGCGTTGGCTCCGATGCGAAGCCGAGATCGGATGCGTTCCGTGACGGAAGGTATCGAGGCAATGGGCCGAGAGGAAGCAGCCTACTGGCTTGGCATGGCGATGCACCGGAAGAACCCGCGCCGCGTACTGACGGCGCTCCGTTATCTGCTGACCGAACCAACGCACAAGAACTAAAAAGGCCCTGGATGTCCACTGATACCCGACTGATTGAGCGGTGGTTGCCGATTGCCGCAATTGGTGAGGAGAGCGTACGCGAGCGTCGCTCCATGACGGCGCTCCCGCCGACCTACTACTTGCACGTTTGGTGGGCACGACGCCCGCTGGTTGCATCTCGTGCTGCTGTCATGGCTTCATTACTACCAAGTGACGCTGACCGTTCCAGATTTGTTGGCGTCCTTGGAATTCACGGCGACCCAGTGCAGGCGCGCCGGCTATTAGACAGAGCCGAGCGCACCGGCGTCAGAATCGATGATCCTTACGGATACCCCCGTGCGTTTTCCTACACACCGACTAAAGAGGAACGTGATTGGCTTGCAGCGTCCGCTGTCGATCCGAATGCTGTGGTTCTAGACCCAACTGCGGGCGGAGGAACCATACCATATGAGTCGGCTCGACTTGGATTCGCCACTTTCGCAAACGACCTAAACCCAGTGGCAGCCCTCATACTACGTGGCACAGTCGAATGGCCAGCGAACCTCGGACCTGAGGCCCTGCGCCACTATGACCGCATCGCAAAGGTCTTCCGCAAGACGTTGGAAGAGCGGCTGACGGGGCTATTCCCGCAACTTGGTAGCCCAGATAAGGTCGATGCGACGTACCTCTGGGCTTCGACTATCACGTGCCCCTATTGCGATGGGCTGGTGCCGTTGAGTCTGAACTGGAAGCTGACCAAGGGTGGTGTGGGGGTTAGGCTGAAACCCACAATCATCGATGGTAAGCGCGTTTGCAGCTTCGAGATCGTAACCGAAACACGTGAACATTCAAAAGGCACCGTTTCGAGTGGCGATGCGACCTGCCCCTTCGACAACTGCCGTCGTGTTATCGATGGCGACGACATCAAGAAACAAGCACAGTCCGGAGGCATGGGTGCGCAGCTCTACGCGATCGTCTACAGGCGACGCATCCTCACTAAAACAAGAACTGGGCGACCGAAGGAAAAGTGGGTTCGGGAGTTTCGTAACGCAATGCCAGAGGATGTCCTCGCGGCAGGAGTTGACGAAGCGCTGAGCCAGAAGATAGCTGAATGGGAAGTGCTGGGTTACATACCCACGGAAGATATCCCTGCCGGCCTAAAGACAGCCGAACCCATCAGGTACGGGATGAAAAAGTGGAGAGATCTCTTTTCTCCGCGACAACTGTTCTGTCACGGAACAAGCGTTGAAGCATACAGAGAGTTATTGAGCCACGAACTCGCTAAAGGGCCGTTTGATGAAGCCCGGAAAGCAGCATTCGTCTACCTTGCTTTTGCATTGGACAAGATGCTTGACCGCAATTCGCGAATGTCGCGTTGGATTCCCCAACGAGAAGTAGTTGCGAATACGTTCGATACGCACGACTTTAGTATCAAATGGGCCTTCCTCCGAAATGGCAGTACTCGTTCCTGACCTCGGATACGATTGGGCGCTGCGTCAGATTCGAAAGGCAGTTCGAGAGCTGACGCAATTGGCGCGAGGCCAAAAGATGACAGCAGGAGGCGAGGGCGTCGACGAGAACGGGCGCTTCGACTTCGAGGCGACGACTCGCGGAGGATTTCAGGCTCCGAGGGTTAAGGTCCTGTGTTCATCCGCAACAGCGCTGGATCGAGTGTCAGATTCTAGTATTGATGCCGTCGTAATCGACCCCCCCTACTACAACAATGTGATGTATTCGGAACTGTCCGACTTCTTCTACGTTTGGCTTAAACGTACAGCAGGTCAAGTTGTGCCGGACCTTTTCCGTACTTCTCTGACGTCCAAAGATCTTGAAGCAGTGGCCAACCCGGCACGATTCGGAGACGAGAAAGGCTCTGCCGCTCGAGCGAATCGTGAGTACCAAGACAGAATGGCTGAGATCTTCGCCGAGTCCCACCGTGTTCTGAAGCCGAACGGCATCATGACACTGATGTTCACGCACAAAGCGACCGGCGCCTGGGACGCCTTGACGAAAGGCCTTATGCGGGCGGGATTCTCCGTGACTGCTTCGTGGCCGATAAATACTGAGTTCGGCAACAGCCTGCACATTCTGGACAAAGCCGCCGCGAATAGCACGATCTTTCTCGTTTGCCGGCCCCTTGCCGAACGGCCCGCCGATGCACCGTCAAGCTACTGGGAAGATGTTGAGCCGGAAGTCGCAGAAGCTGTCCGAAAACGCATCAAGGAGTTCCAGGACGCGGGCATCGGTGGAGTCGATCTCTACTTGGCATCGTTCGGACCGGCACTCCAGAAGTTCTCAGAGCACTGGCCCCTACGTCGCGGTACACCACGCCCGCAACCAGAGGTCCGGAAGCGCCGCAAGCAGGCCGAGATGTTCGAAGAAGAATGGGACCCTTACGAGGTGACGCCGGAAGATGCGCTCGACGCAGCGCGTCGCGAGGTGAAGCGGTGGCGGTTGCAGCAGCTTACCCATATGAAGGCGCGCGCCGATCTTGATCCATTGACCTCGTTCTACGTGTTGGCGTGGGACGCCTTTAAGGCGCCCCGTTTCGACTATGACGAAGCCCTGCGACTTGGGCGCGCCGTCGGCGTGGACCTGGAGAAGGACATCATCGGACACGTGGCGGAAAAGAAGGCAAGCGAGGTCATCCTGTGGGATAGCGCGAAGCGAGCCGCAAAGGGCGCACTAGGTCCGGCCGACGGATCGCGCTCGTGGCTCGATGCGGTGCATCATGCGGCCTACGCCGCCCGCAGCCGAAACTTGCAGTATGCCCGCGAGATGCTGACCAAAGCCCAGGTGGATACCGAGTCCGGCTTCTTCGCGACGCTGGAAGCCGTCCTTGAAGTTCTGCCGGTCTCGAAGGCATTCTCAGGTATCGATCTGGAAGGCGACGTCGCCGAGTTCGGCAACGACTTCGAGGCGCTGGAGAACCTGCGCAAGCTGGCCTTTGCGAACGACGTCGATGAGCCGCAACAGTTGCAATTCTGGAAGGAAGAAGCCGAGGCAGCACAGGCATAGGGGCAAATGAGTCTGCTCGTCGATCACCCGTGGAAGCTGAAGTACACGCCAGACGACGGCGACCTCGTGCGCCTTTTCTATGTCCCAGCACTGGAGGCTGCGAAGCGGTACCACCGCTCGACCGGATACTTCACAGCAACTGCGCTGACGCTCGCTGCACGCGGTATCGAGGGACTGGTCCGGAACAGTGGCGAAATGAAGTTGGTGGTTGGTTGCACCCTTGGGCCAGAAGAGGTCGCAGCGATCGAAAAGGGACAGCAGCTACGAGACGCCGTTGAACAGCACCTGTCCGCATTCCCTCTCACTCCGGAAAATCCGGAAGCAGGCGACGCACTCGAACTCCTAGCATGGATGGTTGGCAAAGGCATTCTGGAGGTGAAGGTCGCCGTGCCGTGCGACCTCAGTCGGAAACCGATCGCGTCGAATGGGATCTTCCACGAAAAGGTCGGGATCGTGGAAGACAAGGCGGGCTATCGAATCGCCTGGAACGGCAGCTTGAACGAAACTGAAGCCGGCTGGCTGAGAAATGCCGAGAGCTTTCACGTGTTCACGAGTTGGGGCCCAGAACCGAGTCGGGTAGACGAGGAAGAAACTCACTTTGCCCGGGTCTGGGCGAACAAATCGCCACGGATTATCACCGTAGACGTGCCGTCGGCCGTCAGGGATGACTTGCTGAGGTTCATGCCGACCGACGACAGGCCGGCGCGCATGATGAAGGAACCATTGGTTCCATCTGAGCCGGCCACGAAGTCGATCGAAGTTGCCGCCCAGCCGCTCTCGCCCAATGAGCTGCGACGGCTGGTGTGGGGATTCATCAAGCACGCTCCGGCGATGCCCAATGGCGGAGAGCGCGTCGGTGAAGCAACTGCCGCCATTGATCCCTGGCCGCACCAGATACGTGCATTCAATCGCCTGTATGACAACTGGCCGCCCAAGCTCTTGATCGCTGATGAGGTCGGCTTGGGTAAGACCATTCAGGCCGGGTTGCTTCTGCGCCAAGCTTGGATGGCCGGCAGGGCCAATCGCGTCCTCATCCTGGCGCCGAAAGCCATTTTGAAGCAGTGGCAGGTTGAACTGCGCGAGAAGTTCAACTTGAACTGGCCGGTGTACGACGGACAGAAATTGTGCTGGTATCCGTCTCCGGCACTACGTGGGCACAACGAGCGCCCAGTGAGGGCGACGGAATGGCACAAAGAGCCGTTCGTGATTACATCGAGCCAATTGATGCGACGCGAGAACCGGGCCGAGGAGCTACTGAAGGCCGAACCGTGGGACATCGTTGTACTCGATGAAGCACATCATGCCCGGAGACGTGCTGGCGGCGTTGGCACGGATGTCCGTCCCAACAAATTGCTGAGATTGATGCGGGAGCTGAAGAGCCACACGCAAGGCCTCGTGCTGCTCACAGCTACTCCGATGCAAGTTACCCCGATCGAAGTCTGGGACCTGCTCGCGTTGCTCGGATTGCCCGCACAATGGAATGAGGCAGCGTTCCTTCGTTTCTTCGACATCGTGGAGCAACCCAACCCTTCGCCAGAAGCACTGGACGACATTGCTCGCCTGTTCCAGTCCGTTGAAACTAACTACGGTCCTGTCGGGATGGAGGAGGCAATGCGATTTTGCGGCGGCAAAAGGCTAACCGCGAATCGAATCCTCCGTGCTCTGAGAGACGTAGCCAATGTCCCCCGCCGGCAACTTGAGAATACCGATCGTCGAGCGGCAATCTCGCTGATGCGTGCGAATACTCCAGTTCGCAAGCTGGTTTCTCGGCACACACGCGAGTTACTTCGGAAGTACTTCAAAGAAGGTAAGCTGACGACCCCAATTGCCGACCGAAGCGTTAACGACGAGCTCATCTCGATGACGCACGAGGAGCGGATCCTCTACGACGAGGTTGAGAACTACATCTCGAGTACTTACAACGCCGCATCGACAAAAGAGCGGACCGCCGTTGGATTCGTAATGACGATATACCGGCGACGTTTGGCAAGCAGCTTCTTCGCACTCGAGCAAACGCTCACAGCACATCTGGAGTCGATTAGGTCAGGGCATGATCGACGGGCCGAGTCGGCGCTAGAAGACGACGTGTTCGACACCGAAGTCGACGACGAACTGTTGGATACGGACGACGCTGCTGCCCTGGAGCACGAGGCTCTCGTGTTTGGGGAACGAAGCGCGATCGAAGTTTTGCTGAATCGGATTCGCGCTCTGCCGCCGGACTCGAAGATCGAAAGGCTGAAAGAGGTTCTCGAGAGTCTCCGTAAGAGCGGATACGACCGCATAATGGTCTTCACGCAGTACACGGACACGATGGACTTCCTGCGTAAACACCTTAGCGAGAATGGTGGCACTCTCCGTTTGATGTGCTACTCGGGACGCGGTGGTGAGGTTCACAATGCGGACGGGACTTGGCGAGTAATCTCACGCGATGATGCCAAGCGTCGCTTTCGGGAGGGCCAAGCTGATGTTTTGCTTTGCACCGACGCAGCGGCTGAGGGACTTAACTTCCAATTCTGTGGCGCGATGGTCAATTACGACATGCCTTGGAACCCGATGCGAGTGGAGCAACGGATTGGTCGCATTGATCGGTTGGGCCAACTGAATCCCGTCATTCGAATCATCAACCTTCACTACGACGACACAATCGAGACAGACGTATATCGCGCTCTGCGGACTCGCATCGGACTGTTTCAGGCAGTCGTCGGACGGCTACAGCCGATTCTTTCGCAGTTGCCCCAAAGGATATCGCAGACGGTTCTGACAAATCGGGATCGCGGGCAGGTGATTGCCGAAATCGAAGATGCAGTGAAAGACGCCGGCAGTGGTTTAGACCTTGATGCAGCAACTGACGGCGGGCTGGAACTCGGCACCAGGCCGAAGTCGCTTTACAATTTCGATGATTTGGATCGTGTGGTGACAGCAGAGTCAGCAAGGCCTGCCGGCATCGTGGTCAATGATCTTAGCCAACGTGAATACGCCTATCACGCGCCGGGAATGATAGCACCAGTTCGAATAACCACAGACCCGCAATATTACGAAGACAATGTGGGGAGCGTTGAACTGTGGTCGCCGGGAAATCCGGTGTTCCCAGCTCCGGACGTGATTGCCGAGCGAAGCGAGTTAGTCGAAGGCTGCTCGATTGATGATCTCCTCGATGGTGTGCTGACCAAAAAAGCACATGCCTAGGTTGCGGGGCAAACCTGCCCGAAATCTAGTGTTGGTGGGCAAGCAAAACGCGCAATTTATCGGCTCCCAATATCAGGCACTTAGCGGGGCATAATCGCGAGGGTAATTGGGCAGGCCGTTAGAATGTCCGCTCGCCTGGGAGTGGACACATTCGTGAACACTGGCCGACCTCCCGGTAGTAATCCGATGATAGCCACTTCCACGACTTGCCGACTTCTCGCTCATGTGGATTCGTTCCAGCGGGTCGACTGACCCGGAAGTTGGCTTTTGACCCGTCCCAAAGTAACATCAGGTTGCAACGTGGCATAACTCATGAGTGCTTCGTTCTCGTTCGATGTCTTTCTGAACCGCAGTTCGAAGAACCAGATGGGGACTAGACATTACTAGCAAGCGGGTGATGCTCCGGAAGCCCACTGCGACGGCATTCGACGAGTGGGCATGACTGATCTTGACGCCTGCAGCATCGGCTGCGCGGCTCATGAAACTCCGAATGCTCAAGCTCCTAACGGGTGCGGCCGATCGGG
>Ga0181530_10003494_pt1 | contig 17441 bp, 11 predicted proteins | sample PEATcosm2014_Bin_42_FD_119769 | JGI IMG/M metagenome (GOLD analysis project Ga0181530, IMG submission 119769) | Peatland microbial communities from MTU Mesocosm Facility, Houghton, MI, USA - PEATcosm2014_Bin10_60_metaG | ecosystem: Environmental > Terrestrial > Soil > Wetlands > Peat | place... | reverse complement strand
GCAAGACAGACGATAGATGCCGGCCCGGACCAACGCGGAAATGATGGGAAGAACTCCAGACAGTCTGGGCTCAGTTGGCGGGGTTTTCCGAGCATGCCGGAGTCAGTTGGCGCAGTTTTGTGGCGCGGTTTTGGGGGCTGTGAGCGAGGTCTGGCCGATGCCGGTGTGTAGAGCCGGTAAAGGCAGGCAATCAGGCCGCAGAATATGCAGCGCAAGCAATTCATATATATGGAGATATCTGAGTATGCTCGGCGCTCGTGGTAGTTCTTTTCGATGGTTCCAAAACAGGCCACGAGACGAAGGTACCTGGTCTAAAACGGGCTGGCCACGGCCGCCATGGGCTCGACCACGCGCGCCACGAAGGTAGCCTGCATCTCGGTGACCGCGTCATCGATGGAGATGCCCATGCCCTCGTTCAGGATCTCGAGGCCGTAGATCTTGGCCGCGCACATGGCGCCGTACTCATTGGCGCCGGAGAGCGTGACGTCGAAGGGCAGCACCTGGTCGGAGTACCAGGGTGTCGCCATCTGTGCGTTCTGGCCTGCGGAGGTCAGGGCCGTATCCAGCTGGTCGATGGTCGCACCGTCGAAAATGCCCGAGGCGCGCACGATCGAGGACTGGAATACAGCTCCGTCGTTGGCGGTACTGATGTACTGGGGCGTGATCTCGTCGATGTCGGCCACGAGTACGCACCGTTGAATGAGGTTCAACAGAGAGTGACGGTCGAAGTTGATCCAGATCAGGCTGCCGGCGATGCCGCGCTTGTTGCGGGAATAGGCGCGTGCGTCGGGGACAGCTCACAAGTGTATACGGGCGCCTTCTCACGGGTGACCGAATAGTTGATGGCCTGGCGCTTTGAAAGGAGTCAACACACTTACATACTTATCATGGAGTTAAATTTACGTAGTTGTGGCCCCGGTCGCTTGACAATATGGGTCAATAGGAGCATAAGTATATGAGCACAGAGTTGAAAATGTTCGCCTCCCTTCCTTCTTCCCATCTCCTCAGCCAGAGCATGGGCCGGTTGTTCGGCTCCTGCATCCAGGAAGCCCGCAAGACGGCCGGTCTGTCTCTCGAGAAAGCCGCCCGCCTGTCCGGCATGAAGGTCTCTGAGTGGATGGCCGTCGAGGAGGGCAGCGTGCCCCAGGACGTAAACCAGTTGCGGGCCATGGCCGACGCGATGCAGATCAGTTTCGACCAGATCGGCAACCTGGTTCTGCTCTGCCGGGCGGCCTGGGAGTTGTAATCGGGGCGCGCCCCTGGCGCGCCGTACTTATAAGTAGATAGACTCACTTCTGAAGAGAAAGGAGGTGAGTCCGATCATCACCGTCAACAACGAGGAAGTCAAACGCATGAATTTGAATGTTCCTGTCAAATTGCACAACGCCTTCAAGGCGGCGACGGCCGCACAAGGCGAAAACATGACCGACGAGTTACTGAAGTTCATCCGCAGCTACGTCGATAAGCACGCATCAAAACCAACAAGGCGGCGCAAATGAAACGCGCCGCCGTTTATACACGCGTCTCCAGTCTGGATCAACACCTGGAGACCCAATCTCTTGACCTGCACCAGATGGCCGTCCAGCGTGGCTACGAGATCGTGCAGGAGTATACGGATCGGATCAGCGGAGCAAAAGCAAAGCGGCCAGGCCTCGATCGGATGATGGCCGACGCCCGCTGCGGGCGCTTCGATGTGGTCCTGGTCTGGGCCAGCGACCGGATCGCCCGGTCGGTGAAGCACTTTTTAGAGGTGCTCGATGAACTGAGCCGGCTCAACATCGAGTACGTCAGCTTCCGCGAGCAGATCGACACCGGCGGCCCGTTGGGCCGCGCCATCGTCGTCATCATCGGCGCCGTCGCCGAACTCGAACGCAACCTGATCGTCGAGCGAGTACGCGCCGGCATGCGGCGCGCCCGGCTCGAAGGCCGGCACATCGGACGAAATCCCTTAACCCTGGATGATGAAGCCATCCGGCAGGACCGCTGTCAGGGACAAAGCCTGCGGCAGATCGCCAAAGGACATCGCATCTCGGCAGCTACTGTACAGCGCGTGCTCCGCAGGCACGCCCCAACCTCTCAGGAGCAAGTTGCATGACAGAAAACACCTTCGTTCTGCTGGTCTGTCTCGCCATCATCGCGGCCCTGGCCATCCTTATATATGTCTCCGGCCGACGCCAGCTATCCTCCCTCGCGGCCTTCTGCGAAGTGCGCAGGGCACTGGACCAGATTCTAGTTGCCGACCGAACCATCGAGACCGCCCTCGAACAACAACGTCGTGTTCTCTTCGACGCCCACAAGCAAATCCACGCTGTAACAAAAGGCCTCCAAAAACCCGCCATATAAACCTCACAAAACAAACGGCCGGATCTCACCAATCCGGCCGTGTCAAAACCTATACCTTCAGTGACAGGGCAATCCTCAGAAAACGACAACTAAGAGCGGCGCGAAAGATTCCTCAATCCTACGGCGCTTTTCATTACCGACGCCGGGCATGCCCTCGCGACCACCGGTACCCCTATCGCCACGTGTGTATAGGCTTCTGGACGCACCCACATTTCAGTCGACCGCCCTTTATTGAATCTTGCTGTCCGGGCGAATAAAAAGCCGGTGCGATTGATTTACTTGCGCCATGCTAAGCCTATTCACGAGGATCCAAGACCCATTTGGGCACGAAATCGTTGCTTGCCGCCTGTTCTTCGATCATCCTGCGAGCTTCCTCAATGTGTTGCCGGGCAAGCTTTTCGGCTTCATCTGGCATATTCCGGCTGATGGCGTCGATGATGCGCAGATGTTCGTCGTATACTACGCGCGAATCGCGCGAGGCGCGGACGGCCATGCCCAACGTCCTGTATCCTCCCGCCAGACGGATGAGAACGCTATTGTGGGACAGATGCACAATTTGAAAATGAAGTGCCCGGTCCGCGACGCCCGCCTCTTCCAGATCGCCTCGTTCAGATAAGCTCCGAATGCCGTCAACCAAGGCTCGCAGGGCAATCACGTCAGACTGCGAAACGTGTTCACATGCGCGTCGCGCGGCTAGGCCCTCGAGGTATTCCCGCACTTCGTAGGCCTCGACGAGGCGCGAGGCGTCCAGCTTTCCGACAAAAGCGCCGAGTCCATCAATCGATTCGACGAGGCCGAGCCATTCGAGTTCCAGCAGCGACTCCCGCACGGTTCCCTGGCCGACACCCAGCTTTCTGGCCAGGCTTTGCTGGGCCAGGCGCTCGCCGGGAAGGCTCTCGCCCGACAAAATCCTGCGCTGAATCTCGTCCCGAACGTGCCTGCGAAGAGGCAATGATTGCGTCGTCTTGTCGCGCATGCAATTGGTTCCCGAGGCGGCCGATCTGGCTCTCTTTTTTAGACAACATGTTCTTGTGTTGCGGCGGTGAAGATCGTTCTTGGATCTTCACCGCCGGGTTTGTGTTGCGTTGAAACTCGATCTTCAACCTTGAAGGTTTAGAAATAATACTTTCCGGCCAACTGCACCAAGCGGCCGTAACTCCCTATGCGATCACCGGTGATCACACCAAATTGCCCTGAATTGGTTTGGGTAAAATTCGTGTTGCTCGGGTTGCTGAATTCCACGTGGTTGAAAAGGTTGATCGCCTCAAGGCGGAATTCAAACTTCGTCGACTCGCCGGTGTTGAACTGCTTGTGAAGCGAAGCGTCGATGTCGTAGAAACCGGGTCCACGAAGCTGGTTCCCTCTTACGCCCAGAAGCGCCAGGTTATTTGCTCCGTTCACTGTAACCGGGGTGTACGGTAACCGAGTAAACGCGGCCGGATTTGCCCACTGGAGCCGGGTCTTGAAACCTTTGTAAGGATCCACGCCGGGCGCCATAGGTGCGTTGCAACCGAAGCCTCCTGCAAACTCCGCGCCTTGAGTGGGGTTCTGGCAACCAACGTTAAACGGCTGGCCGCTTTGGGCTTTGAATACGAAGTTGAAGCGCCAGCCTCCGATAAGGGCATCCTCAAAACTGTTGACCTTATTCAGATAAGTCGCGCCTTGCCCAACGGGCACCGCAAGCTCGCCATTGGCGTTGACAAGATGCTTTGCGTCGTCGTTGCAAAGCGCGTAGTCCGCTCTCGCTCCCATACCCGGTAGCCACAGGGCCCTGATGCCTTCGCCGAGTCCGGTCTTGCCAATATCGTCAGACAAGCACTTGGCGAACGTGTAATTCGCCCCAATGCTTGACCCGTCGGCGAATTGGCGTTGATACACGGTCTGCCAGGAGTGGTAACTGCTGATCAGATTCGTCATCTGAAACTCGGAGCCGGAGCCGAGAGCATTGTAGGGCAGGAATCCGGTGCTGAGAGCGCCCGGGTTGGTCAGGCTCAGGGTTTGAACTGCCGTGCCGGGAATCAGCATTTCGCTGACTGCGTTGTGGTTCGTGCTTTGGCTGTCAAGATGTTTTCCTAAGTTGCCCACGTAGCCCGATTGGATCGAGTCGCGATGGGTGAACTGCCATTGCACCTGGAAGTTGAGCGTGGTTACGTTCGGCGTCTGGTAATTATAATTCTTGCCGGTCAGCGAAATACCGGCGGGGTTAACCTGCGTGGGGTTGGTAAGGCTGACGGCGCCAAAGGAGTTTTCCATCGTGGCTGTCGTCGTGGTGCCCGGCAGTTGCAACGGGAACTGCGAGGTCTCGGTCGACGGTGCGTTGTAGTTGAACTGGAACGGGTAATTGGTGCCCAGCGTTCCGCCGTAACCTACGGAATCGAGAGCGCCATACGCAATGCCCGCGCCGGCGCGCATCACCAGGTTGGGACGGATGCGGTAGGCGATGCCGACGCGCGGAGCAAAGTTATCTCTCTGCGCTTTTGTCACCGCATTGGTCGGGCTGCAAACAATGGGAATCCCTTGCGCGGCCATCATACTGGTAAAGTTCGCGCCGAGGTTGGTATTGCAGGCATCGTGGCCGATTAGGTAGTAAGCGCCAGGACCGTTGCCGTCCTGCAGGATTCCATTTCCGCCCATCACAAGGTTGGCTTCCTGGCCGTTATCGGAGGCGTAGGCGCCGAAATAATCCCACCTGAGCCCGAGATTGACGGTAAGCGCCGGGGTGAACTTCCAGTTGTCCTGGGCATAAATGCCGATGTAGGGCGCGTGGTAGTTGGTTTGGGCATAGTTAGAGCCTTGGAAGTTGCTGAGGCCGCCCATGGTGAAGGTCGACGAACTGATTCCCCCATTGGCTGCGTAATAGGAGTTTGCCGGGATCGGCGTCACCAGCATATCCGCCATGCCCGTCTCTCCCGCGCCATTGTTCGGAATATCTGTGTAGATGCCGTTGTAAGTGAAGTAGCCCCTTGGATACGCCGGCTGAATGATGTTCGACATCAGGTGATCGTACTGGCCGCCGACTTTGAGTTCATGCTTGCCGACGATCTTGATCAGGTTGTCCTCGAACTCGAAAACTCGGGCAGTCTGGATCGTGGGTGCGTACCGGTGCGCACCGAAATTGCTGATCACATCAAGCTGCATGAACGGAAGGCCGCCGTTCCCGGCGACTTGCGGAATCCCTTGGATCCCGTAGGTCGATGGGGTCGATGACGGGGTCGTCACATTTGCATAGGGATCGATGCGGGTATTGTAGTTGTTGTCAACACCAAACCGGAACTCGTTAATCAGGCTGTTTGCGAAGAGATGCGTCCAACTGCTGACGATCTCGTACATGGGCTGGGTCGTCGCATAATCCACAGACAATGCGCCTTCCGCGGGGCCCGGATAGGCGGTAGCCGCCGATCCGATGGGGTTTTCATGATCGTACGTTCCCCATATCGAGTCCCTATCATTGAGCTTTTCGTCGATCCTGGCGTCGTATTGGTTTGTGTTGGTGATCTTCAGTGGACTGGCGAACCAGTTGTTGGAAAGAATGTTGGGCGAAGCTACGTCGGGCATCGGCAGCAGGCCCAGCATCGCTATCGCATTGGGGTCGAGTCTCGACGACGGCAGGATATTGAGAAGCGCCTTTTGTCCCGCTGGCGTGTAGTCCGTAATCGTGTTGCCTTGCATGTTGTCGTTGAGCGGGCACGTGGTTGTTGAGCAGTTATAGAACGGATCGCGCACGAAGCCGGTCTTGACCGCCGGAATCGTTGTGACCGGGTCGGCCACACCGGCCGTTGTGGCGCGCGTGGTCGCCGGATCGAAGATGGTTCCATTCGGGAAATTGCGGCCAAGCGCATCGCTGTGGGCGTTGGAGTTAACTGCAAACAGATCCTGCATGTTGGTAAACTTGCTGGTCTGCATGGTCGCGGTCGGGACTGTCTGCGTGTACTGGTCGGGTGTGACGTGCATGGTCCTCTGGAAATCCACAAAGAAAAATGTCTTGTTGCGCCCGTTGTAATGCGGAAGCACAACCGGACCGCCAATCAGGCCGCCGAATTCGTTGTGCCGGTACTCCGGCCTCGGTTTACCGTTCAACTTGTTAAAGTAGTCGGTGGCGTTCATGTCCTCATTCGCGAAATACTCCCAGACGTGGCCCTTGAAGGCGTTCGTTCCGGAGTATGTGACCGCGTTGACAACGGCGCCCGTGGAGTGGCCAAATTCGGCGCTATTGTTGCCGTCCATGAATTTGAACTCCTGGATGGCGTCGGGGATGGGGATGATACTAGTGCCTCCGTAAAACTCCAGGTTGTCGTCAACGCCGTTCAAGCGAAGGTCGACTTGTCCATTTTCCACGCCCATCGCGATGATGTTGCCGACATTGTCCATGCCGGCGCCGCTGTTGGCATAGACGCCAGGCGCGGTGGTCGTCATGGACAGGAAGTTCCGTCCCCCTCCGGCTGTGCCCACAACGGGCAGATCATTTGTCATTTGGCTGTTGATCGTCATGCCGACCGACGCATCCTGCGCCTGCAGGAGCGGAACAGCGGAGGTGACAGTAACCTCCTGGTTTACAGCACCCAACTGGAGCGGGATATCGGCGGTCACGATATTCTGCACGTGGACCTGGATTCCGCTAAGAACATACTCTCTGAATCCCGGCGCCACCACCTTCAGTGAATACGTCCCGGCGTGCACCGCCTCAAAGGTATATGCTCCCGCCGAGGTGGACTTGGCCTGCTGCGAGATGCCAGTGGCCCCGTTCGTCAGCGTGCACTGAGCACCCTGCACCAGAGCCCCGCTTGGGTCCTTCACCGTGCCCGTAACGCTTCCGGTGTCGATCTGGGCGAAGGTTTGGCCGCTGAATACGAGTACGACCACGGCGAATATCACGGCCCACATAATCCCGTTCATTCTTGGAAAACGTTTCGGTTCTTGACTTGAAAGCGTCACGCCGGCGCATCCCGCAGCATTTGCTCCGGATTGTCCTGGCTTGGCAAAGTTCTCGAATCTCATTGCGTCTCTCCTTTTCATTTGTTGTGCTGGCCAACATGGAGTGCCAGACTCATTCAGATCACATTCCGTGAGTGCTGCCGTACGCTACGCTTTGCGCTGGTAGCCGATCACGAACAGCCTGCGCATCATGACAAGGCGCGGTACCGGTCCTTTTCGGTTTATTTGTCCCCCAGTTCATCTGATACCCGTCCCGTTGCAATTTTTATTGAGACCCACACGAATTCCGGTTCAGAGTTAAGGATTGTGCGGGCCTTCTCAATTGGGTCTTCGCGGCGCATCTTCAAAATCACTCGATAAAGCGGCGGGCTGACACATCAATGACAATCAATTGGACAGACAATCAATCGGACGCTTCTCTTCAGCGGCAAACGGTAACACAAGATGTGATTGAAAGTCAACATAAAAACCATATTATATGTGAGAAACGTCATTAATACGCGCATTTTGGCTGCTAAAGGCCTTGATCAAGTTGTTTATTATCTGATATTTAACAGAGATTCTCAAGTAAGGTTAGGACTCCTTTCGATCCTGGCAGCGTATGCCTGCGGCCTCGCGAGAGTGCATGATCGATGAGATTGCCGGAATTTCAGCGGGAGCTGAGGCGAAGAGAAGGTCTCACTAAGGTTTTGCCAGCTTCCTGACCTGCATGCAAGCTTGATAAAAGCTGTTCACACTCGCGTCACTTCAATTCCAAGCTTTTGGAAGGGAGCAATCATTTCATCGGTCGCGCCGCGATCCGTGATGATAGAATGGACTTCCGCAACGGGGCAAAGAAGCCAATTGGCAACACTACCAAGCTTGCTATGGTCAGCAACCACGACCCTTCGCTTGGAATGATGCACTAGAACCCGCAGCACTTCAGCCTCGTTCGGGTGCGTGCATGTGAGTCCTCTTGTGGAATCAATTCCGTCGACGCCGATGAATATTGTGTCGGCAAAGACCATTTCCGCCGTTGCATTTGCAAGCGGGCCCACGAGTGTGAACCAGTTCCCACGCAAATGGCCTCCCAGGACAGTCACCTCAATGTCTTTACGGTTGCTCAATTCCATGGCCACATTCACTGTGTTTGTGATGATGGAAATACCGCTCAATACTTTCAGGCATTGCACGATCTCGGTGGTTGTTGTGCCCCCACTTAGGGCTATGGTTTCGCCGGTGCTCACGAGTTTTGCCGCAGCCATCGCAATACGGCGCTTCTCCTCGGCAAAACTGCTAACCCGGTCCTGAAATGAGGAGTCGTGACGGAACGGCTCATAGAACAACGGTCCGATGGGTACGGCTCCGCCGTGTGTTCTGCGCAGCAGCGAACGCTGTTGCAGGTCATCGAGATCGCGGCGAATGGTTGCAACCGAGGCATTTAATGATCCACATAGCTCATCGATTGAGACCTCTCCGCCTACCTGAAGCCTGCGCAGGATAAAGGTCTGGCGCCTTTCGAGGTTGTCTTTCTTGCGAGCCATGCCCCCTCCAACGTCAAGTCGAATCGTAGAGTAGATTTGCGACTCGTTCAGCGATTCCTCATTATATTCTTAAATATTGGAAGTAAAAACATATATCACTCACAATATCCGAGTGTTATATTGACATTCGCTCGTAAAGCAATGTAGGGTGGGCCTCGTGTGCGGATCTAATTCATTCCAACCTTCGCCAATCGGGGACGGCAATCATCACGAAACCACCGGGCAGGCTTCGTTTCGGCGCATACTTGAATGCCGGCTGCGTGGCTTGTCTCAAAGACATTTTGGTCGATTCGTTTCGATATTGATTTTTGTCTGCGCAAACTGCTTGCCGGTTGCGGCGCAACAGAGCATGACTTGTACGCAGATGACTTGCGCCTACTTGAATCCGTCGCTTCGCCCGGAGGTTCGCGCTAAAGACCTTGTTAGTCGGATGACGCTGGAAGAAAAGATCTCGCAGACCCTGAGTGCGGCTCCTGAAATTCCGCGCCTGGGAGTTCCGGCATACGGTTGGTGTAACGAAGCTCTACACGGCGTGGCGTTCAACGGCGCAGCAACAACTTTCCCGCAAGCGATTGGCGTGGCCGCGACTTGGGACGCGTCCTTGATGAAACAATTGGCGGATGCAATCGGGACCGAGGGCCGCGCCAAGTATAACGACGCGCTGCGTCACAATGATCGTAGCTGCTATGCAGGGTTGACGTTCTGGTCCCCGAACATCAATATCTTTCGCGATCCGCGATGGGGAAGAGGGCAGGAGACATACGGCGAGGATCCGTTTCTCACCGGTCGAATGGGCATTGCTTTCATTCGTGGATTGCAAGGCGATGACCCGCGCTATCTCAAGGCGGTGGCCACACCAAAGCATTTTGCGGTTCACAGCGGCCCCGAGCCGCTGCGGCACAAATTCAGCGCAGATGTTTCGCCCTACGACCTGGAAGACACTTATCTGCCTGCATTCCGTTCTGCGATCGTCGAAGGCCACGCCCAGTCGATCATGTGCGCTTATAGCGCTGTCGACGATGTACCGGCGTGCGCCAGCGGGATGTTGCTGAAAGATCATCTGCGCGACGCATGGAAGTTTCGTGGCTATGTTGTCTCGGATTGCGACGCGATAAACAATATCGTAAGCGGGCATCATTTCGCGCCGGATTATGCTCACGGCGCGGCGGTCGCGATGCAAGCTGGAGACGATCTGGATTGCGGCGGCACTTACAAGAACCTTGGCGATGCTGTGCGTCTGGGCTTATTGCAAGAGAGTGAACTGGATCAATCCGTCGCCCGTTTATTCACGGCACGCATTCGCTTGGGGATGTTCGATCCGCCAGACCAGGTTCCATTCAATAAAATTCTCATGTCGGCGGTCGATTCGGCTGCCCATCGCCAGCTTGCCTTGCAGGCGGCTCGCGAATCGATCGTTCTACTCCAGAATCGATCCAATCTTCTTCCGCTGCATCACGTGGCCCGTATTGCCGTGGTGGGCCCCACTGCTGAAATCATCGAAACCGTCGAGGGGAACTATAGCGCTGCTGCTCCACATCCGGTTCGTCCACTGGACGGAATCAGGCAGAAGTTCAAGAGTGCCACGATCTCCTACTCTGCGGGCTCGATTCTAGTGGATGGGTTGCGCGCAACTGTGCCATCCACGGTCCTCCATCCGTCGGCTGACTCAATGACCGCAGGTTTAAAAGGCGAGTACTTCGACAATCTTACTTTCAGCGGCCGACCGAAGCTGGTGCGTACGGACTCCAACATCAGCTTCAACTGGAGCTATGTTCCGCCCGCCGACAGCTTCGGGGCAACGCAGTTTTCAGTGCGATGGACCGGCGTGATTGTGCCGCCCGGTGCGGGTCAATACACATTCGGCTTCCGCGGCGGGCCCTTTCCGAACAGGAAGCCAGCGGCTGGTTCCGAAGTCAAGGAAAACGCCACCGTGGCACCGGTATCGTCTCTGCGCATTTACCTCGATGGAAAAGCAGTCATCGACACTGCGGCCGGCGCGGCTACTGCCGAACTGACTTTCCCAGATGCCAAGCCTCACGCACTGCAAATTGACTATGTTCGCGTTACGGCTGCCCGCGACGGAGATGACCACCTGGTCAGCTTCGACTGGCTGCCCCCGGCTCAACCGCTGTTGGATCACGCTATCGCCTCGGCAAAGTCCAGCGATGTGGTCATAGCGTTTGTCGGCCTGTCGCCGCACCTTGAAGGCGAGGAAATGAAGATTCATGTCGATGGCTTTGACGGCGGCGACCGCACGGATATCGCTCTCCCCGCTGTACAGGAGAAGCTCCTTGAAGCGCTGAAGGCTACAGGAAAGCCGCTGGTCGTTGTGTTGACTTCAGGCAGCGCAGTCGCGGTCAACTGGGCAGATCGAAACGCGGATGCGTTGCTGGAAGCGTGGTATGGCGGCGAGGAGGCAGGCACAGCCATTGCCGAAACGCTGGCCGGAGATAGTAACCCTTCCGGGAAATTGCCGGTCACCTTCTATCGAGACGTAAGAGATTTACCCCCATTCGCGAATTACTCCATGCGGAACCGAACATATCGTTATTTTGATGGACCGGTTCTGTATCCGTTTGGCTACGGCTTAAGTTATTCGCAATTCAAATATGAAGTGTTTACTCTGTCCAGCAGTTCCATCGCCGCAGGCGATTCCTTTACCGCCAGCGTTGCCGTGCGCAACACAAGTGCACGCGCGGGAGACGCGGTTGCGGAGGTCTATATTAAGGCGCCTGGAACAATCCTCCCGGAACACTCGTTCCTTTCCGGTTTTGCGCGCGTCCACCTGGCCGCGGGTCAAACGAAGCACATTACCATTCCGATCAATGCACGCGAGTTGAGCCGAGTGGACGAAGCGGGCAAGCGGCGCATTCTTGCGGGCGAATACACCATCAGCGTCGGCGGTGGGCAGCCTCAATTCGGTCAGGACGTTCATGCCACACTGGAGGTAAATGGAACGGCGAATCTTGAGAAATAGGAGTGCAGACATTCTGGCCTGCCCGATTGCACCGCAGTGCAGCAGTGGCCGGCAGTTTGCTCAGCAATGGGCAAATCGGCCACATGGTTTTCTGGAGAAAACCTGGAAGGCCGAAAGTTCACTTTTGTGTTGCTCGCGTAATGCGCAGCGTGATGGATCCAAACAATGCGGTCTCGGTTACATGGAGTTGAAATGAAGCGATTTCTTCTTGTTCTGCCTCTTCTTGCGTTCTCCACCTTCAATCTCTCGCGGCCGGCAACCGGCCAATCAGCGGCTCTTTGGGAGATTGGAAAACCCGACCAATCAATCCGGGAGTTCAACGCTGTTCCCGCGAGCAGTGTGGTCTATCAGGTGGGCAAGAGCGATTGGGCACAAGACTGGCCTGGTGTCCAGACGTCTGGGTCTCTTTATGAGATACATTTCAATCTTGGCGCCGCTCCTCGCGGCGTCTATCAGCTGAAAGTGTCTGCGCTCACCTCGTACCCCAGGACACCGGCCCTTCAGATTGACATCAATGGGCACAAGGAACTCTATTATCTGCATCCGAAGCCAATCTACCTGGCCGACCAACGATTTCGCGCCGCCGATTTGCTGTCGATTGCGCTTCCTGCTGCATATCTGAAGGCGGGAGCAAATGTCCTTACTTTTGAGATCGTCGATAGTCAGGCTTTCACGCCTGGGGCCACCGCGCCAACCCAGACGATTGCTTACGACTTCATCAGCCTGTCCGGTGACCCTGAGGCGACTTATGCGAGGGAGTCAGTCACCGCAGACGTAATTCCCACCATTTATTACCGTCAAGAGAATGGACATCTTGTTGAAGAAGTCGATGCATTTCTCCATTTCAATCGAGCCGTGCCGGCTGGCCACGCGACACTTCTTCTGAACGGCAATCGTTATGCTGCCGAGTTATCCGCGGCGGGCGATGCGGGCGAGGAACGCCTGAAGTTCGAGGTCCCGGAGTGGCAAGGAGCAACCACCGCGGAACTCGAGATCTCTGCCGGTGCGCATCGCACCTTCAAGGTATCTCTGACTGCGGAGCGCAAATGGACCATCTTTGTGGTGACGCACACGCACGTCGATATCGGTTATACGGATTACCAGGGGAAGGTAGCTGAAACTCAGGCGAATACTCTCATCGAAGCGGCCGATCTGATCGGGAAATATCCAGACTTTCGTTTTGCGACCGACGGTTCCTGGAATCTTCAGCAATTGCTCGAGACGCGGTCGCAGGCGCAACGCGATCGAGTTCTCGACCTGATCAGGGCAGACAAGATTGGAGTGCCCGCAGACTATTTCAACCTGTTGACCGGCTACGCCTCGCTGGAGACACTGTATCGCTCGCTCTACTATTCAAAAGGTTTGTCACGCGAATTTGGTTTGCCATTCGACTATGCGACCACCACGGACGTTCCCGCTTATACAGGAGCCTATCCTTCTGTTCTCGCAAGCGCGGGAATCAAATACTGGGCCGTGGGCGGAAATCAGGATCGAGCGACGGCCCTGGCGCACGAGCAATGGAACGAAAAGTCACCCTTCTGGTGGGAAGGACCTGACGGGGAAAAGGTCCTCTTCTGGTACTCGCGGGGCTATGCGCAAATTGGAAGCGTCTTCGGCGCCCATCCCCAAAACGACGCCGTCTATCAGTCTCTGCCGATCTTTCTCGCCCCCTACGATAAGCCCGGCTATAAACCAGATGCGGCCTTAATCTACGGTGCGCAGGATGAGAACACCGACTTGCATCCGTATTTGGCGACATTCGCGACTTCTTGGAATCAAGCATTCGCGTATCCAAAACTACAATACGCCACATTCACCGATTTCTTGAGCTATGTTGACAAGAACTTCGGCGCCACGCTGCCGACTTACAAAGGTGACATGGGGCCGTATTGGGAAGACGGCATCGGCTCTGACGCTTTCTATGCCGCGGAAGATCGGCAGAACCAGAGCGACGCCCTGTCGTCGGAAATTGTTTCTACTGTTTCCCATGTCTTCAATCCCGATGCCCATCCGCCCAGGGAGGAGATGAACGACGCGTGGAATAACATCCTCCAGTTCGCCGAGCATACATGGGGCGCCGGACGGTCGATAAGTCAGCCTGATAGCGACGAATCCGTCAAGCAGTTGGCCGTGAAGGACAATTTCGCAACGCAGGCGCGGTTTGAGCTTGACGACATCGCGAACCGTTCCATGGCCCAACTCGCGCATGAAATTCACATTCCTGCCAGAACGTTGATCGTCTTCAATGGATTGAATTGGAAACGCGATACGCTCGTGGAAACGGATCTGAACAAGAATGAGGAACTCTATGATCTGGCCACGCATGAGCGTGTCCCCGTGGAAGTGCTATCGGATAAAGAGAACTTCGCCCATGTTCGTTTTCTGGCTCGCGATCTTCCTTCAGTCGGATACAAGTGTTTTCAAATTCGTGCCCTCTCCGGTGCATCGGCGGAGCCTCTCGCAAAGGAGACCAACCCGGTCATCGAAAACAAGTATTACCGGATTACCATTGACGCGAAAACGGGCGCGGTCGAAAGCATCTTCGACAAACAACTTCAGCAGGAGTTAGTCGACTCCCACAGTCCATATAAGTTTGGCCAATACTTATACGTCACGGGTGGCGATCCCAAAGGGAATGGGCTCACCCGCATGATTCATCCGTTTCAGTCGCTGCCCGTTGCGGAATTAGCCATTCATCCCGCAAGCGACGGCAAGTATCTGGGCACAGAAAAGACTCCCTGGGGCCACTCGATTCGGCTGCATTCGTCGGACGTAAACACGCCCGCAATCGATCTGGAGATTCTTCTTTACGACAACCAAAAGAGAATCGAATTCGATTACAGCGTTCAAAAAACGTATACGACAGAAAAGGAGGGAGTGTATTTCGCATTTCCCACAGCCGTTCAGTCTCCCGAATTTGCCTATGCCACACAGCAGGGTTGGGTCGATCCCGCACATGATCTGCTTAAAGGCGCCAGCCTCGAGTGGTTCAACATCCAAAAATGGATGGTGGTTCACGACTCCGGCTTGACCGTTGGCATTGTTCCTCTCGATACGTCCCTGGCAAGTTTTGGTGACATCAATCGCGGGCTTTGGCCCGACGAATTTACTCCCAGGACTTCAACCCTCTTCTCCTATGCAATGAATAACTATTGGCACACGAACTACCGGGCAGGACAAGGTGGAGAATTTACCTTCCGCTACGTGCTGACCAGCGCGAAAGAGTTCGATCCGCCGGCGCTCAGCCGTCTCGGATGGGAGATTATGGAAGCGCCTGTTCTCGATTCAGTGATCAATCAGGATAAAGCTGGCAACCCGGATGAGCCCTTACCGGCGGAGGGGGCAAGCTTTCTTGAAATTAACTCTCCCGATATCGTGCTCGTCACATGGAAGTTGGCAGAGGATGGCAAGGGAACCATTTTGCGTCTTCAGGAGACAGCGGGCCAACCCACAGATGTGACCGTCACGCTCCCGTACTCCAAAGTTCAATCCGCCGCCCTTTGCAATTCGGTCGAGGATTACTTGCATGACCTGGATGTTACGAATCACCAAATCCACTTGGCGTTCCGCCGCCACGAAGTCTTAACAGTCCGGCTGACGCCGTAAGTTCAAGCGAGCTAAAGATCTCGATGTTACGACAATCTAACTACGATAAGTTTCCTTTTATTGCTGCGGGGTCTGCAGAAGAGTGCAGCGCAGGATGGCAACCGATTGCGGCGCGTCTCGCCCGTTACTTGGAAGGCCCTGGAAGCCTATGCATTGAGTGCTACCCCGGAGTGTTCGCGGCTCAGCTGAGCGATGAGCTGTGTCTCAATCTGCCATCGGTGACGATTTTTCATATGGAGGAGTGCCTGAAGGCTCCAGAGCAACTGCGCGCGATGCTGGATCCTTTGCTTGGGTCGGATCGCGTCTTCGGGCGCATGAGTGGCATCACGCTCGACGATTATTTTGAGGCTGCGAAGCTGGATGCAATGCGCCTCGCCTTGGAACGCGCCGCGCGGGAGGGCCCGATGCTTGTCGTTGGCGTAGGAGCAGCGCTGGTTTCACCGCCCGGCGCAACTTTGGTTTACGCAGACCTTGCACGCCGGGAGATTCAGCTCCGTTGGCGCCGCGGAGAGATGGGCAATCTCGGCCTGAACAATGCGAAAGAGGACTTCTCGCTGAAATACAAGTGCGGGTATTTCACCGAGTGGCGCGCCGCGGATCGCTTTAAGAAACAGCTTTTGCCCGAGATCGATTTTCTGCTTGATACGAACCAGCGGCATGAACCAAAGCTCATCGGCGGAGATGCGTTTCGGCGGGCGCTGGCGCACACGGTGCAACGTCCGTTCCGCATCGTGCCTTACTTCGACCCCGGCCCCTGGGGCGGCCACTGGATGGAAGAGGTCTGCGAACTGCCGCACGATGCTCCCAACCACGCGTGGGGCTTCGATTGCGTGCCGGAAGAGAATAGCCTTTTGCTCGGCTTTGGCGAGCATCGCGTCGAAGTGCCGGCGATTGATCTCGTCTTTGCTGAGCCGCGCGCGCTCCTGGGCGATGCGGTTTATTCACGTTTCGGCGCGGAGTTTCCCATCCGATTCGACTTTCTCGATACCATGGGCGGCGGAAACCTTTCTCTCCAGGTGCACCCGCTTACCGAGTACATTCGCGAAAAGTTTGGGATGGATTACACGCAGGATGAGAGCTACTACTTGCTCGATGTCGGGCAGGACGCCACGGTCTATCTCGGCCTCAAAGATAACGTCTCACCAAAAGAACTGATTTACGATTTGTATCGCGCGCAGGAAGGCGGCGAAGCATTTCCGGTGGAGAAATATGTGAACCGCTGGCCTGCTCAGAAGCATGACCATTTTCTCATTCCCGCGGGAACGATTCATTGTTCAGGAAAGAACAGCATGGTGCTGGAAATCAGCGCTACGCCGTATATCTTCACCTTTAAACTGTGGGACTGGGACCGCCCAGGGCTCGATGGCAAACCGCGCCCCATCCACGCCGAGTATGGAGTGCGCAATATCCAGTGGGATCGAACAACCGGGTGGGTGAAGCGAGAACTGGTCAGTCGGTTCAATACGATTTCAGAAGGTCCTGGCTGGCGCGAGGAGCGCACCGGGCTTCATGAACTGGAGTTCATCGAAACGCGACGACACTGGTTCAGCGAAACGGTTCCACACGATACTTGCGGCGGTGTCAATGTTCTGAATCTGGTGGAAGGTGAGGAGGCGATAGTGGAGAGCCCTTCGCACTCTTTCGAGCCGTTCATCGTTCATTATGCGGAGACGTTTATTGTTCCTGCCGCCGTGGGCGCTTATACGATTCGCCCGCATGCCATCTCGTCTGGGAAGCGATGCGCTACCGTGAAAGCCTTTGTCCGACGATCATGCCAGACTCCGATAGCGGTGTGAGTCTTGGCGCTGACCGGATTTGTTTTGAAAGAAGGCCGTTGACGCGAAAGTGAACTTGCCGTCTCGACATAGAAACAACGTCGCAATTGTAGAGGAGTTCCGGTCGGGTGACCGCCAATTCGGAACCGCCATTCCGTCTAACCGGAAATGTCGTTAGCAAGTAGAAATGTCCGTTTTTGAGGACAAATGAAGTGTCCGGTTTAAATAATTGCTAGTCGTCGCCGAGGCGGTGGGAAAGTGCGAATCCCGCGTCGTTTGCGGGAT
>Ga0181530_10003493_pt1 | contig 17449 bp, 22 predicted proteins | sample PEATcosm2014_Bin_42_FD_119769 | JGI IMG/M metagenome (GOLD analysis project Ga0181530, IMG submission 119769) | Peatland microbial communities from MTU Mesocosm Facility, Houghton, MI, USA - PEATcosm2014_Bin10_60_metaG | ecosystem: Environmental > Terrestrial > Soil > Wetlands > Peat | place... | reverse complement strand
TGCGTTTAGTTGGCAAACCAAACTTCGGAGGACCCGTGGGCCCTTTTCCACTTGTTTTTCACGCTATTTCGTAAGTGATCGAAATGATCCAGCTTTTTCGGGCTCGATCTGATAGGCGGTCAGAGAGCAGTGGACCCTCTACGCTGGGAGCCTGTGTAAGGACGGAGGGCGCTGGCGCTGCGGCCGCCGAGCCGGCCTTCGCGCCAGCGCCTCCGCGCGCACCGGTACCCCGGTCCCAGCCGGCCACCGCGATCCAAGTGCAGTGTGTGCTAGAGGGTAGAGAAACCACCACGGCGAGGTTCCACATGCGCGTTCGGGGCATCCACGTTCTAGGTCTGACTGTTGCGCTTGGGGTGGGCTTGGCATCGGCCGTGGTGCTTGCCCGGCCCAAGCGGAACGCCGGTTGTCCCGCGTCTGCGCCCGAGTCCGGGGCTCGCTGCGCGCGGAAAAACGCGGTTTGTTCCTACCGGTGCGAGGGGGAAGGCCACCGCGATCTTTCGTGCGACTGCGGGAAGGACGAGAAGGGCATTTGGCATTGGCAGTGCTCGTCGGTGGGAGAGATGTGCACCCTGTGAACGGCGGCGTACTCCGCGAGAACCCGATGCCGCGCCCGAAACGGCCAGACGAGCAATGGTGACCTCGCCGGCCAAGGCGGTGCCGATGACCCCGGTTGCGCTCTGGCCGGAACGGATCAAGACGCTTCGGCACGTCGCGCGGACTTGTCCGCCCAGCAGGCGCGTCCATCAGGCACTGCCCAGCTGGGTCGTTCACGCCGCCAGGCGGTAGTCGTGCTGTACTCCGCCAAGCACGGGCAGCGCGATCAGATCGCCGCTCCTTCGTGGCGGTGTGAATCAGCTCCGGGTACGGCTCCGGTATCGCATGCAACGCCTGTGATGGCCGCGCACGATTGTAGAACTCCACGTACTCCTGGCACACGCGCAGGACGGGAGCAGCCCTATCACCCGGTCATGATGACCAGCTTGCTCGTGTACGGGTACTGTGTAGGTGTGGCGTCATCCCGGAAGATCGAAAAGAAGACGTGGGAGGACGTGGCGTGCCGGGTCATCGCCGGGGGCGACCAGCCAGACCACACATGCATCAGCGAGTTCCGGCGCGTCCACCTGAATGCCCTGGCTGAACTGTTCACCCAAGTGCTGGGCCTGGCGAAGAAGGCCCGACTGGTCAAGCTGGGCAACGTCGCATTGGACGGGACAAAGATGAAGGCGAATGCGTCGAAACACAAGGCGATGAACGCCCTCTCCCCGGACTTGAGCCGGGGCCGCTTCTGGGTTCGGGTGTAAGCCGCGAGCTGTTGACGAAGAGCTAGGTTCTCGAGGGCGAGAGAGCGACGCGACGTAAGGACCGCGCGGAGGACCCAGACCACAAGGGACACGAGAAGGTGCATGGGGCCGCCATCCTACCCTGGCCCAGAATGCTCACGATTCCCCGTGCGTATGAGTCTTTCGCGGATCACGGAGTTGCGCAAACGCCGCGGAGAGCTGAAACATGCGGCGAAAAATGCCGAGAGCCGTCAAGAGGGCGAACGGAGCGGGGAGAGGGGGAAAAGGGGCGATCAGAGAGCCGAGACGGGCGAGAGACGCGGTGCTCGGTTTAACAGGATCATCGATTTGCAGATCTTAACGGCTCTGCCATGCGCTACGGGGCGGGGAATGGGGGAAGAAGGGCCGATCAGACGCCTAGCTCGATGAACAGTTTGCAGATTTCGGCCAGCAAGCCCACTCAATGCGAATAGTTCGCTCCATCTCTTCGTCCAACGTCCGTCGGCAAGGTTTGAGCCCTTGCAAAACCAACTTCGACATCCATACAAAACCTGGGAAAGGAACGAACCGATGAGGACAGTAATTCGATTGGCAGTATTTGCATTCATGCTCTTGACGCCCTTGATGGCCCGTGCGGAGCAGCCGGGAAAACATCCGGCATTTCTACACGCACTGACTGACTTGCGGCATGCGCGGGCCCACCTCGAGAAGCCGGCAAAGCCGGAAGTGCAATGGGATGAACAGACCGCGATCCGGGCGATCGATGAAGCCATCAAGGAAATCAAGACCGCTTCTATCGACGATGGGAAGAACTTGAACGATCATCCCGGAGTCGATGCGAAGCTGCATCATCGAGGACGGTTGCAGAAGGCGCTGGAGTTGTTGCGTAAGTCCAGGAAGGACATCATGGAGAAGGAGGACAACAACTTCGCCCATGGTTTACGTGATCGTGCCGTGAAGCACATCGATACGGCAATCAACTTTGTGGAACAAGCCCTCGCCAACGCGCACAAATAGCTGAACCCTTGGACGGGCGCGATGGACGGTGCGCTTGCTGGCCGAAGCGGCCAGCAAGCGAGGCGTGGTCGACAAAGCGATGGTGCGCAAATCGGGAGCAGAAGGTAAGCAAGCCGAACAAAAAGAGAAGATCGACAATGCTGGTTCTCGGCCCCAACGTCGACATGGTGGACGAACTGGTTAGGTTCGTGGCGGAGGACAAGTCCATCGGCTGCCACGACACGCTTCCCATTCTCAGGCGGCTCGCCCGCGAGAAATCCAAGGGCACCTACGACAGGGAGCGCGCAATGGATGCCTTCAGGAGCCTGGCCGAGCAGGGGGCGCGTGAATACCTGCGCCAGCACGGCCACGACCCGGGTGAATGGGACAAGACGTTCCTGCTCCCTGCCCGGCTGACGGTCGCGTGGAGGTGGCGGCAGGATTTTGAAATGTTGTTCGAGCAAGGAGTCTACGACAGCCTGCTGCGAGACCCCCAGGAGTGAGACTTGCGGGCGCCTTCGCTCGAAGCCCGCCTAGCGCAGCTTGGCATCCAGCCAGACCGTGATCGGGTACCCCCCTCCCTTGAATAAGGTGATGTGATACCCTGTCTCATCACCATGACCAAAAGCAGCCTCCGCTCGAAGAATGGAAGCGCGCATGTTTTGCTTGGTTTGGCGGTGGGAGCGTTTTCGCTCCTCCTTGCTTCTTCAGCGTTTGCGCAGTACCAACCGGCCTATCCCCCGCAGTATCCCCCGCCGGGCTACCCGCCTCCGAGCTATCCCCCGCCGGGCTACTACCAAGGACCTCCCCCTTTCTATGGACCCGCGTATACCCGGGGACTCTTGGTCATGCCCTATGTGGGTTTTGCTACTCCGGTTGGCGGTACGAGTGACGGCTACGATACAGGCTTTCGCATTGGTACCCTTCTGGGCTGGCACCTAAACCGTCTGCTTTCGATGAACGTCGAGTTTACTCTCGATTTTCTCAATCCCAAGGGAGTCTCGTCGGATGTTTCCGATGTCGCAACTGATTTCTCGTTCAGTCCCCTGCTTCATCTGCCCCTAGGCTACGGCCCCCTTCAGCTGATCATTGGTCCCAAAATTGGGTTCTTCGAGGAGAACATATCCTACTCAATCGCCGGCGACAGCTACAACGATAGCTATAGTGGGGCGATGTTTGGAGTTAACGTAGGTCTTCTTGCCGGCATGGGCAATATTGCCATTGGTGGACTATTCAGCTATACGGGACGTCACTACTCTAGCGGGTGCGAGACTGTCGACAATTACGATAACGGCTGTACCTATGCATCGGGAACGTTCCACACGGTTTCGTTCAACGGTGCGATTCTTTTCTGATCGTCATCGAGCATCGCCCCCCGTAGTGTCCACAAAGTCATCGCCGACGTCATGCGGCCACGCGGTGGTAGTAGTTGAGGAGGCCGCCAAGGCGCGAGCGACAGGCAACCTTGCCAGTTGCCCCATTGTCATTCGCCGAGACAGGCTGGTTCCTGATGAGTTGGCCTCCAATGCCCTGATGAAAACGCTCGGTCAGATAGTGCTCGACGAATTCCTTGATCAGGTACCGCAGATGGCCGTGCCGGCTACCATGGCTGTCCGTTGAGAAGTCCATTGATTACGCAGCCTCCCGGTAGTCAGCATGCAGACCGCCGGGCACAGGTCTGATGACAATTGGCCCGGTCAGGTCGTGATAGTGAATGCCAGACGGTACGTGACGCCATGGACCTATCTTCAGGATTCGGCATAGCGTCATTTCCCGCAACTGGCGGACGAACGGGCTAACGGGCTGCGTGTCTGGGCGGTGGACGCCATCACGGTGCGATGACGAACGGAAATTCTGGCGAGAAAACCCAATGTTCGCGGAGTTTCCCAATGAAATCGCGCCAACCGAAGCAGCGGATCCTCCTACAATCCTTCGACAATTCCCGCGATGAGTTTCTGAACAGCGGGGTCCAGGAAGGCATCGTTAGAATTGTCGCACGGGCTCACGGAGACGAGCAGCCTGAATCGGCGTACCCTCACTCAGATTCGTCGAGAAGACACTGGTCCCGAGCGGTCTCCGGTCGCAACCAGGTAGATCCCCACGATGATGAAGGCTCCGCCCAGTAGTCCCAGCGGGCGCAGCGGCTCGCCCAGAAACCACGCCGCGAGAAATGGCGTTGCCACTTGCTGAAATCCAAGCGCCAGCGTGCCCAAGGCGATGTTGACGTGACCAAGGCCGCTGTTGATCACCAGCCAGGCCAGAAGCTGCACCAGCAACGCCAGGCCGACCAGGCCCGCCCAGGCGAGAGGAGAGTAGCCGCTCAGCGGGTCGCGCTCCAGCGCCTCCAGTGCGACGAATGAGAGCAGGCTTCCCGTGCTCATCCAGAACAGTGCCTGGCGCGCCGAGATCCGCCGCCTGCTGCGCGAAATGGCCAAACTGAATGCCGCGTAACAGAGGCTCGCAGCCATGGCCAGGATTTCGCCGCGCCCCGTGCCCACGCGCGCCCCACGCGCCAAGGCCAATACCAATGCACCGGACACGCCGAGCGCCTGACCCAACCATCCCGTCATTCGATACCGGGTTTGGTAAACGGCCACGGAAAACAGCGCCACCCACACTGGCGCGAGACCGCAGACGATGAAGGTGGAGTTGGCGGCACTGGTGTACTGCATTGAGCGGTGCCACAGGCTCAGATCGCCGGCGAAGACGACGCCCGCGAGCAGAGCCCACGCGGCTCCCTTGCCGAAGGCCAGGCCGCCGTCACGTCGCACGAGCCAATACACGCCCGGTAGCGCAAAGAGCATGCGGTACAGACCTATGGCCAACGGAGAGGCGCCACCCGCAAGCCCCCACTTCACGAAGACGGCCGCAAACCCGAGCAAGCCTGCCCCGAAAATGACTGCGAAGGCACCCCGGGAGGATGGAGAGGACGCCGTTGATTCGATCACGGTGCGCCGATGGTTAGATCGGAAGGCGCCCAGAAGCCAGGAAATGAAAGTCGGAAGTGAAGACCTCGCTCACCTGAGCATAGGCGTCTCGCTGGAGACGTTCGGTGCGCTCGACATCGTGTTCAATGGCATCAACGGCGAGCTGGTCTTGGGGCGGCAGCGCATCGTGGCGCTCAAAGCCGTGGGAACAGGGGACGGGCACATCTCCGCCGCCCAACCTTTGCATACACGCCGCCCAAGCTCTCCTTGAAAGCGATCCTCCCAAGATGCTACGGTGCCCCGATTTTCAGCCCACCGCTGCTGGTAGCGGAAGTAAGAAGGAGCTACCCTACATGGACCTCGAAATCTGCAAGCCACAACGCCTCCCTTTCTCCGTCCTGTTCTTCGCGATCGGCGCTGGCTGCGTAGATAGCTCAACGCCGTCAGAGGGCCAAGTCCAGGATGCTGGGCCTGCTGCGCCGGTCAGTTTCACTTCCACCGCAACGCCAGTCTCAAATGGTTTAAGAGGGAAGGACTTCAACAGCGGCTGGAAGTTCAACCTGGGCGACGTAACGGGCGCGCAGGCCATCGCTTTCGACGATTCCTCCTGGCGCAATCTGAACGTGCCGCATGACTGGAGCATCGAGCTCCCTTTCAATCAAAGCTCTCCGGCAGGTTCAGGAGGAGGCTACCTGGATGGCGGGGTGGGCTGGTACCGAAAGACCTTCACCTTGGATCAGGCGAATTCCGGGCAGGAGGTCCTGATCCAGTTTGACGGCGTGTATATGAACAGCGAGGTGTGGATCAACGGCACTTCTCTCGGAAACCGGCCGTACGGCTATTCAAGCTTCGAGTACGATCTCACGCCCTATGTGAATATCGGCGGAGCAGGCAATGTGATTGCCGTTCGCGTCAACAACAATCAACCCACCAGCCGCTGGTACTCCGGCAGCGGCATCTACCGCAATGTCTGGTTAACCGTTGTCAATCCGGTCCATGTCACCAACAGCGGTGTGTTCGTCAACTCTCCCACCGTGAGCAGCACTTCCGCCAGCGTCTCGGTCAGCACGGAGGTGCAGAACCAATTGGCAAGTTCAGCATCCGTGACAGTCACGACCACCATTTCGGACCCGAGCGGTGCCGCGGTCGCCACCGATACAAGTCCGGCCAGCGACATTGCGGCCGACGCCACAACTATCGTTAGCCAAAACCTCGCTGTAGCCAGCCCCCAACTTTGGTCCACAACTTCTCCCAATCTCTACCAAGTGAAGGTCGAGGTGAACGTGGCCGGCGCAATTGTCGACACGTATCTCGCCCCCTTGGGCTTTCGCACCGCCAGTTTCAGCGCCACCAGCGGCTTTTCGCTGAACGGTCAAAACATGAAACTCCGCGGGGTGTGTCTGCACCACGACCTGGGCGCCTTGGGCTCGGCCATCAACTATCGAGCCATTGAGCGCCGAGTGGAGACCATGAAGGCCATGGGAGTCAACGCTATTCGCACCTCGCACAACCCGCCCGCGCCGGAACTGCTGGATATCTGCGACCGAGAGGGCATCCTGGTCATGGACGAAGCCTTCGATTGTTGGGAGACACAGAAGGTCTCTAATGACTATCATCTGTATTTCACTCAGTGGGCACAAACCGATCTTCAGGCGTTTGTGCGCCGTGACCGCAACCATCCGAGTGTAATCATGTGGAGTATCGGGAACGAAATCCCGAATCCCACAACCGCCACCGCCACAAATCTCAAGAACTGGGTGCTGGCCATGGACTCCACACGTCCGGTGACCTGGGCGTCTGTGAATACCTCAGATTCTAACAATCAAACCGTAGCCGGTGTACTGGACTTGCAGGGGTACAATTACTCCGAATGGCGCTACGACCAAGACCACTCGACCTACCCGACTTGGAAGCTCTTTGGCAGTGAGACCTCGTCGGCAGTACGCAGCCGAGGGATCTATTATACACCGGCCAGTCAGAATATCTTGACCAGCTCCGACGACCAGTGCTCGTCATACGACAACAGCGTCGTCAGTTGGGGTTCCTCTGCCGAGAGTTCGTACAACGATGATGTCAGCCGCAGCTTTATCGGTGGCCAGTTCATCTGGACCGGCTTCGACTACATCGGTGAGCCAACCCCATATCCATGGCCAGCCAAGAGCTCCTATTTCGGCATCGTGGACACCGCAGGTTTCCCCAAGGATATCTACTACTTCTACCAGAGCCGCTGGACAAGCACCCCGATGGTCCATATCCTTCCTCACTGGAACTGGAGTGCGGGGACCACGGTCACCGTCTTTGTCTACACGAACTGCGACAGCGTGGAGCTGTTTCTCAACGGTGTGTCGCAGGGATCAAAGACATTTACATCCGGCGCTGTCCATCTGGAATGGGATGTGCCGTGGGCGCCCGGCACCTTGCAAGCTGAGGGCACCGTCGGCGGTGCCGTGGTCGTCAGCGACCAAGTGACGACGGCGGGCGCGGCGGCGTCCGTGGCGGCTTCCGTGGATCGCGGCGCCATCAGCGCAGATGGCAAGGATCTGGCTTTTGTCACAGCCGGCATTCAGGATGCAAACGGCATTACTGTCCCCACGGCGGCGGTTCCGGTGAGCTTTTCCGTGTCTGGGCCAGGCGAGATCGTGGGTGTCGACAACGGCAACGCCATCGACACATCGTCCTACAAGGGCACCACCCGGAACGCGTTCAGCGGTAAGGCATTGGCTATCGTGCGATCGACCGGTGTGGCCGGCCAAATCGTGGTTGGGGCCAGTTCATCTGGGTTGACGCCAGGTCTGATTACAGTCGCTGCTCAATGAGCGTGGCCGAGGAATTGCCGCCATGCGGCTCCCTGTCGAATCGGGATAGGTGGAACCAATCTTTGAAAACGGCGGGTCAGCGATCCTGATGAGCGCGGCGACATTCTCGCCGAGCTGCTCGATTTCGTTGCACTTGCCCTGCAAGGCGGCCGCGCTGAGCGCGGCCGAAATCCCGCGCTACCGAGGAATCATCTCCATTGATCGCAGACGCGATCATGGCGATGACAAACTGGAGGGTAAACGGAAGCATCGGGCGACAACCTGCCCGTTCAGGGACACAGATCCAAGCTGCCAATCTTCGCGAATTTATGGGAGAATTCTCGCGATAGCTTTCTGGACATCACGCGTGCACCGTCCATGCACGCGGCCCGTTCGCCCGTTCGTCCGACAGTTGCGGAAAATGTCGCCATGCCGAATCTTGAAGATAGGTCCATCGCGTCATGCACCAGACTGCTGGACCTCGGTGGGCCACCTCCTGCCCCACATCCCGATTCAAGTCTTGTCTCTGCCTCATTCCAGACAGCGGTGGGTGATTTCCTCGGATGATTTGGCTTCCACCAGGCATGCGTGCAGGTCATTGCGGACCCCCAACCCACAACACCGTTTCAGGTCGGGTGCGAAGCGGTGTCCGAGCTCCCGCTGCCAGCGCGCGCGCACGACAGCGTCCCGATAGCCCGACTCGCTGAGTTCAAGCTCAATGAGGCGATCCAGCACCTGCTTGCAGTCCGCCTCACTCGCCGGATGCCGATGGCAGCTCGAGCCGGCAATGAGCGCGACGACCAAAGCGAGGCAAAGGACCAGACGCATGGCAGCCTTCACCTGAAAAAGTGGACACGAATAGGGGGAGACTGTGCGGCGATCGGCAACCCCGCCGTATCGTGTGCGGGCTCGAATCGCGTCCTCAGTGCGCAGAGGCGCGCAGCCGCACCGAATCCAAATCCAGGATCGGCAAGCACGGAGACGCTGTCAGCGCTGCCGTCAGCGCGCACCATCGCACGCAACACCACGGTCTGCTCGTTCACCTGCTGGGCGTCGGCTTCTGCCGGCCAGGAGCAGTTCCAAGCAGCTTGGTCGAGTGAGACCGGACGTGCCCGATTACGGATGGCGGGCGAAACATTGCGGGTTGTTCCGGGGATCACGCCGCCGAGTGCCGGCTTGCGACTGGTTCCGGAGCTGGTGGTTGCCCCGCCCGCATAGGAGTCGCCCGAACCGACGATAAAGGCCAAACCGGTGAAATCAACCGGCGTCGGTGAGGCAGCCGCTAGCTGCCCTGCCTGAGCGGGCGGTGCCGGGCGGCCTCGTGGAACCTGGGCCGCCCGGGCCGTTCGAGGAGCCGCGGTGAGCGGCGACGCCGAAGGGGAAGGAGACGGGGGTGGAGGCGGGGGTGGCGGAGGCGACACGTCGACCGCACGCTCCATGGCGATTGCGTCGTGAACACGCGCAGCCATTTCCGCGCTCCAGGGGCCGAGAGAGTTTCCCAGCCGGCTCACCAGCACGAACACGCCACCGTAGATCGCCAGGACGACCGCACCTCCCAGTGCCAGTCGTCTCCATTGGCCGGTAGGCTCGACGGCGAAAACCAGATCGACTATACGGGGCGAAGGCGCCCGCGGTTCCATTGACAGAGGACTGCTCATCGCTGCGAGCCTCAGCGCGCCGGCTCCTCGACCGGCAGCGCACCGAACGCCACGCGGGTCAGTCCCGCACCCTTGAGCTGATCGAGCACGTGGATGACCCGACGGTGCGGCACCTCACCATCGGCTTGGATGACGGCCCGTAGCTCTGGATCGCTGGCCAGCGCCGCACGTGCCTTGTCCGCGAGTGCGTCGTCGCTCGGCAACGCGGCGCCATTGACCAGCATCGGCCCACGCACCGGGAGAATTACCGACAGGATGACCTGGACCTCTTCCCCGTGGGCTGCGTGGGGCAGGTCGAGCGGCACCGCCGGGGTCACGATGATCTTCGCGGTCACAATGAAGATCACCAGCAACACCAGCATGACGTCCACGAGCGGCGTGACGTTGATGCCGGAGATGATGCCATTCGCAGGCTGGCCGCTAGGCGCCACCATCCACTACCTCCCGCAGCTGCGGCGCCTCGCTCGGATCGTGTTCCTCGTCGGCTATGTACGCGAGGACCAGATTCGTCAGTACCTCCGTCCCGGAGAGCAACGCCGCCACACGGCGCTGGAGGTAGTTGTAGGCGGCCACCGCTGGAAGCGCGACCAAGATGCCAACCGCCGTAGCCACCAACGCCTCCGCGATGCTTGCCATGACCGCCTGCGATGCTACCTGACCAGCAGCCGTGGCGCCGTGGCCGGGCGCGGAGTGACCAAGCTCTTCAAAGGCGTGGATGACGCCCACCACAGTGCCGAACAGTCCGACAAACGGCGCGTTGTTGCCCACTGTTGCCAAGAAGGCGAGCCATCGTTCCAGTCGACCGCGCTCCAGGGCAACCGCGCTTTGCATCGCTTTGTCGGCAGCCTCCGTGCCCCGCTCGGCAAGGCGCAAACCGGCGTCCGCCACCCGCGCCGCGACCGACGGGCTGGTTTCAAGCATGCGCCGTGCGCCTGCGAAGTCATCCCTGCGCAAATGCTCGTCGAGCTGGCGGGCGAGTGCTTCGAGGTTCCCGCCACGGCGCCGCAGATAGAGCCAGCGCTCAATTGCAAGAGCGAGGCTGGCCATCGACAGCGCCCCGAGAAACCAGAGAACCCATCCCGCACCCGAGATGAGCAAGACCTCCTTGACCGAGTCGATGGTGTTCATGGCATGCCTCACTGGGGTGACGGGTAGTGCCGCTCGACCGCGCAAAGGTCGTCGGAGTTCAGGTGCCCTTGCGTGCCCTGGTCGTAGGTTGCGAAATCGTAGTAGTCGCGCAGGCAGCCGGTGGTCACCACGACCAACCCACTACCCACGGTGCCGGGGGTTGGATCAGTCAGCGCCTGGTTTCCGGGGCTAACATCCGTGTTACTCCAGAACATGATTTTGTCGATGGTGACCAGGAGACGAGCGAGGTTCACCTGCCAACTGTCCACAAACGCGAGATCGTCGGGGTTCTCAGGAGGAAAGGCGCGGCCGGTCAGTGCGAGAACCTCGACGGACGCCACAAAGAGGATTCTGCCGAGACCTGAATCAACGGGTGGTGTGAATTCTTGGCTGTTGATGCTTCCTTTGGAGCAACCTCCCAGCACGGGAAGCCCAAGAGCCGGTGCTCGGCTGATGCTTGCCTTCGTTTTCATTCTGTCGTCTCCCCGCTGGTTCTGTTCAAAGACTCGGCGCTGCTGGAGCTGATGCCTGGGATAATGTGGTCGGTAGATCTTTCCTGACCGCTGGATGGCCGCCCGATTGCGCCGTAAGAGGGCGCGGGAGCGGCGTCTGCACGTGGAGCGGCACCACCACCCAGGCTCTCTGCCGATCCAGCAAAGCCACCTATTGACCGAGTGTGAAATCATAGACTCCCACGCTGCCGCCTAATCCGGCCAACGCTTCGGTGTTGAACGGATTCGTGTCGGTCCAGGCATAGACCGTTCCGCGGGTGGGCGCGCAAGGCCCGGAGGCAGGAGCGTTCGTATCCGTGTCAACGCTCCCGTCACCGCCATCACTCGCACCGCCGTCACTCGCACCGCCGTCCGAAACGTCATCCACGCTCGTCGCAACGAGGCTACAGAAATCTGCCTGATCGAACCAATGTGAAGGATCCACCCGGAGTTGCAGCGGCCCGCTCGTTGTCGTGAAGGTGAGATCGCAGACGGCCCCGGCGACGCGCGAGACATCGTCTATGGGATTGAGCCCCGACACGAGGGCGTTGGTGATCTGGACGCGGCCGGCGAAATCGACGACTGTTCCGCTTTTCGTCGCCTCGCCCGCGACGTAGGCCGTCCCCTGCTGGCCATCGGCGGCGAGCGGCGCCGGCAGGGTGATGGTGTCGTTGTAGCTCTCGGCCGTCGTGTAGAAGCCGATTTCGACCGAGACCGCATGGCCCGTTTCGCCATCCGCGCCGCCCAGAACATCCTGCAGCGCCGGATTCAGCACATCGACGACGAACTGCTCGGTCGCCTGGACGATCACCACGCCGCTGCGAAACACGCTAGGCTCAGGGGGGTCGATGTTGAAGTAAAGGGGACCGAGAACCACCTCGGCCTGGTCGAGTTCGACTGTCCATCCCTGGCTGGTGGTGAACGCAAACGGCTGGGACACATCGCGCGCTATGCCGCCCGCGTGGAGCGGCATCGAAATCAGGTGCCCGCCTGTCGTACCGCCGCAGCCCAGGACCAGCAGAGCGACGACTTCCAGAGCGCCATGCCATAGCTTCATCGTTGGCTCTCCGCATCCAAGAGAATTGACACCGTCGCGAGAAGCGAGAATGGAGGGGCCGCCGTGAAGTGTTCTGTCGGTGCCAACGTGGGTTCGGAACGGCTATTGAAGTTCGAAGCGTAAAAGAACTCGCTTAGTGGATAACGAGCGTTTGTGAGATTCTGCGCGAGCAGGCCGATCCGTAGGAAACTCCAGCGAATACTGACAGATGCGTCCAGGTCGAGGGTCGACGCGGCTGTCTGACTGAACGGCAGCGCACGCGGTCCGACGAAATTAACCGCGAAGCCAGCCGTTCCGGTAAACCTGTGCCCGCGAAGACGCCACCTCCCGAGCGGCCCAAACACCGTGCTATCTGACCGCGCGATCACCGACGGAACGTATGGAACGAGTGTCCCGTCCTGATCGTACGTTGCGTGGGCGTAGGTCGCCGAGGCTAACTCGTCAAACCACTGGCCCGTGGCCCGCACCGAGATGAGGGCGCCGTCGCGGGTCGTGCCGGTCGATTGCGTCAGGCGTCCCAGCAGCGGATTGAAGATCAGATCCCGATCCACGTGCGTATAGAACCCGACCGCCCGCGCTGAGAGATCCACTGGGATGTACGCCTCGTGAAAGATCATCCCGGCTTCGGCGGCAGTAATGGTCGCGAACGGTGCCCGCTCGTTCTGGGTAATGTAGATCGCATCCAGTGATTGAACGCCTATCCCGTAGCTCGCAGTCAGGGTCAAGGGCTGGGAGAGTTGCGCTAGGGCCGTGATCTTTGGCTCGGTGGCGAGTGCAGTCGCCGTGCTGCGCTGGGTGGGAAGCCGCGGGCCGCTGTTGTCGAACGGTGCGCAGGTCTGGTTGAGTGGCGCGTTCTGGACGAACTCGCCCGCCGTCGCGCATTGGTTCAACACGTTGTAGTCGAAATACTCCTGGCGCACGCCACCCCGCAAGGTCAGCCAGCGCGTCGGGCGGAGGTCGACCTCGGCGTACAAGGCTAGGTTGACGATGTCGGTGGTGAGATTCTCGTCGATTGCATAGGGAATCTGCGTCCCGTAGCGGAGCCGCTGAATCTCCGGTGTCGTGTGATCGTAGCGGGCGTAGTAGCCGACCTCGATAGACTGTGGCCGGCCGAGCAGACGACCGACCAGCTTATCGCTGCCGCGCCCGCCCGCCGTGAACGCGGTGTAGTCCTGCTCGATCATGTCGCCGCGTTGCGGGTGGTAGGTCTGACCAAACGTCTGGTTGTCCAGGAGAAATCCCGTGAAATCTTCGTCGATACGCAGCGTACGCCAGGTCAGGAAGACCTGTTGCGCGAGCACGCCCATGTCGCTCGGATTCTGAAGGTCGAGGGAAAGGGTGTAACGCTGAGCGTCTCCGCCCTGGTTCGGATCTTCTGAACCATAAAAACTGACTCGGCCCGAGGCGACGTCGTCGGCGCGAACAACGCCAGCAGTTTGAAAGTGTGTGCCGTAGGCCGTGCCCAGGATACGCCAGAGGCCGTGGGTCCCAATCTCGCCCTCATATTCCGCCATCGCGCTGGCGTTGGTACTGGCCCGGTTAGTACCGAAGCCGTCGCTTTGAAAAAGCTGCGCGGCTGCGAATGTCCCTTCTCGCTCGTTTTCGGGTGCCCACAACGCCAGAGTCCGCCGCGTTTTAAACGAGCCGTAACTGGCGCTGATCTCGAGCCGGCGATCGACGACGCCGAGCTGATAGTCGGCGCTCCCCGCCTCCGCGAAGTCACCCTGATGTGGGCTGAACGGCCCCTCAATCACGCGTAGATTCTTCACCACCTCCGGGATGATGAAGTGTGTGTCGGCATAGCCGTGTCCATCCGTGTTGTCGACCTCGTTGATTGGCACGCCGTTGACGGTGAACTCAATCGCCTGTCCCTGTTCGGCGTCAAAACCACGCAGGAACACCTGGTCTGCATGACCGGCGCCCCCCTCATTGGCGATGAAGATTCCGGGGGCGAGTTGCAAGATGTCCGACGGCTTCTGATTGGCGATGACTGCCAAATGTCCGACCGTGATCTCGAAGTCGGACGCCCCGTGACTGGCCGCCTCCCGTCTGCCACGAACCGTGACGTCGATCGCCGACGGCTCGGCTGGCTGGGAAGCGGACGGTTCCACCGGCGCGATTTGTCGGGGCGCCGATGGCACAGCCGGCGTCGACGGAGTCCCGGCGGACGGCTGTGCCGCGATCGTGGGCGGCGGCTCGAAATGAAAGAGAAGCTGGACACGACTAGCAACCGGAACGCCGTCCCTCTCGGCCGGTCGGAAGCGCCAGCGCGTCGCCGCATTGAGAGCGGCGCGATCGAGAGCTGGCACTATTCCGTGAGTCAACTCGACTCCGTTAACATCGCCAGCAGGACCAACCGTGGCCGTGACCGCGACGTCGCCGCTCGGGCGATCAATGAGTGCCTCGGACGGATACGGTGGCCGATTTTCTTCGATCACCTCCGGGGGCTTGACCGGAGGTGCCGACTCGGCCGCCGGCTCAGCACGCGCGGCCCCTTCATCGCCGAGAACGAACGCGCCGGTTATCAGCGCGATCCGGAAGACAAAGGACAGCTCCTTGCGGGAGATTACACAACCGACCAGGCGACCACCTCCCAACCGATGCCGACGACACCCAGGCTGATGCATGTCGAGGCTCCGAAGCTCCGCTAGTGAACGTTCGGCGCGTAGTAAGGATCTTGCGCGTTCTGACCTTTGATGTAGCACAACCCCTGCGCATTGAGATGCATCTGCGACTGCGCGCTGAAGGCCATGAACTGCACCAGATCGTCCGGGAATGCCGAACCGTCGGGCGCGGTCACACCGTTGAGATTGAAAGTGACCTGAAGCGGATTGGGTTGGATGTCGTTGGTCACCGAGCCGCTGATGTTTGGTGACGGGTTCGGTTGGTAGGGCGCGCGGTCGGGGAGCGGCGTGCCGTCGGCGAAGGTCGCGAGCAGATGCTGACTATGGAATGTGTTGAGACTGAAGGGTGTCGTGCTGGTGTCCTGTGGCGCGAATGCCGCGATCGGATCGAAGCGCAATGCGGCCCCCTCTTGCTTCAGCTTGTCCCAGAACACGTGGTCGACATGCATCGTCACCTGAGCGATTGCAGCCTGATCGGGGAAGATTACGATGCCCCGGTTCGCCAGATTTGCCTCGTCTCCCAGGTCAGCGTTAACGCAGTTGGTGTTGGACGTGGCATCGTTCCAGCCCATTGTGAAGGACACCGTCATTGGAAGTGCCGCGAAGTTTGCCTGTGCCGCCGTCGCGTTTGGGTCGCTGCTGTTCGTATAGGTCCCGGTACCCGCGTATGTCGCGGTCCCGCGCAGGAATTTGTCCCAACCGTTCTGAACCATTAGATCATAGTCCGCTTGACCCTGCGGCGTCAGGTTCAGATTCCATGCTGGATAGACGGCCGGTACCGTGTCGTAGCTAAAGGCGTAGCGCTGGCTCGAATCGAAGGCCGTTCCGTCGTCCTCGGTGTTCCAGACGAACATCGGGCTCGCCGGCTCCACGCCGTCTTTGCCGACGAAGCCCTTCGCCTGATGCGCGTCGAAGACGTACGGCCCCGCTTTGCTGGCGACTTGCGGACCCATGTCGTACCAGGTCTGGTCCTCCGTTGGATTCGTATTGAGTGCGAGGTTACCGACCACGACAATGTCCTCATCAATTGCCATGTTCCACCCATCAACGAAGTACGGATCGCCTTGATTCACGGGTTGGAACGGCAACCCGTTGATCCCGAGAGTTTCGCCTGAGAACGTCACCTCGACACTCAAGGGCTTGTTGGGTGAGGTCATCGAAAAAGTGATATCGGGCGTCGCGAGCTTGGAGCCGGCCGGGAACGTCACCTCGTTTACGTTTGACTTCGAACCGCCGCCACATCCCAGCGCGGCCAATCCGGACACCACGAAACCGATCTTCATCTTATTTTCCATCTTGTCTCCAATCCGATCATCGATTGCCAATGAGCCGGGGCGTCACTAGGTAGATGCGCTCGCCCTTTCCCCGACATGCGAAAGCACCGTTTCGAGCGGGCGGGGAATCGCCCCGTCCAATGCCGCCTGCCGAGCGATCACCTGCGCCCTGGCAGAACGGCGCGCAACACATGACGCGCGAGTGCGATTCGAATCGCCGAGTCTGCGTCGATAAGACGAGAGCTACGCCGAGGGAGGGGAAGTCTTGGGTGCGTTGGCGAGGACGAGCGTGCGCCCTGGCCGGGGCGCCGGATCGACAGCACTCCGCACGACCACCGCAGGGGGAACAAGCCGCACGGCCACCGTTACAACCTGAACTTGCGCACTCCCTCTGAGAGCAAACGCCACCGCGCAGTGCTCGTGTGCGACAGGCGTGGTGGTCTCGGCCCCCGCAACCGTCGTTTGGGTCGTGGTGCCGCGATCGAGAACTGGCCCGTGGCTAGAATCGGCCACGCTGTCGATCAACTCACCGTGCTCGGTGCAGCGCACGTGCCGAACGCCGGCCGCGTGCCACGAGGCCCAGAGCTGCGTGAATCCGAAGCCAACCACCAGCACCGCTGTGAACAATCTGGCCACAACCTTCCCTCTGGGGTATTGGATGCGCCTGTCACCGTTCACGCGCCGAAGCATTCTATTCCAGACCTTCAATTACTCAGCGATCACGAGTCCGTCAACAGCTATTTTGGCGACCTGCCACGCTGCGGACCACATAGTTTTGAAGTTCTCCTCACTGCATGCCCCCGAGATCGCGCAAAAGTTTCGCGCAGAGACGCGCCAGAACATTCTGGAGTCTGGCGTCGCAACTGCAAGTGCGCCGGCACAAACCGGCGAGACGTCATGGAGGAAGAAGTCATAGCGACCTGAACCAAGCTGATTGTCACCGTGCCTCTGCTCTCCAGGCTCCGTATTGACTAACGCCACGATGCGGCATGAATGAAGTTCTCGCAGGATGCCCATAGCAGCCGGCACGCGCAAGAGGTTTCGCGAACCAAAGGGGCCTTCTCATCCCATCTCCAGGTCACTCCCTCTCTTCCGGAGCCAACCATGGGCAAGAACCAGGAGCGGCGGTTGCAACACCCGCGTCAGGATGGCGAGAATCAGTGAGCCGCCAATCACGACAATCGCCAAGGGCCTCTGCGTCTGCGCCCCGATGCCGTGC
>Ga0181530_10003476_pt1 | contig 17515 bp, 16 predicted proteins | sample PEATcosm2014_Bin_42_FD_119769 | JGI IMG/M metagenome (GOLD analysis project Ga0181530, IMG submission 119769) | Peatland microbial communities from MTU Mesocosm Facility, Houghton, MI, USA - PEATcosm2014_Bin10_60_metaG | ecosystem: Environmental > Terrestrial > Soil > Wetlands > Peat | place... | reverse complement strand
TTGTTGTCGCGGTGCGCACGGGCTGCGGCGATCCCTTGCAGGAGTACATCGACACCGTCCCAAGCCTGGTCCCTCAATGGAAGAAACACTACGGCTAGGCCTGCGAGGTGAAACAATACTGATGCTGACATGGCACTGAAGCCGGTGCGACAATCAATGAACACTACATCGGGGCTCTCCCGCCTGATGCCATTCAAAATGCGCTCCAGTGCTGGGAGAGGCTCGGCTCGTGCCACAGCGCCACGCCCACCACTAATCGAAGGCACCAACATTACATCAATAGGCAGGCCATGGTTTCTTGGGCGGCCTTTGGTCAGGGCTAGGCCCTGCGCAAGAAGAGGCCCCTTCCTTCAAGAGGGGGTCCGGGTGCGGGGGGCAAGGAGCCTGGAGGGTCAATCCTAGTCCAGTAGGATGCTCGTGATGGCGGTCTGCGGATCGTAAATGTCAAGTGGGCCGCAAACCGCGGTCAACCTGACAAGGCGAGGGCGGCGGATGGGCGAAAGCAGTCCTGAGTGCGGGCGGTACTTGACGGGATTTCTGCAATGATTAAACTCAGCGAAGTTATGGCGCTTTACGATGAAATCAGAGCGCAATCAAATGGTGCCCATTTCCTGCGCGCTGACCTGCACATCCATTCATTTGGAAAAGGAGGCTCTTACGACGTGAAGGATGCTGGCATGACCCCGCAGGCCATTGTTGACTTGGCGATTGCAGAGAACCTTCAGGTTATCGCGATCACAGATCATAATGTGATTGGAAACGTCAGAGCTGCTGTTGAGTACGCTGCCGGTAAAGATATTCTGGTAGTTCCCGGGGTTGAGCTTTCCACCGCTGACGGCCACCTCTTGGTCTACTGCCCTACATCAGATTATCTGGAAGCGTTTTACGGGAAACTCAAGTTTTCACTCAACAAACAGGCTTGCCTTGACACGATGGCACAATGCCTCAAGTACGCCACCGCGTTTGAAGGATTCGGGATCTGCGCTCATGTTGACAGTGATTCTGGCATCGAACATGCGCACCCTAAATTCGATACATTCAAACAGGAGATTTTGAACTGCGAAAACTTGCTTGGCATGGAGATCACACAGGCTGCTAACAACGAGTGGTTTTCGCACGTCGATGGCAATGCGGACAGGCGGAATTGCGCCGCCATCCGTCGCAACCAGCTCGGTCACGAGACGGAAATCTCTTTGGCAAAGGTGATGGGATCAGATTCCCATGCCCTTGTTGCCGTCGGTAAGAATGCGAACAATCAGAAGCGGCTGACTCGGTTCAAAATGGAGACGCTTTCCTTCGACTCGCTCCGGATCGCGTTATTGGATAGTGCCGCCCGTGTCCGGCTGGAAGACCTCATCCCCCCTTCTATCCCCCACTTCATCGGTATGAAGCTCGAGGGTGGTTTCCTCACCGACCAGATCGTTCACTTCAGCAAAAACCTCACGTGCATAATCGGTGGCCGCGGCGCCGGCAAATCCACCATGCTCGAATCGCTCCGGGTTGCGTCCGGTAATACTTATGAAAATCCGATCATCGATTCAGACGTGTGGCCGGACTGCATTTCAATAATTTACCAGGATGAAGTTGGTCAGCGGCATGTTTTTACCCGCAGCAAGATGGGTGAGCTGACCAATCAGGACCCCAATGGCCCCACGAGGATCAGCATTGAAAGTTATGGTCAGGGAGAAACTGCAGCCACGATTCACAATTGCGATAAAGACCCGAACATTCTGCTGGAGTTTCTGGACGGCTTTATTGACCTCAAAGAGTTGAAAGATCGCGACGATGAGATCAGAGATGAACTGCTGGCCAACCAAGGTGAGATTGAGCGGCTGCAGCAAGACATCAATCGCATCAAGGAGGTCGAAGGACTCAAAAAGGTCGCCGATGGACAGGTAGCAACTCTGAAGACTCAGAAGGCCGCCGACGTGGTGCTGCTTGAAGAAAAGCTCGCCGCAGAACGTACTTTTCGGGAAAAGCTCCGCGCCGCCCTCGCTGCACTTCCCGCCGCTTTAACCGCCGGCTTAAACACGGACGAACTCCAGGAAGTGGTCGATAGCATTGATGGCAATACACTTGCTGTTGGAAAAGAGCAGTTCGATTCCGTTTATAAGATAGCCAGCGAGTTGATCGCGACAATCGCACAAACCTCGACCGAAGTAAAAGCAACCCTTGAGACAGCGACGCATCAAATCAATGCCCAACTAGCCATCTGGGTCGCCGAGCAGAAGAAGACCAAGGATCAGATTGAGGACCTGCGCCGAGAGTTGGAGAAGCAGAAGATCAAGCTCGATATGGCCTTCATCAGAAAGGTGACGACAGACGCCAGCACCTATGGCGCGAAACTCATCGAGCTAAATAGAAGTGTTCCGAAGCAGCAAGCCGCCTACAAGTCCAGGACAGCGTTGATGAATGAGCGCCGAGAAATCAAAAGCCGCATTTTCACGACTCGACAAGCCTTTGCCACATTGATCAATAAGAACCTTTCGACCTGCGTTGTCGATTACTTGGTTCATCTTAAATTTTCCGAAGGTGTGTTGTCGAGCGAGTTGGAAGACCTCATCAAAACGACAATGAACTGGCGAACATCGCAGGTTCCAAAAGCTGCGTTGATCGCTGCCAAGTTCTCTCCGATTGCGCTGCTGGACGTGATTCACAGGAAGAACACCGCCGCCTTGATGACCGTGGTGGATGAAAACAACAACAAGGTGTTCTCGTTGAAGGAAGCTGGTGAGGTCATCGCCAAACTCGGCGAATGGGGGCCTTGGGTTGCGATTCAGCGGTGCCGCTTTGAAGATCGTCCAGCAATCAAGGTCACGAAGATGATCACAGGTCCGAGCGGTAAACCGGTGCCACAAATCAAGGACTTCACCAAGCTATCCTTGGGTCAGCAACAATCGATCTTGCTAACGATACTTCTTTTTTCCCAGAGTACGGCACCACTCATCATTGACCAGCCCGAGGACAACCTCGATAGTGAATTCGTTTACACGACGCTTGTCCGTTCCCTCAGAGGTACCAAAGAAAAGCGCCAAGTCATTGTGGTCACACACAACGCCAATATCGCGGTGCTCGGTGACGCCGAGTTGCTCATCCCGCTTCGAGCGCAAAGCGAAAATGCGGTTATCCGGGACCGTGGGTCCATAGATACGAAAGGCACGAAAAACGTTGTCTGTACTATTCTTGAGGGTGGTCAGAAGGCCTTCAAACGACGGCAGCATCTCTACGGCTTTTAGCTCCGAAATGATCTCGTTGCGCAGGGTTGACTCGTTTGCTTTTTGCGCGATCACGTTTGGGTGATTGTAGCCAAGAGCCAAAGGTGCAATTCGTAACAGCCTTTAAACTATTGCGATTTCGGTGACATTAATCCCCTTTACGGTTGACATCGACCGTGTCGCTGCTTGGCTTGTTTTTTAATTCAACGTCATAGGCTGTTTGTCAAGCGCGACGTGTTCTTCAACATTCCAACCGACCAAACGCGCCATGAACAGGCCGCCAGTCCATGGAGGATTAAAGCCGAAATGGCCCAGTACTTCTGACACATATAATCCGGCGTCAACCGCCCGAAGCGGTGATGATAACGGATCGTCATCGAACAGCCGCACTTGCCGCAGAGTGCCAGGCCCTGCAGCAAAGCCGACCTCTCGCGCGGTGGCCCTGCCTTGCCTTCTCCGACGCCTTGGGCCAGGTGGTTTTTGGAGCAACCGCACCTGATTGCTCAGGAACTGCTCCCACGTTAGATCCACGAGTGCGTCTTGCGCGAAGTCAACGGACGGGGGGCGATGGACAGCCGCCTTAAGCCTTGTTGCGCCGGATGGCCCGGATCGTCGGCCCGAATTTGGCCATCATGGCCTCGGACTTGTCAGGAGACAAAGCCTCCAGCCGGATTGAGTTTTCTTTGGGAAATCTGACCTTGCCGGCATCCTTCCCGGAGGCTAGCGCCGCAGCGAGCTTGGCGTGGGCGGCCTTGATTCCCTTCTCGGCGTCAAGGATGGCCCGGACCTCCGGGCTTTCGTCGGCGCGGTCAAACTCGGCGTGCGCCTGCGGGTTTACGTCGCACACTGCAAGCCCGTTCTGGCTCACGATGAGGACGCTCTTGTCCTCGCCAAGGTAGCCCAGCAGCGATTCCAGCGCTTCTCCCTTGGATTCTTCCTTCTTGGCTTCCTTGGCCTTCAGCGTCTTGACGATGGTGTAAAACTCCTGCAGCAGAACAGGCAGCTTTTTCAGCGATTCAATTCTCATATGGTTAGTTCTTCTTAGGCGAAGCCATTTCTCCCCGGCTTTTTTTTGGGCCGCTACGGCACAGGCAGCAGCCTCGCATGCCCAGTTCGCATGATTCCGCGTGCCTGGTTCTGCTGGAGCATTGAAACCACCCGGGTTCCCATCTCCTCAAAGTTCACATCGATTATTTGAGTGCTGTTTTCATTCCCGATGCTCCGTGCAATCTTGTCTGGCCTCGTTTCCACACAGGGAGGCCAGGCTTGCGTCTGGCTTCTCTGTCCGTGGCCCTCCAAAGACTTAGGCGCCCGCCGCTTCGAACTCAGCCAGGGCGGCAACCTCGCTTTCGATGATGGTCTTCAAGGCCGGCAGCGACAGGCCCGTGGCGTGCTGGCCGATGCGGGCCGTGACCCGTGCGATGTTTTCGCTCGTGCGCTGCGCGGCCGGCAGGCTGTTCCGGATCATGCCGCTGACCTGCGCGTTGAAATACGAGGTGCGGCGGTCGAGTTCCTGCCGGTAGGTGGCGATCGTCTCCGCGGTGATCAGAGACCTTAGCGCCTTCAGGCTCATCCGGGCCCCCATGCGCTCGCCGACCCACAGAACGGCTGACATCACCAAATTGGTCTTCAGGTTGGCTCCCTTGGCGAAGATGGCGACCGGCGCCTTGAGGGCTTGACGATTTCTGACGCTGATGCGTCCATTTTTTGCAGTTGATTTCTTCATAGGTTTGCTTTCTTTCGTTTTGTTTTTCTCTAGCCGGTGGCCCCGTTCTTGGTTCCCAAGGCAGCCACTTCGGAATTGATGACTTCCTTCAGTGCCGGGATCGATAGCTTCCGTGCGGCCTTGATCGCCTCAAACACGCGCGCCGTTACTTCCTGCACGTTTTCCTCGGTGCGCTCCGCCGCCGGCAGCGCGTGCGAGACCATTCCCTTAACCTGGATCTGCCGCGCAGTCTCCCTACGGGCCAGCTCCGCCTGATACTTTTTTATGGTTTCCAGGTTGATGAGGCTCAGTATCTCCTCGGGCCTCGTTTCGGCCAGCCACAGGAGAGCGCTCATCACAAAGCCAACCGGGAGCTCGTTGGCCCTGGCGAACTCCGTCACCGGCTTCACGATGGCTCTGCGCGTCGCAACGTCGATTTTGCTCGTGTTTGTCATTTGATTTTGGCGAAGCGTTATTGCTTTCCGGCTTGGCAGCCCTTCCGATAGCCGCTTTCGCTCGTCTACTCTTGGGTTGTTCTCTGTGCCTTGCCGAACAGCCCTTCAAAACGGGTTCTTCACTCTTCCTGGGTCTGCTGCAAGGCTTCCCGTGTCTCTCCAAACGCGTGCTTAACGATGCTTTTGCGCTCGTCGTGATGATCTCGGCCTTCACGGCGCCAAGGGATGGGCTCCGCGCCACAAGCGCTTCCCAGGAGGCCTCCAAGGCGCCGCGGCGGAAGCCACTTCTGCGCGCATGCTTCACCATCCCCTGAGGCTCACTGCGGTGATTCGGGCTCTCAACTGCGGATTCCCGCCCCTTCCTACCCTTCGTCTTCGCTCTCCTCCCCTTTGTACCTGAGCTGCTTCTCAAGGCACTCCTCCGGCTCGACGTCCTCCCGGATTCCCAGGCATGTCGGCTGGTAAAGACTGCCGCCCTTGTAGGCGTACAGGTATCTGACCTCGATGACCTGCCCCGCCTTGGGGATGGGCTGATTGGCCGGGATCGTGACGTTGCCGATCTCCACCAGGCTCCCCCCTTGGTAGACGCCGATGGCGACGCTCCGCTGCGCGTTGACCTTGATGACCAGCACGGAGGCGGTGGCATAAAACTTGTGCTTGAGCTGGGACCCGCCGCTGCTGGGGCGCCCCGGTTTGAAGGCCGCTCTGACGTCCTTGAAGACGATGCCCTCCTTCTTTTTCTTCTTCAGCCTTTCAAGGAGGTCGCGCTTTTCCTTCGGTGTCCACGCCGTTTCTGCCAGGAGGACAGCCCCGCCGGTGACAGGGGAGCGTGCCACGAGCTTCATCAGCTCCAGGTAGCGGTCCTTGTAGGCCTTCGGCCGCAAGTCCTGCTCGTCGAGCTCCAGGAGGTCGAACACGTAGAGCGTGTCGCCGATGGCTTCGCCATCAATGACGAAGCTTCCCGTTAAGGTCTCCAGGGCCTTTTGAATGGGCTGCGGCAGGGCCACCAGCAGCCCCTTCTTGTTGACTCCATCGACGCTTTCTCCCTTCCGCACCAGTGTGCGGCGCCCGTCGAACTTTTCCTGCGCGCAGTGGGCCGTGTCGCTGAGGAGCAGCGCCATCTCGGCGTCGTCGACCAGGTTCAGGAGCTGAGGCAGGATGCCGCTTACCTTCCCAGCGTTCTCCGTGCCGACGTAGGGCGTTCCACCTGCCGCCGGCGTGTAGCCTTTGGCCATCTTTTCGGCAACGATCTTGTCGTAGATCTTCTTGGCCTTGTCGTAGGGCACGGGGCTGCTCGTCTTGGTGCCCGATTGCAGCGTGGTTCCCCGGCGGCCAAAGGCGAAGTTGACGATCCATGCGCCCCCTTTCTGCTCCAAGGTCACCTGGTAGACCTTGTCGGAGGAGCCTTCCCGGTAGTAGAGGCTGATTTGTTCTTTCACAGTTTTTCCTTGATTGGTTGGTCGCTCAGGGCTTACCGCACATGGCCGCCCAGAAGCACCAGCACTCCATGATATATTGTATGCCAGTAAGAAACGTTTGCTTCGGCTCTCACAGTGTTCGTTCCAAATGGCGCATGGTGCGCTTGAGGCAATTCAGAATTGCATGTCATTCTTTCGTTTTGCTTTGTTCAGCGGAGCTGACGTATGAAGCAGGCCAACCGTTAAATCAAAGGCTTTTTGCACCGATGTCGGTTCGCGGCGACTCGTTTTTACGGGTCCCACAGCACCGCAAAAACCTGGACCGCAGCCTCCCCCATCTGGCGGAAACAGACGATCCGCGGCTTTTGCCGGTCATCGCAGACAACTCCAATGGTTTCCACTTCAGAATCGAATCGCCGCCTCATACACTCAAATGTTCAGGCCAAGCTCTTTGAATTTCCTCAAAGCCTCGGCGTTGCCGCGTGCGTCGTCAACGGGATTGTGGGTGTGCGCGCTGACCCGATACTTTTTCCACTCCGTCGATTTGGAGGCGTCTTTGACCAAACCCGCGTAGAGGTCGCCGATCCGCCGGCCTGAAAATCCGAAGGGGTTCCGTCCAAAGAATCGGTGGAAATAGTAATTGATGAACTGCCAATCGAACGCGACGTTGTCCGACACAAAAATCGGCCGCCCTTTGACGTGCTCCGCCAGCCATTTCGCGAAGTTTTCCATCACCGCCTTCGGATCGTCGAAGGTCAAGTGCTGCTCGCGCGAGAAGCCGCTGACGGCTAGCGCCTCCGGAACAAACCGATCCGAAATCGGACGCGTTCGGCCGTAAAATGTCTGGTCGAGCCGCTCGTCGAAAATGACGGCGCCGAAGCAGACAATGGAAAACTCCGCCGGGATCGGCCCGTCAGATTCAACATCAACAACAACGTAGCTCATCGGAATTGGCGTTATGCTTTGCCCACTCGACACCCGCCGCCCTCAACAACTGGGACGGATCGAACTCAAATCCGAAACGCACAGCATGCCAAGGCCGACCATGCCCGCGCGGCACTTCGCACCCGGCGCAACCCTCCGCAAGCCTGCGCCCGCACGACCCCGCAGACGGAACTACAAAATGAAATCCGCTGGGCGACATGGATTCCCGAACAAATCTTGTTGATGCTCAAATCGGAGCATGTTTTCTCTCAATCATCCGCGGATAAAACTTGAGCAAAGGAAATGCAGCCTGCTCAAGGTTGGTGAGGATAACGGACGAACGGCCGCAAGGCGAGAATTCCATCCGTTCTCCAGGCGTCCCCGCGCCGACACGAACTCGCCGTGACCGCGGAAGCGCAGCTTCCAGTAGTATACCATTTCGTTAAAACCTTTACAGATGTTCAGGTTACGCGGGGGCATATACTGTTCCCCTACGGTTGGCCGACGGATCTTTTGGACCCGTCTCGGAAGCGTCCATCTCGATGGGAGTTTTTCTTTGTCCCAAGGGATAGGGGCTGCGCCCCTGCTTCTTTGCCTCATGGCGGCTCGCTGCCGGCGGCTTCTTAGACCCGGCACCTTTGGTCTTCGAAGGATTTCTTGCCAACAGCTTTGCTAAGCGTCTCCATCCTGTCCAATCGTGCTCAGTCCTCTTCCTTGCAGGTTCGACGGAGGCGTCTCTGGAGAGTTTGCGCGCGGCCGGATGCCCCGGCGTTAGTCGTGCGCGGATGCGCTCGGAAAATCGTTTGCCACTGGGCCGGGCGATCCGGCGCCCGATGGCGACGGCGGCGGCCTGGTGCTGGCTGAGGCCGTAGCCGTAGCCGAACTTGAGCCAGCCAATGATGGAAGAGAAGGCCGGGTTGACCTCAATCACCTCGACCCCATACTTGGCTGCCCGGCCATAAAGCAGCTTCCGGAACAGGGAATACTTGAACCTGGAGAGAACGCGGTTCAGTCCGCGGCTCTTCAACTCCCGTTGTATCTGCGGGAAGTCCAGCTTCTCGATGACAATGGGCCGCTGGGTAAGCACCGCCTGTTCCACCAGGCCGCAGACCACCTGGGACAGCTCGTGTTCCGCCTGGTTGGCAGAACGGTGGCCCTGGGTCAGCTTATGAAGGTGGATATGTTCGAGGTTGCCGTCCGGCTTGAGACTGGCGGCCGCGATGCAGAGCGGATTCTGGTCCACACCGATGGAGCCGTTCTTGGCGTCCGTGAGGATGGGAACGGATGGGAGATCAACGATCGCCTGAACTTTCCAGGTGCCGTCGATGCGGATGAATCGGTAGGTGATCGGGCGCTTCTCCTCCAAGGCTTGCAGGATGTACTTGTGGTTGTAGGCAAACTTGACCTGGATGGGAAGGTAGTCTCCGGGCCTGGCTGTCCTGCCAGCTATCTCGTCGTTTTTCTTCCGCAGGTGCAGCACGCAGATCAGGGTGTCATTTGAGACATCTAAAACCTCCATGATGCAGGCATTGTTGCCGCAATGTTCTGTGGCCCGGCCGGCCAAGTAAAAGGCCTTGCCGCGTGCCTCCTCCCAGTCCCTGAGCCATTCCGCATGATCGCGATACCCGTTCTCCTTAAGGTGAAACTGCTTGTAAAAGAGACCTTTTCCTCCAAAGCAGATGTGCGGAACGCCGGAGTCCAGCTCCGCTTTCATCGATTCCAGTCTGCCTCGGTAGCGGTGCAGCCTACGCTTCCAGTGGTGGGCCTTGAAGGGGGCTATACCCTGGGCCCTGAGCTTCGCCTCAAGCCTTTTGATCTTCCCCTCTTCTCCCTCGATGCGGGCGGCAAGCAGCTCCTTCCAGCTTGAGTAGATGGCTTCCGTCTCGTGGCGGATCGAGTTGATCTCCACTGCAAAAATCCCATGCTTGGCTGCCACCCGGTTGTACGCCTGGTTCGCATTTTCATCCTTGACGTAGATGGCAAGGAACAGCTCCCTTAATGCCTTCTGATGCACGGCAGCCCGCTTCTTCAGGTACGGAGCCAGCGTTTCATCCCGAATGGTCGTTGTCGCCGTAATCATCCGCTATAATTATATGATTGGCTTGGCAGCGTGACAAGCCTAGTCCCGGCAAATTCCATGAGGTCGTCCATGCCTATCTCGCCGGTGGTCGGATTTGCAGGAGCCGCGTGGCCGCGATCAGGAGGCCAACCTCCCAGGGGCTGTAGAGGGTGGAAACGACGATGCTGGTTGGGTTGGCCTTAGTCACCTGAGCCAGCACGGCCTCGATGGGCAGCTTGCACTGGTGGTGGCTGGTCTGGACCTTTCCAAACCCGACCGACCCGACCCGCATCCGCTTAATGGCGGCCTCCACCCGCTCCTCATACTTCCAGGCATCCCCTTCGAACCCCTCCAGCACGAGCCCCTTGGTCTTTTCCTGTTGGTGGGCCGAAAGCCTGGTCCATCCCTTGACGAACAGGAGGCCCTCAAACACATGTGACAGATTGAGGACGTCCGGGTCCTCTGCCGCGACACAAAACGGGCGGCTGGAAGACGTGTCGCTGATTTCAACAGTCTGCGGAACGATGACCTTGGTGCCTTCCTCGATCACGCTGAATTCGACTGGATCCATTGATTGCATCACATTCATTATATTCGATCTGGCGTAGCCCTGCCCCCGAGCACTTGCGTCATGTTGCAGGGAGGGTCGGGCTTTCGTTCGCATCCAGCACGCAGTAGTTGACTCTGTAATCCTTTGTTGCCGTGAAGTCGGCCTCCAGGGCCATGAGCCGCGCGCGCAAGGCTTCCAATGATGAGTTCGCCTGGCAAGGCAGGGTTTCGCTTCATGGCTTCCTCCTCATAAGATGGCTTCCAGCAGCCTTTCTTTGAATAATTCCTCAGGCAGGGCGGCGCCGTGGTAGGCGAGCCTCTTGGCGGTGGTCTCAATGATACGCCAATCTCCCGGCTCCACGCACCAGGAGTGCTGCCTCCAAATTCCATCCCTGGACAGTGACCATCCCGCGCAGGCCATCAGGTGAGGGTTGGCCTCCTTGAGGAACAGCGTGTTTTGGTGGCAACGGCTTCCCTTTCCATTCGTCAGGATGATGTCGGCCTGCCGAGGGGTCCATGTGCGCCCACGCCTAAGGATCAAGCCCATGTCCTCCTCGGGACACGCGCACACGACGGCCCCTCCGATCCGCAGAAGGCGCTGGGCCAGCGCGTTCCACCGGGCATCGCGTTCCGACCAGTACCTCATGCTTTCCTTGTTCTTCCCGTACGCGGCTGGATCATTGAGGACGTGCCAGCGCACCCTGGTCGTCGTGTTGCCCAAGAGCGGCGTGCAGCCTGATGCAATCCTGGCCTCTGAAACGTCCGTCTTGGCCGCGTAGGGGGACAGCTTCACCCGCGTTCCTTGCGGAGCGAGATCTCGCAACACCCTGTAGATTTCCCACGCGCAACCGTCCCCCGGGTCAGCCCAGGCTCCCGTCACTAGAAACTCATGGGTCGCAGGGTGCCTTTGCAGTATCAGCATGGCTGCGTTTCGAAGAGCTGCCGGCTCGGGGGCGGCCCGGCGCCTTTCATCGGCACAGGCAATGGCCTCCCTGATCTCCGGCACCTGGTCGGCCTCGTCATCCACCATTCCGCCCCGCACCACAATGCGCCCCCCTGCATGATACTGAAACTCCGTCAGCAGAAGGGATCTCTGCTCAATGGCGTATGCCTTCCACCCGGGATGAAACTCGTTTGCGGTGATGAAGCTACCGCCGAGGCTCCCAGGATGCACCAGGATGATGACGGGCTGGCTCACAGCGATGATTCTTTCTTGCCGCGCTCTGGCTTCCGGATCGAGATCGTCCACCGCCCCGCCTCGACCCGGGCGGACCGGAATGTCTCGTTGCACCAGTGGCGACGGACTCTCCAGCCGGCTATCATCTGCGGGACGTCCTCGGGCAGGCGTGACATCAGTTCCGCGCGAAGGCATTTGCGTCGTGCCTTAATCAATTGCTCTTGGAGCTTAAGGGCAACCATGCGCAATACAAGGCCGACGAGCGTGAAGTCTTTAGCATCTTTCATGTTGTCTGCGGGGGTTTTTCATGCGAAGCACTTCAGCGCGGTCCGGCGAAGGCCTCTTCCGCCGCAAGCTGGAGGCTTCGGTCCAGCGAGCCGTTGATTTCCGGCGGCCGAGACCTTCTTGCGTGCGAGCGCTGCGGCTGGCCTCGCTCGCCCATGGCATGGCAGGCCAGAATTGACAGACACACCCGCTGTCGAAGCGCATGATGGTTCTAGCAGCGTTTCCATAGGCCTCCTGAACTCGGGCACAAGAAAGAGCAGCAGCAACTCCGCCTTTATCTGACCGGAATCGCATTGATGGAGGCGATCTTGAGGACGCCCGCCTTGTGAAGGGCGGCGAGCACTCGCAGGCTTCCCGTGGCGGCGTTGGCCTCGCAGTTCTCGTCGTTTTCAGTGGCGAGCATCTGGTCCCCCTGACGCACCGTCAGCACTCGGTCCGCAACCGAGCAGACGCGGCTGCCGGCCGCCGCCGCAGCCTCTTGTGTCTGGTTCGATGACAGCAGCCCCGTCTCAAAGATTGGGTCGTACGTATCGGCGCCAACGAAGGTGATGGTCAAAGCTTTGTCCATAATCAACGTGGCCCCCAGATGCCTGGCGCCCTCTGAGGCCCTTCCTCGCATTCCATATTTTGCGAAGCTCTCGTGATGGATGCATGGATGCGGCCAAGGCGAATGTCGTAGCGAATCAATCTACGGTGGATGGAGCCATGTACACGGTCGCCTTTTTGCCAGCAACATCGTAGATGGTAGCGAGGGCGCCGATCTAGCATTCAGGCGCGCTCTTACCGCCGGTATCTGCTGCTTGGGTTCTTCAATCGGAGCCTTCTCGCCCAAGCTAAGTTTAAGGCGCCTGGCTTTTCATGCTTGTCATCGGTTGATTTGGATTGGAACTAAGGGTTTTGTCCCTATCGCCCACCCAAGCCAGTCCCGTGTGAGTTGGATTATAAGCGAATATCCACTCCGTATAATGGAAGTAAGGGGCCTGGTTTTTGTTCAAAACTCTCTGCCACCTGAAACGGAAGCCCTTCCATGTTTCAAGTGGTGCGACGAAACCGGCGACAGTAGCAACTTCAGCGGTTGGATGAACGCCAGCAGCATCGTAGGTTCCAGAATCGTCGACCTAAACAGCAACTTTCACGAAAAACCTCCCCGGAAAGAGATTTTGAACGATAAGGCAGCCTCCGCCCTCTCTCCCGGTGTCAGCAGACCGAGATTAACGGCTTCCTTACTGCTCAACTCCTCTGTATCGAATCCGCTGTCGCATGCGAAAGGTGGAAACGGATTTCCGAGTGCATCACCGTAGCCGCCAGCTCCGTCACCAAGGGCCTGCCACACACGGGAGGATTTGAGCGCCACAAACCGCCCCGTCTTTTTGAAGGCTTGGCGTGCTTTGGTATCAGCAGCCATTTCACATGCCGCCAGCCAGCGCTGTTCCCAACCCTTTTCTGGTAGCTCACGGTCGTAGACCTTAAGCAGTTCAATCGCCGGATATTCATCTATGCGCCCCGAATCGCAATTGTTGCAGGCGAATTGCCCTGCACCACAATTAACTTGCGTCAGAGTTTTAAAGATTGAATAACTCGGCAAATCGTTGAAGAACGGCTTGGCGGTACCTCTTTCGTTCATCGCACTAAGGGCCATGAATTTAATGATTGCTGCGGCAACAGGTTCCACGCATCTGACGCGGCTCGTCCAAGCAGCCACCGGCCCTTTCCACTCACCAAGAAGCTCGCGTTGCTGCGGGTTTTGGCGAGAGATTAGGTGCGCCAAAAACCCAGGAATCTCATGCGCCTTCTCCAGCATCGCCTTCCTCGTCATGGCTTTGTCGCACGAAATTCCACGCTGCTCAAATGCTTCAATCAGCACATCCTTCGATACCCCCGACGGAATACTGGCGTCGTCACCAGGCATCCCAATAAAACCCAGCCATTCCACATATTGCTGATTTGATGCACCGCCACATCCATACATCCGATCTTCGTAGTTGAGTTCTGGGCGTATTCCTCTTCTTGATGAGCCAGCGCAAGCAAAATCATACACAACACACCGCGCCATAGGCGGAACCACTTTTAACCTCTCTGCTGCAGATTCAGCCGGACCAAGAGGTGACATAGCCGTCTCAATAGCAAGCCTCGCCGCGTCCCTGAATTCTTCAACCCAATTTGACTCCACATCTTCAACATCCCGCTGTTCCGAACAAACGAGCCTAATTACTTCATTAGCAAGCGCCGGGTCCAGAACCATTTGCCGGCACGCGATGGTTGTAGCGGCCAGCCTTGCGCCGACACGAGATATATTGTGGCCTATTCTCAAGGCGGCCCTTAAAGTGAGAATGCAAATTGCATGTAATTCATGCTGGGCCGTTTTTGAAAGTTGTATTCCAGGAGGCAACCGAGCCTTCAGGATTTTGCGTAAAGAATATAAAGCCTGCTGTAGCGCAAGGTCGAATACGCCAGGCTCATCCCGATAAGTCAGAAACTTCCATAGCTCCACAATTCCTTCTAATCGCCCTGCTTCAAGCCAGGTGGCAAGGTATGGTGTTAAATCAATGGCTGGAACATTCGACTCGAGTGAATATTTCGGATCTAAAAAGGGATGATCGGGGTGACACCAATCCCTGATTTCTTCGTAGAGTTGAGAGACCTCGCGTATCTCGAATGTTGGGCTGTTCATTTGTATTGCAAATTCACTTGGTCGGCCGGGGTCGAAAGAAAGCGGTGCAAGAATGATTGTCGGTCATGGGCAACGTAACGTGATGGCTCACTGTCTGCCGGAGTGCCCCAAAAGAATACAGCAAAGCCCTCAAGGCGGCACTTGCAGGTGAGCCGGCAAGCTCTTTTGCTTGGCATCGGTTTTTCATAATATGGGAAAGTTTTCCCCACAAATGAAGTTCGTGTCAATGGCGTTTAAAGTCCACCGAATAAGCTAACGTTAGCCTGGCCGCTCACCGCAGCGCTGCAGGGCCTGCCAATGTGAATGTCCCTGATGGGAGTGCGTGTCTACAAGCGGCAATGCCTGGACTGGTGCGCGATTGGAGATTAGCTCGCTCGCTGAAGCCGTGTCTGAATTTCTCGTTCGTATTCCGGGAAATACCGCCCGATCACTGGCAAATCAAACGAAGGCAGGATCGAAGTATTCGCCTCGCGTTCCAGAAGAAACCGCATGCTCTCCTGGAGCAGTTCTTCGGGCGATCGGCCCTGAGCTAGCCGTTCAATATCCTTTTTGGCCACCCGCACGCGATGATGAGTGGTGATGGTGCTCTTAATGGTTACCAGCCATTCGTCGCCCGCTGAATGCTTAACTTCGATCATGGCCAGTAATGTGGAATCGCGGCCCTGAATTTTCAAGGGGGACAGGAATCCACCTCGTCATCCGGCAACCTCCTGCAACATGACGGCGATCTCGATCACAACCTTATAGCCCGTGGTTTGCTCAACGGTTGCGACAAGTTGCTTGGCTCCAGCCGACTTCATGTGGCCACAGATTTACCCTAAAACGCGGGACCGAGCGAGCCAAATGAGGCTGGGCGGTAACCGCCACTCTGTGGTTGAGAAACCCACCGTTTCTTTGGAACCTGTCGGTGGTGTCGCCAGTTGGTTGCAGGCGTCCTGCTTGTTCTGAGTTTGTTATGAGCGCATGTCAACTCTGTGGCGAGCGCGCAGTCCCAGTTGCCAAGGTGCTGGGGGTGTGCGGGATCTGCATCCGGGACCGGTTCGCGCAAGCAGGGCCATGGGTTGCGCAAGCGCACGCCACTGCACGCCGGCCGTACCGGTTGTTCGAAGCGCCGCCCCAGGCGCCAGCCGGTCCCGTCTGCAATCTCTGCGTCCAAGGATGCCGCATCCCGAAAAGCGGTGTCGGTTACTGCAGACTGCGGGAAGGCAACCGAGCCCAAGCAGCCGTGAGTTGGTATTACGACCCCTTGCCGACCAATTGCGTTGCGGATTTCGTCTGCCCGGCCTGCACCGGCTGCGGTTATCCTCGATTCGCTTACCGCCCCGGCGTTGAGCGTGGTTACAAGAACCTAGCGGTCTTCTATGAAGCATGCTCTCTGGTTAGGAAGCGAATATGGGAAATCCGGGATTCTATGTCTTGCGAAGCTGCCATGATGGAAGCATGGCTGTGGCCGAGGCGAGTGTGGCGTTGATTAAACCCGCCCAATGGACAGAGCCGTGTACACGACCAGGCCTATCACAGCAAGGTTGTAAATGGTTGCGAGGGTGCCAAGTCCAGCATCCAGGCTCCTTTCAAACTTGCTCGGCTCGTCGTCGGCTGAGTACGGGTTGTTCCAAACCAGCGCAGCGAGGGCCGATGCCAGCGCGAAGTAGTAGGCTCCCATCGATGCACCCAATGTAGGATCGTCCGGAGCGCCCAAGATGGGGAAGATCAATAGCGGCAGCAGAAATTTGAAGCTGTTGAGCATGACTCTCCGGCTCGGAAAGAAGAGGGCGAGCATCATGACCAGCAAAAACAGATCCTTATGCACCTGAACGATGTGGGCCTGGCGCAGCATCAGCTTGGCTCCCTCACCGGATGCAAATTCGTGGATTATTTGGGGGCCAGAAGCGTAGCGGATGACGAGCTTCTCACCAGGAAAGACTTGTTGGACAGTGAAGGTCTCCCCCTTGCTGTAGTGCTGGAGGATAGCGACGGAGAGGCGGCCGGGGTTCGTGAGCGGCGTGTCGGGGACGTAGGCCCAGTCAGTCTTGACGAGGAGGCACCCCCAGACGATGGCGGTGACCAGCAGCGCGGCCTTCTTGCAGAGGGTCTCCACCCGTTCTGCCAGGCTCTGGCAGGGTGGGCGCACGGCCTCCCAGCAAGCCACTGCGTTGCCGAAATCCTTCCCCTTGAGCTTCCACCACCGTTCCCCGTTGACCAGCCCGGCGCCTTCAACCTGGTACTTGCCCGGAGGGATGGTCGTTGTCCTTGTTGGCTCGTCCGCTTCGGGATCATCTGGAACGACCGGCAGATTCATGTGGATTCGACCTGGCTCGCGGCGGTTAAGGCGCCTGGGTATCTCAAAGAGCAGGAGAGAACGGTCGATCGTGATGGTCATAGGGCGGCCCTGATTTCTTGAAGTGCGAGCATGACGGCTCTTTGCTGCTGGTCGGTCTGCGCGAGCCGCAGGGTTTTGAGAAGCGTCCCCCTCGCCTCCAGGTTCCGGTGGAAGTGATGGAGCAGCTTGGCCTTCAGAAAAAGGGATTCGTACGTGGCCTTTCTGGTGCGCAGGAGATCTTCGAGCTGGTTGAGCGCGGCGGTGTAGCGGTCTCCCCGGATGAGCTGTTGGATCGGTGCTATGTCCAGTTCCTCGTTCAGAGGCGTCCAATCCTGCGGGTCAAGGGTTGACTGCACGATGCGGGCGCAGTAGTAAGCGATGTTGGGGCCCAGCATGGCCGCCATGATGAACATGAACGGCAAGTACATTATGAAGTCCACGACGTCCGTTGCCGGCGCCCTGATTGGCAATAGCAGAAAGTGCATCGCCACCAGAGAGGTTGGAACCATCACGAGTTGAACAAACCGGAAGCGATGGAGGTCAGGCGGCAGGGTCATGACGAAGGCCGCGATGAGCCCTCCAACAAGCCAGAGGACGACGGCCTTGTCCTTCTTCAATGCAAGGAGAGCCGCCGCAAGATTCTCCCGCTTTGGGGATTGCGCCAGCGTCAGTAGTTGCTCCATGGCGTTCTTCGTCGCCGTGACGCTCTCGGTGGGTTTCCGGTCTGCCGCAGTCAG
>Ga0181530_10003475_pt1 | contig 17524 bp, 13 predicted proteins | sample PEATcosm2014_Bin_42_FD_119769 | JGI IMG/M metagenome (GOLD analysis project Ga0181530, IMG submission 119769) | Peatland microbial communities from MTU Mesocosm Facility, Houghton, MI, USA - PEATcosm2014_Bin10_60_metaG | ecosystem: Environmental > Terrestrial > Soil > Wetlands > Peat | place... | reverse complement strand
GAGATATTGCCATAGGTGATGTCGCTCCAGCCGATCTGCTTCCCCAGATCCACCTTCAGGAATCCCAGAATCCCGCGGTCGAGGTACGCGATCACGGTGGCGGCGAACAGCAGCGCGCAAATGGTCCAGCGGTAGCGCGAAGCCCCTGGCCGGTCGATGGCGGTTGTCATTTGGTGGAATACCCGGAGATTGACGGTGCCATGGAAGCTCTGATTATAGCTGGCAGCGGCTTGAAAAGAGTTTCCCACCTGAAGGTGGTGTTGCGTTATAATCGGGTTGGAGTTCGCGCGAATGACCACGCAAACCATGTGCATCTCGTGCTCCATCGCCGAGCAGATGGAGCGAACTTCCTGGATTCGCCGCATGTTCGAGATCGGAATCCAGCTTCGCAAGCAGCGCGGCGCCTCGAACGTATTCGATTTCTCGCTCGGCAATCCCGATGTCGAGCCGCCCGCCGCGGTTATTCAGGCCCTGCGCCAGGTGGTCGCCGAGAACCAACCGCACAGCCACGGCTACATGCCCAACGCCGGCTTCCCCGCCGTGCGCGCCGCCATTGCAGGCCGGTTGGCCGAACGCACCGGCCTTCCCTTTACGCTCGACGACATCCTCATGACCACGGGCGCCGCCGGGGCCATCAACACCGTCCTCAAAGCCGTACTCGACCCCGGCGACGAAGTGATCGTCCTCAACCCCTACTTCCCGGAGTACCGCTTCTACATCGAGAACCATTGCGGCCGCGTGGTGCCGGTGGAGACCGGCCCGGACTTCCAGCCCGATATCGCCCGCATCGCCGCCGCCATCACGCCGCGCACCAAGGCGCTGATTCTGAATTCGCCCAACAACCCCACCGGCGTGATTTATGGCGCCGAAGTGCTGCGCGCACTCGACCGCATCGTTCCCGAGCCCGTGCTGATCATCAGCGATGAACCGTACCGCCCGCTGACTTTCGACGGCCTCACGCCTCCGGAAACGCTGCCGCTGCTGCGCCGCGCCGTGCTGGCGTGGAGTTGGTCCAAGGCCATGGCGATTCCCGGCGAGCGCATCGGCTACCTGGCCATCCCGCCGCGCCTGCCGGAAGCCGCCGAGTTGCGCAACGCCTGTACCTTCGCCAACCGCATTCTCGGTTACATCAACGCGCCCGCCATCTGGCAATTAGTAGTCGCGCAGGCGCCCGACGCCGCCATCGACGTGTCCCCCTATCAGGCCCGCCGCGATCTGCTCTGCGACGCCCTGGCTTCCATGGGCTACGACGCCCCGCGCCCACAAGGCACGTTCTACGTTTTCCCCAAGACTCCCATTCCCGACGACGTTGCCTTCATCCGCATATTGCAGTCCGAAGGCATCCTGGCCGTCCCCGGCGCCGGTTTCGGCCGCTCTGGCTACATGCGTCTCTCGCTGACCATTCCGCTCGATTCCATCGAGCGTTCGCTCCCCGGCTTTGAGCGCGCCATTCGAAACTGCCGGTAGGACAGGCCTCCTGGCCTGTCATGCCGATTGGCCGCGTCCTCCAGCGCGGCTCCCGATTCGTTAAACTCGATGGTCAGCGCTCGCCCGGCGACGAAGCACGAGAGATGCAACTATGAAAAAACCTCCAACTAAGCGCCGTCCCCGCGAGATGAGAGCGGAATACGACTTTTCCGCTGGCGTTCGGGGCAAGTACGTGGAACGATACCGCCAGGGGACCAATGTAGTGCTCCTTGACCCGGAATTGGCCGATGCATTTCCAGACTCGAAATCGGTCAATGATGCACTTCATGCGCTGGTCGCGATTGCAGGGCGAGCCGAAACCCGCAAACGTGCATGATCGCGGCCCTGGTCGTCGCCTGTGACGCGACAACACCGAAGGGGGCGCAGTCGCTATATACGCTGAACCAATCTCGGATTCATAGCGCACGTGGATAGCATCGCCGCCGGCCGCCTACCGCGTCACCACCCGTCCCGGCAGCGCGTTCGTCATCTTCCCGCCATCGATCACCGGTACTCCGTTCACCAGCACGAACTGCATCCCCTCGGAAAGCTGATTCGGATTCTCGAACGTCGCCACATCGCGAATGGTGTCCGGATCGAACACCACCACGTCCGCCCACATTCCGGCTTTCAACACGCCCCGGTCGGCAAACCGCATCCGCCCCGCCGGCAACGCCGTGAATTTCCGGATTGCCTCTTCCAGCGTCAGCTTCCTTTCTTCCCGCACGTACTTTCGCAGAATGTGCGGAAACGCGCCATAAGCGCGCGGATGCGGATGCTCTTTGCCCAGCAGCCCGTCCGTCGCCGTTCCCTGCGAATCGTTGCAGACCGAAACCCAGGGCTGCTGCAAGGCCAGCGCCACGTCCGGCTCCGACATCAGGAAGAACGCCACCTGGGTGAAGGCTTCATCCTCGATCAGCAGATCGAAAACCGTGTCGATGGGATCTTTGTTCCACAGTTTCGCGATCTCCGCGATGGTCTTTCCCTGCAGCGGCAGTAATTTGGGATTCTGCACCGCGCCCACAATGAAAGCTTCCGGCCCGCTCACCTGCTGCCATTCGTTGTTCCAATCGCCGCCCGGCGTCTCCATCTCCTTGCGGATGCGCGCGCGCTGCTCCGGGTCCTTCAGCCGTTCGATCAGCTTCTTGTCGCCGCCATCGTGCGCCCAGGGCGGAATGACGGCCGAAAAGGAGTTGAACGCGGCTGTGTACGCGTAAGTGTCCGCGGCCACATCCACTCCCGATTTCCGCGCGGCTTCGATGTGCCCCACAATCTCCGCCATCCGTCCCCAGTTCGATTTGCCGGCCGCCTTGAGGTGCCAGATCTCCACCGGAATTCTCGCTTCCCGCCCGATGCGAAAGGCCTCATCCAGCGCGGCAATGATCCCGTTGCCTTCATCGCGGATGTGCGAAGCATAAATGCCGCCGAACTTGGCCGCTTCCGCCGCCAGCGCGATCAATTCCTCCGTGGTGGCGTACGGCGCCGGCGCGTATTGCAGCGATGTCGACAGCCCCACCGCGCCTTCCCGCATGGCGTCCCGCACCAGCGCCTTCATGCGCTCCAGTTCCACCGCCGTGGGCGCGCGGTTGCCTTCGCCCACCACCACGCGCCGCACTTGCGTTGCTCCCACATAGCTCGCCAGGTTGATTCCCATCCCCTGCTTCCGCAGGCGCGCGAAGTACTCGCCGAACCTCCGCCACGTCGGCTGAATGCCGTAGTGCTCCCAGGAAACGTGGTCCAGCTTGACGACCGCGTCGTTCAGCGGCGCGATCGACCCGCCTTCCCCGGTCACCTCCGTGGTGATGCCCTGGTAGATCTTCGAGGGCAGGTGCGGGTTCACCAGGATGCTGGTTTCCGACTGCCCCAGCATGTCGATAAATCCAGGCGCCACCACCATGCCGCGGGCGTCGATGCTGCGGCGCGCCGGCTGCCCTTCCAGATGCCCTACCGCGGCGATCCTGCCGGCCCGGATCCCCACGTCCCCCGCGTACCACGGTGAGCCCGTGCCGTCGATGATGCGCCCATTGCGAATCACTATGTCGTATGGATTGGCCGCGGCGGCGAACAACAGAATCGGAAGCAGAAATGTCATGGTGTGATGTTACCAGCGGCACTCAAGGTCAAGGGAAAGTCGTGCATGATCCAGATCCGTTGTGGAAGAGTTTCGGGAATTGGAACGTGACGCGCGGCGCTGGCCCGCTCCATGGCGTCCTCCGGAGAGACTCCACGAGCCACCAAAAGGCCTGCCGCGATCAATCCCGATCGGCCGATTCCCTGCCGGCAGTGCACCACGAGATTCTTGCCCCCGGTCAACTCGGCATCCAGTTGCTGAATGAGGCGCATCGCTTCCGGCTGGGAAGGCACACTGCGGTCAACGATGGGAAAAGGGCGGAAGGAGAGTCCGTTGTCCAGGCAGAGTTTCCCTTCCGCCTCGAGATCGAGGGACTCCTCCTCATCCGGGGTAATCAGTGAAACCACCGTATCAATCCCGTCCCTGCTCCAGCCCCTTAGTTCGTCCTCGAGCCAGTCCCCTCCCCGCGGGCGCGCGGATATGGCCAGCCTCCCGGGCCACGGTCCTTCAATCCAGTACAGTTCGGTGTGCACTTGAGTCTCTCACTCTTCCCATTCGGGCTTCCTGACAATATCTCTTGGCAGCGCGTCCACGTCAAAGCCTCGCGCGCGCAAAATATGAATTCGGTGATGGCCCTCCAACAGGGTTCCATCGGGCCGCGCTTTCAAGCAGTTTTTCTCGCCGGGCAAGAGCGAGCGCATGAGTTTGTCCGTTGTGAGACGGTCGAGCTGGCCCGACTTCACTTTGTTAAGCGACGCATCCGAATGAAGAGGCCGTAAGGGGGGCAGCGGCATCGGCTCACCGCAACCAGTATAGTCCGCCCGCCCGTGTTTTACGGTACCCTGATACCTCATGCCCCAGAACGCATTCACCGCCAGCGAGCGCGCGGTCTTCCACCGCTTGCAGTCTCCCGAAAAGATCCAACGATTCCTCGACGACCTCGGCTACAACCAGGAACCGAACGGCCACACCTGCCGCTCGCCGCGCGGCGTCCTCAGAGACCGCACCGCCCACTGCATCGAGGGCGCCTTGTTCGCCGCCGCCGCGCTGCGCATGATGGGCGACCCACCCCTGTTGCTCGACTTCGAAGCCGTCCGCGACGACGATCACGTGCTCGCCGTCTTCCGCCGTTTCGGGCATTGGGGCGCGCTGGCGAAATCCAACTTCGCGGGACTCCGCTTCCGCGAGCCGGTATACCGCACGCTGCGCGAGTTGGCGATGTCCTACTTCGAGCACTACTTCAATCTCCGCAAGGAAAAGACCCTCAGAAACTACTCCCGCCCCGTCAACCTGCGGCGTTTCGATTCGATCCACTGGATGACGGCGGAGAAAGACGTCTGGGAAGTGCCCGAATACCTGTGCGAGGTCCGGCATACGCCGCTCCTGCCCGCGCGGTTGGTGCCCCGCCTGGGACGCGTGGATGACCGCCTGTTCGCCGCCGGCCTGCTCGGCAGGCACGCTTAGACCGGGGTATTACAAGTTGTCTGAATCTTCCGCCGCTCGGAAGATTTCATTGCCCTCGTGGCGCGCGCACTCGTGCGTGCCACGTCGACACTCTTGTCGACGCCCGGCGGCATCTCGGTCGAACCTGCCGTTAGCCCGCCCTGCGCCTTTCCTGGACCGCGTGAATCGCGGTCGGCAGCAGCGAGAGGCAAATGATCGCCAGTATCACCGCATCGAAATGGTCGTGCACGAACGGCTTTTTGCCCAGCGCATATCCCAGCATGGTCAGCAGAAACACCGAACCGATGCCCCCGCAGACGCTGAACGGCAGGAACCGCAGGTACGGCATCTGCCCCACGCCCGCCATGAAAGCCGCGAAGCTCCGCACAATGGGCAGGAACCGCGCGAACAGAATGGTCTTGCCGCCATACCGCTCGTAAAAGGCCTTGGTGCGGGCGACGTACTCCTGTTTGAAAAACAGCGAGTCCTTGCGCGTGAAGATCCGCGGGCCGGTCTGCCGGCCCAGCAGGTATCCCGAGGAATCGCCCAGCATTGCCCCCAGCATGAGCACCGCGTTCACCAACACGATGTTCAACTGCCCGGCGCCGGCCACCACGCCCACGGTGAACAGCAGGGAATCGCCCGGCACCACGATCCCCACCAGCAAGCCGGTTTCCGAAAACACCAACCCAAACAGCACGGCGTAACCCAGCCAGCCGGATAACAGCGTTGCCAGCAGATGGATCAGCCGGTCCGGGTTCGTCAGCGACAGTAGAAAATCGAGAATGGCGCGGATCATTCGCTAGCCGCGGAAGCTGCTGATGATCCGGTTGACGACATCCTGGTGCACTTTCAGCTTGCCTTGCCGCTCCAGTTCGTCCACCAGGCCGTCCTGAAACATGTTGCCCCGGACGCGCGCTTTTTGCACCTTGAGTTCCTCGCGAATCTTGTCCCGCTGTTCCGGCAGTTGGCCCATGTCCGCCGGGACGTGTTCCATCACCTTCACCACCATGGTGGCCTCCGGCATGGGGATCGGATTCATGATGGTCCCATCGGGCTTCGGGAACCCGTCGTCGATGTAGGTGGCCGATCCGAATCCCTCGATGGTGGCTTGGCGCTTGAAGGGCGCGCTGGTCGTGGCTTCCAGACCCATGGCCTTGGCCGCCTTGGCCAGATCGCCGCTGGCCTGGGCCGCGGCCACCAGTTGCTTGGCGCGCTCTTGCACCATGTTGGTCAGATTCTGAGCGCTCATTACTTGCCGGATCTGCCCCTTGACCTCCTCCAGCGTGGCGGGCCGCGCGGGAATGATGTCCGTCACTTCGGCCAGCGCCAGTTTACTGGCCCCCAGGGGCACAACTTGCGAGACCTCACCCTTCTTCAGGGCGGCGATTGCCTGGTCGAAATCGGAATTGCTCCCCACTTCCGGCAACGGCCTGCCTGCTTCGACGCCGTCGGCGCGCACCAGTTGCATTCCCAAATCGGCCGCCACTTTCTCCGGGTGCGTCGGGTCCTTTTGCAAAGCCGCCTGTGCCGTGTCTTCCACCTGCTGCATCTTCTGGCCGGCCTGCAGTTGTTTCCAGCTCTTGCTCAACTCGTCCTTCACTTCGGCGAACGGCTTCACCCGCGCGTCTTCGTGCGCCTGCACCTGGATGATGTGGTAACCGTACTGCGTTTTCACCAGGTCGCTGATCACGCCCGGTTTCAGGGAGAAGGTCGCCTTTTCGAATTCCGGCACCATCTGTCCGCGCGTCACCCATCCCAGGTCTCCGCCCTTCGCGGCCGACCCGGTGTCGTCGGAATTCTTTTTCGCCATTTCGGCGAAATCCGCGCCGGCTCGGAGTTGCTTCAGAATATCCTCGGCCTTGGCCTTGATTTTCGGCTCATCCGAAGCCGGCTTTCCTTGCGTCATCAACAGGATGTGCCGGGCCTGCACGCGTTCCGGCATGCGGAAGTTGGCCAGGTTCTGGTTGTACGCCGTCATCAAATCGGCGTCCGAAGGATTCAGGCTCGCCTCGATCTTGGCCTGGTCCGCCACCAGGATCACCAGGTTCTTTTTCGCCGCAATGGTATAGCGCGCCAGATTCGTCTTGTAATTCGCGATCACTTGTTCCTCGGTGGGCTCCGCTTCCTTCTTGTACTTGTCCACCGGTATTTTCACGAATTGAATCTTCAACAACTCGTTCTTCTTGCGGTATTCGCTTTCGATCTCGAGGGGCGTCACAATGGTCCCCTCCAGCGCCACCTGGCGCAGCCGCGCAATCAGCATGTCCCGCTTCAGATTGCCTTCGAACTGCTCGATGGTCGTGCCTTCCTGCGCCAGCATGGCCGCGTAGACATCCTTGCCGACGAACTTGCCTTCCGGAAACAGGCCGGCGTAGTTCTGGCGAAGCGCGTCGGCCACGTCCTGGTCCGTCACTTGCAGCCCCAGGCGGTCGGCCTCATAAGCCATGGCGTGCTCGGTGATGATCTCGCTGATCATTTCCGGCACGTAGTTCGGCAGCACTTCCGCCGGAAGTTGGCGGCCCTTGGTCAGGTTTTGGATGGTGCGCCGCACCTCCGTTTCGGTGACCGTCTCCTTGCCGATTTGGGCCACAACCGTGTCGTTGGAGCCGGAATTCCGGTCGTAATTCGGTACCAGATACAGCAGCATGGACGCCGACACCATCAGCAGGAGTGCCACCATGCCGAACTTCTTGAGTTTTTCTCGATTGCCAAGCCTAAACAGATCAAACATGGATGCCGGAAACTCCTGTCTTCAAAAGGGGAATAACCAGTATAGCGAAAGGCGTTCCCGTGGGGGCGAACTCGCTCGCCCGCGAGGTTCTGGAGGGCGGACCCCCTGGTCCGCGCGGGACGCCCTCGTCCCGCTGCCGGCGCCACGATATCAGCTCCCTGCCATGCCAGCAGGCCGCCGGGGCGCCCGGCGCTACTGCCCCTTCTTCGGCGAAAAGGGAAACACCGGCACCGGCGGGCGGTTTCCCAATCCGCATTCGGCGTGCACCGCGCGCACCGCCTTTTCCAGGCCGTCGCGCCGCACCACCACCGCGATGGTCAGCTCGCTCGACCCTTGCGCGATGGCGATTACGTTCACCTGCACCCGCGAAATCGCCGTGAAAATGCGCCCCGCCAGGCCGGCCTTTCCTTGCATGCCTTCGCCTACCGCCGCCAGCAATCCGACGTTCCGGTCCACCTTCGCTGGTTCCAGGTAGTGGTGTGCGAACTCCAGCGCCAGCGCCGCTTCCAGCGCTTCGAGCGTGCGCTCCAGTTCGTCCTCGCGCACCAGGAAGCAAAAATTCTGCCGGTAACTCGAGCTGGAAAGCAGCAGCACTTCCACGTTGGCCCGTGCTACCGCGTCAAGCGCCCGCGCCATCACCTGCACGCCGTTCAGCTCCGGGCTGCCCGGTTCCAGCGACACCAGGGCCACGTTCCCCATGGACGCCACGGCCCGCGTGCCGCCGGGCACGTCGGAAACCGACGGCGCGATTCGCGTCCCGGGCTTCTCCGCCGCAAAACTGTTCTTGCTCCACACCGGGATCTTTTTCTCCACCAGCGGCGCCAGCGTCCGCGGGTGCAGGACTTTGGCCCCGTTATACGCCAGCTCCGCCGCCTCCGCGTACGTGATTTGCGGCAACACCTGGGCATCCGGCACCAGCCGCGGGTCGGCGCTCATGATTCCATCCACGTCGGTCCAGATCCACAGCTCCGCCGCGTCCAGCGCCGCCGCCAGAATCGACGCCGAAAAATCCGATCCGCCCCGCCCCAGCGTGGTCGCCCGCCCGTCGGCCGTCGCCCCGTTGAAGCCCGTCACCACCGGCAGCCTTCCCTGCTCGAGCACCGGCAGCAGCCGCGCGCGCGCTTTCGCCGTGGTCGGCTCCATCAGCGGCGATGCGTTCCCGAACATCGCGTCCGTCACCACCGCTTCGCGTGCATTCACCGCTTCGGCGGGCGTGCCGCACCCCGAAAGGTATTCCGCCATCAACGTCGCGGAGAGCCATTCCCCCGTGACCACGGCCTCATCCACCGAGCGCGGCGGCCGCTCGCCCAGCATCGCCATGCCGTTCACGATCCGCTCGAATTCCCCGATCAGCTCGCCGATCCGCGCCTCCACCGCCGCCCGCTTCTCCGCCGGCAGCAACTCCCGGCAGGTCTCCTCGTGCCGCCGGCGCAGCGCCGCCAGGCTCGCGGCCACGGCCGCGCCGTTGCCCGCTTCCGCCTGCCGCATGGTGTCCAGCAGAAGATCCGTGATCTTCGACATCGCCGACACCACCACCACTACCGGCCGCTTCTTCTGTTCCTCGGCCGCCAGGCGCGACGCTACCTTCATCCGTTCGGCCGAGCCCATGCTCGTCCCGCCGAATTTCATGACCAGTAAGTTCTTCAAAGGCAAAACCTCTTGAGGAGTCAGAAGTCAGAAGCTCGCGGCCGCCCACCCTATTCTGACTTCTGACTTTTGACTTCTGACTCCTTCTGGTATTCCTTCCCGTTCGTCACCCGTGCCCGCACGATTTTCAAAATGGCCTCTTCCACTTCATCCAGGCTCATGCCGGTCGTATCCAGATACGTAGCGTCGGGCGCTTGCGCCAATGGTGCATCGGACCGCGTGCTGTCGCGGCGGTCGCGCTCCTTCATTTGGCTCGCCAGCGCGCCTGCGCCCACCGTGCTTCCCTTGGCCCGCTCTTCCTCCAGGCGGCGGCGAACCCGCTCTTCGATGTCGGCATCCAGATAGATCTTTACCGCGGCGTTAGGAAACACCACCGTCCCGATGTCGCGGCCCTCCATCACCACGCTCGACCGCTCGCCGATCTCGCGCTGTTTCTCGACCATCGCCCGCCGCACCCCCGGGATCACCGCGATCTGCGACGCCCCGCTCGAAACCTCCGGCGTGCGGATGGCTTCGCTCGCGTCCTCGCCGTTCAAGCGGATGCGCCCCGGCGCCAGTTCGATCCTCGCCGCTATCGCCAGCTGTTCCATGCGGTGCAGGTCGTCGAACCGCACTTCCTGCCGCAAAGCCCACAGGGCCACCGCGCGATACATCGCGCCCGTGTCGATATACGTAAAACCCAGGCGTTCGGCCAGACGCCGGGCGATGGTGCTCTTGCCGGCCCCCGCCGGCCCGTCAATCGCTACCACCACGCGCTTAGGTTGGTTGTCGGCCAAGATTTAGAATAACAAGAGCCATGAGCCCGAACGAATTCGACCGTCTGGTGGCCGACGCTTACGCCCGCATTCCCGCGCGCTTTCGCAAGCGGCTGAAAAACGTCGCGTTGCTGGTTGAGCCGGAGCCTTCCGCCGCGCAACTCGCCCGCCTCGGCCCCGCCAAAACCCTGCTGGGCCTCTACGAAGGTCGCCCCCTCACCAAGCGCAGCGTCTTCGAGCCATTCTCCATGCCCGACCGCATCACCATTTTTCAGGGTCCTCACGAGCGCCTGTCGCGCAGCCCCGCCGCTTTACGCCGCATGGTGGAAGACACCGTCTGGCACGAAGTGGCCCACTACTTCGGAATGAACGAAGAACAGGTGCGTGCCTCTGAGCGTAGACGCCGCAGATAGGTATTACAACAGCTCAGTTTCTATTGGTGGGGCAGGATGGTATCCTGCGCGCCGGTTGTCGATAAGCCCACTTTTTGTCCAGTGAGCGGGAACCGGTAGGTCCTGCGGCGCGTGGAAGGCCGCTTCTGGAAGCCGATCAACTTCCGGATGCGCCGTGATCCCACCAGGCGATTCGCGTCGCGACTTATTCTCTATCGCACTGGTACAAATTATCGCTCTTGCCACCTGCAACATGATGTTCCAGTTCACGCAAATCACCATGCTGAAAGCGCTGAACATTCATACGCCTCCTCGCCCACGCAGAACCACGCCGTCGGTTACGGACCGATTTGTTGGATGGTGTGCCGCCGCAGATACCAGCACGGAGCGTAGCCGAAATGCGGCATAAGCGCGTCGACGCACGTCTCCATGATCGGCGTGCCGACCGAGTACTCTACCTCATTCCAGTGGTTCACTGCGGCGTATAAACGCCCGACTTTTATCTGTTCGACCGGCCGCCTCCGGAAGCGCGCCCAGAGGTCGTCGGCGACATAAATCAAGGCCGTCAGGCTCACTAGAGCGAGGCATCCCCAAAGTGTAATTTTCCGGATAGTCCGCATGCGAAAGGCTCTTTTCGACTATAGCGAAAAGAGAACAGCCACTCGGTTTCCCCGCCCTACCCATTTCCGATTCCGATTCGGAATCTTAAACGTAGATCGTGTCGTGGTTGGCGGGATACCTTCCGGGTGGTCGGCTGTACGGAAGTTGGGCCGTACTGCGTTGAATTACAGGCGTGCGGGGTGAGTGTGCAAGACCGGGACAGATAAACAGGCTTTTGTCGAACTTCGCCGGCGGTGTCGCGGAGGGTGGCGGGGTAAGGGATCTCACTTTGGAAGGCGGGGTGGAATGGTCGAGCTGCGCAGGTGGCTCGCCCGTAGTGCGTTTGGCGCCTGGGTGCAAGGGGTTGCCAAATAGCGATGCCAGCTCTAACCGGTGCAGCCGTGCGCAGCCCGGCCCGGGAGTTTCCGCATCCTTCTGCGATTCCTCCCGTCCAAGCGGTGAACCAGAGTCTGAAATCTGATAAACGTGGTATGGGCCGTGAATGAGCACGAACGAGCATGACCGCGCCCTGGTGGATCGCCGGCTCTTTTTGAAACTTTCGGGCGCGGCGGGCGCCGGGGTGGCGGCGGGCGAGATATTGGGCCGCTGGCCCCTGGCGGGAGCGGCGGCGGGCAGCGGCGTGAGAGTTGTCGCGGTGGCCTGCAACCACAACTGCGGGGGACGCTGCCACCTGAAGGCCCACATCCAGGATGGCGTCATCACCCGGATCACCACCGACGATTCACCCGACACCGCCGGCCGGCCCCAGTTGCGCGCCTGTTTGAAAGGCCGCGCGCTGCGCAGCCGCCTGCGCAATCCGGCGCGCCTGCGGTATCCCATGAAGCGCGTGGGCCAGCGCGGCGAAGGTAAGTTTCAGCGCATTTCGTGGGACCAGGCGACCGAGTTTATCGCGGCGAAGCTGAAGCGCGTGGTGGAGCAACACGGCCCTTCGTCGGTGTACATCCAGTACGCCACCGGGGATTGCGGCGCCATCAGCGGGCACGCCGCGGCACAGCGGCTGATGAACCTGATGGGCGGTTACCTGGCCCGCTACAACAGCTACAGCTCCGCCTGCCTGAGTTACGTGGCGCCCTTCGTGACGGGGTATCGCGACACCAACTCGTACCAGACGCTGGCGCATTCGAAGCTCATCATCCTCAACGGATTCAATCCGGCCGAAACCATTTTCGAGACCAATTCGAATTACTACCTGGCCCGCGCCAGGGAAGCCGGCGCCAGGGTGGTGGTGATCGATCCGCGGCTCACCGAGACGGCCGCCACGTTTGCCGACGAGTGGCTGCCGCTCAGGCCCACCACCGACGCGGCGCTGTTCGTGGCCATGGCCCACGTGCTGATAACCGAGAAACTCTGCAACCGGGAGTTCCTGGACAAGTACACCATCGGTTTCGACGAAGCGCACATGCCCGCGGGCGTGCCGGCCGGGAACTCGTTCGAGAGCTACGTGCTGGGGCGTTCCGACGGCGTCGAAAAGACTCCCGAGTGGGCCGCGGAGATCACCGGAATCGAAGCGCACGCGATCCGCAACCTGGCGCGCGCCTACGGCACGCTTCATCCGGCGCAGTTGTTGCAGGGGCTGGGGCCGCAGCGCCACGCGCACGGCGAGGAATCCGTGCGGGCGGGCATCGCGCTCGCATGCATGACCGGCAACCTGGGCGTGTTGGGCGGCGGTTGGGGCGGCGGCGAAGGCGGCCGGCGGCTGGAGATCCCCATCGGCGGCCTGCCCACCGGAACCAACCCGGTCAAGACCAGGATTCCCGTGTTTTTGTGGACCGACGCCATCGTGCGCGGCACCGAAATGACCGCCGGGGATGGCGTGGAGAACGGGCCGCTCGCGAGCAACATCAAGTTCATTTTCAACCTCGGCAGCAATACTCTGGTGAATCAACACGCCGACGTCAACCGCACGGTGCGCATTCTGCGCGATGAAGGGCTGGTGGAGTGCATCGTGGTGTCGGACCACTTTCTGACGCCCAGCGCGCGCTTCGCCGATATCCTGCTGCCGGCCGACAATTCGCTGGAGCGGGCCGACATCGGCGTGCCCTGGTCGGGCGAGCGGTACATCGTATTCGGCAACAAGGTGGTCGAGCCGCCGTTCGAGTGCAAGCACGATTACTGGTGGTTGAGCCGCGTGGCGGAGCGGTTGGGGATTGGGGAAGCGTTCACCCAGGGCAAAACCGAGGAGCAGTGGCTCGAGCAGATTGTCGGCGACGCGCGGCAGCGCGATCCCGGGTTTCCGTCTTATGAGGAGCTGCGGGAGCGGGGCTTCTATCGCCAGGATCCGGAAGAGTACGTGGCGTTCGAAAAGGAAATCCGCGATCCCGCCGGGCATCCGTTTCCAACGCCGTCGGGCAAGGTGGAGATCTTTTCCCGGACGCTCTACCAGAGGAACCGGGCGGACATTCCCGGCGTGCCGCACTACCTTGCGGCGTGGGAAGGGCCGCAGGACGAGTTGTCGCGGCGGTATCCGCTGCAGTGCATCGGGCCGCACTACAAGCGGCGGACGCATTCCACCTGGGACGAAGACGCCTGGATGGAAGAGGCCGATCCGCAGCAGATGTGGATCAGCCCGCGGGATGCGGCGGCGCGCGGCATCGCGAACGGCGACCGCGTGAAGGCGTTCAACGACCGGGGCGCGCTGCTGACTCGGGCGCGCGTGACGCGCCGCATTCGCCCCGGCGTGGTGGCCATTCCGCAGGGCGCGTGGTACACGCCCGGCAAGGACGGCGTCTGCCGGCGGGGATGCGTCAACGTGCTCACCAGCCAGCAGGCCACGCCGCTGGCGCACGGCAATGCGCAGCATACCATTCTGGTGGAAGTGAAGAAGGTTTAGGAAATCATGGCCGCCGCTCCCGCGCAAATCGGGTTTTTCGTGGATGCCACCAGGTGCATCAACTGCAAGACCTGCGAGATCGCCTGCAAGGATTTCAACGATGCGCCGGTGGGCCGCAGAATTCGCAAGGTGCGCAGCTTCGAGGGCGGGGAGTTCCCGGCGGTGTTCGCCTACAACCTGTCCATGTCGTGCAATCACTGCGAGCAGCCGGCCTGCGTCGAGGGCTGTCCGGCGGGAGCGTATAGCAAGCGCGCCGCCGATGGCATCGTGGTGCACGATCCCGAAAAATGCATCGGGTGCCGCTACTGCACGTGGCTGTGTCCGTATGGAGCGCCGCAATACGACGCGCGCGAAGGCCGCGTGCGGAAGTGCAATCTGTGCGCGGGCGAAGCCACGCCGGTGTGCGTGGCGGCATGTCCCATGCGCGCCATCGAGGTGGGACCGCTGGCCGAGATCGCGGCGCGGCCGGGCTCGACCATCGCGCTGCGGGACTTGCCCTCGCCGCAACTGACCGGGCCATCCATCCGCTATCGCGTTCGGAAAGAGGCCCGGGCATGAGGGAATGGCCGCTCATCCTTTTCACTTTGGCCACGCAGCTCGCCTGCGGGCTGACGCTCGGGGCCACCGTGTTCGAGACCAAGGCCCGCCCGTCGGATGCGGTGCTGATGCGCCCGCTGGCGATGGCGATTTTTCCAGTGGTCGCGATAGGGATCCTGCTATCCATGGCCCACCTGGGACGTCCGCTGATGGCGTGGCGCGCCCTGGTGAACCTGGGGCAATCGCGGCTCAGCCTGGAGGTGATCCTGACGGCCGTGTTCGCGCTCCTGGCGCTGGCATACAGCGGGTTCTGGTGGATGGGAAGAACCGAGGGACGGTTGGCGTTGGGCGCGGCCACAGGCGTGGCGGGAATCGCGGCGGTGGTGGCGGGAGCGGCGCTCTACACGGTTCCCACACAGCCGGCGTGGAATTCGGGATGGGTTCCGGCCTCGTTTCTGGGCACGGCGGTGTTGCTGGGCGGGCTGGCCCCCGCGGTGCTGATTTCGTGGCGAGAGAACACCGGGTTGTTGCGGATATTTTTGGGCGCCTCCGTGGCGGGGAGCTTGCTGCTGCTGATTGCCGCGTTGTGGATGATGGCGAATCTGTCGCGGCGGGCGTACGATCCGTTTACCGCCGCGCGGCTAGCGGGCTTGTTGCAGTTGTTGACGTCCAGGAACTCCTTATGGCTGGGATGCTACGTGGTCCTGGTGAGCGTGCTTCCGGCCGCGGTAGCCGTGCGGCTCTGGCCCGAGGAGCGGGTGGAGATTACGCCTTTCACCGGGGCCCTGCTGGCGGCGGTGGTGTTGGGCACGGCCATTGGCCGCGCCATGATGTACTGGCTGGGCACGGGGTACGAGCCTTTCTGACCGCGCATCTCTGCGGTGGCTCAGGCACTCGTGCGTGCCGTGTCGAGACTCGTCCCGGCTACTTGCCCATCAGTGCCGTGAGCAGCGCCTGGCCGTTCGGACTACCCAAACCCGTGCAGGCGTCCCATCCAGGGCCGGCTTGATAGGCGCCGTTGTTTCCCTCCGTGATGTCGCGCAAGTCGCTCGCCGCTTTTTCATAGAGCGTGGCGTTCAGGAAGCCCACGGGTTTCCCCAGTTGCGCGTTGATCAACGCAATCAGTGCCGCCCATAGCGGCGCCACCGCGCTGGTTCCTCCAAAAACGGCATCCTGCCCGTCCACCTCAACCTGGTATCCGGTTGCCGGGTCGGCATCGCCCGCCACGTCGGGCACCCCGCGGCCTTGGAAGTGCGCCGGATTGACGGATACCGGCACGTTCGCGCCAGCCTGCCAGGCCGGCAGCGGGAAATTATCGCTGACTCCGCCGCCGCTGGCGCCGTTCCCGGCGCCGTCGTTCCACACCACCTCCGTCGAGATCTTCCCGCCCGACGACTCCAGGCGCGTTCCGCCGCACGCCAGCACATTGGGGCTGGACGCCGGAAAATCGACGTGCGCGGCGCCGTCGCTCACGCCGTCCGTGGAGCCGTCATCGCCGGAAGCGACGCACACCGTCACGCCCAGCAGGCCCGCATCCTGGAAGGCCTGGTCGTAGGCGGTCAGGGACTGCGCCGTCCAGGTGGATTCAGCGCCGCCCCAACTGATCGACACAACCGATGGCTGCCGGACATTGTCGTGCACCGCCGTGGTGATGGCGTCCAGGAAGCCCTGGTCGGTGTTGGGCGCGAAGTAAACCGCGATCTTTGCTCCGGATGCGATGGCGCCGACTACTTCGATGTCGAGCAGCACCTCGCCATCGGCGCTATTGGGGTCGCCCACCGGCTGGTTGCTGGCGCCGTCCACCGAAACCGCAGTCACGCTCGGCGCCGGACTGACGTTCAGCGAGCTGAAATAAGCGTTGAGGTCGGAGGCGCTGTATCCACCCCCCAGTTCGATGAGGGCGACCGTTTGCCCCGATCCGTTTCCCGCCGCCGGAAAACCGTAGAGCGTTGCGACCGCCGGCGGCGTGTAGGAGGTGTCGCCGGCCGCCCTGGGTCCGACCACTTCCGTGTGCCGCCGAAAGCGCGTCCTCGCCTGTGGACGCGCGTCGAGGCCGAACACGCCGATCACGATGTCTCCAAGATGGCTGGGAATGTACAACTGGCCGGTGCGCCCCCGGTACGTGCCGTCGGGAGACTGGAAGACGCGCAATTGAGTCCCGAACGCCTCGTTCACCTTAGCCACCGTTCCGCGGAGCATGATACTGCGCCGTGACAGGTCGATCTGGCCCACGGTCAGATCGTAGTCCGCGGCGAACTGCTCGATCTGCTCCACGTCGGCCGGATCGGCGCCGTAAAGCTCGGCGAACCGGCTGCGGGGGATGGGGCGCGGCCCGGGAGGCGGTAACTCCCCACTCCTGCGGCGGATCACCACCGTTGCGCTCACCTGTTCCTTCGGATCCGCGATACCGATCACGCTGGAATCCGCCGATGCTTTGCGCTCACTGCCGCGAACGGCCACTCTGTCGGTTGGCATAAACCCTCGGTTGCGTCTCGAAATGAAATTGCGTCTAAGATACCATGTTCCCGCCCTGCCCTGCCTCTGCCTGTGGCGGGATTACCGATGGTATCGGCTCCCTCAGGTGCTTTGGCTTGCGCAGGATCAGGACCAGCGGGATGATGGCCAGAAACAGGATGCCGATCATGCGGAACACCGTCAGGAAGCTCAGCACCGACGCCTGTCGTTGCACCATGCCATAGAGCATCGCCAGGGCCTGGCGATTGGCGGTGACGGGATCGGCGCCATTCCGCATAAGCATCGTTTGCGCCTGGCTCAGCATGCGCTGGGCGGCCGGATCGTAGGGCGACACATGCGAAACCAGCAGGGTCTGGTTGAACTGGGCGCGCCGCGCCAGCCATGTGGTGACAAACGAGATGCCGACGCTGGAGCCGATGTTCCGCATGACGCTGTACAGGGCCGTGGCATAGCCCGTCTCGCGCTTGGGGATCGGGTCCATGGTCAGTGTGGTGAGCGGGACGAAGATGAACGACATGCCGAGGCCCTGGCTGATCTGCCACACCAGAATGT
>Ga0181530_10003470_pt1 | contig 17561 bp, 8 predicted proteins | sample PEATcosm2014_Bin_42_FD_119769 | JGI IMG/M metagenome (GOLD analysis project Ga0181530, IMG submission 119769) | Peatland microbial communities from MTU Mesocosm Facility, Houghton, MI, USA - PEATcosm2014_Bin10_60_metaG | ecosystem: Environmental > Terrestrial > Soil > Wetlands > Peat | place... | reverse complement strand
CGTCCAGACGGACGATGCCAAGCTCTATTCCACGGTAAGCAGCACCGAGATCAGCAACACGGTGCTGAGTGGCCGGGACATATTTGACTTGATGCAACTGAGCGCGGGCGCTGTGAACGTGGCTGGCACCGACTTTGAAAACGGCCACAACACGGTAGTCAACGGCGTCCGTGAGGACTTCAACGGGTTCCTCATTAACGGCGTGTCGAATAAAGGCCTGAGCGGCGGTGAAGAGAGCACGCCGATCAACGATACGGTCGAGGAATTCCAGCAACTGGGGTTGAACATGTCGGCGCAGTATGGCAACAGCGCGGGCAGCACGGTCAACCTGGTGACCAAAGGTGGAACCAACGCGCTCCATGGCAGCGCATTTGAATACCTGCGCAACGAGGACGCCGACGCGAACGACTTTTTCTTGAATCAGGTTGCCGGACGGAATCCTTATCGCTGGAACCAGTTCGGCGGCACCTTCGGCGGACCGATTGTCAAAGACAAGCTGTTCTTCTTCATAGCCTACGAGAAAAGCGACTTCAAAACCTCGCAGGTTTCCACGGTTGCCCAGGAGTCGCCGGCATGGCGAGCCGCAGTCCTGCAGGCGGATAATAACCAGGATGGGAATACCGGGGCGTACTCTACGGCGGCCGTACTCTACGGCAAATATAAACCAGAGCTGCCAGGGAATCAGCTGTACACGCTGGACCAATATATAACCGGCGTGTCACCGGGCAGCACATCCGGGTTCGCCAGCTACGCAGATTATCTCTGCCCGGATAGCTATGGGCCCAGCGGCATGGGCGGTTCACTGGCGCAGGCTAACGCACTCGCGACCAGGATGCAGGCCATTCTCGGTGTCGTTCCGGCGGTGGACAACGCGGTCAACTTAACCTATACCGGAGCGCCATGCAGCACTCCGTTGACCGCACAGGCAGGCACGGTGGGACGCGACCCGACATCGGGCATTTCCAGCCTGGACTTCCAGGATACGAGCGCCGCGACCTTCGGTTCGAGAACCGCAGGCAACTTCTTCAATGGCAGACGGATGTCTGGACGCCTCGACTACAACTGGAATACCAACAACCGCCTCTCGGGCAACTTCCAGTGGCAGCGGAATAGTGACGAATTCGGACCCTGCAGCCCGGCCTGCGACCGCGGTTTTACCAACCCCCAGATCATTCGTTCTCCCAACGGGCAGTTCAGTTATACCCATACTTTCAGCCCGACGATCCTGAACGAGTTTAGGGCCGGTTACGTGCAGAATGTGAACCTGATTGGGACCGGCACTCCGGGCGTGCCGCTGCTCACCTTTGATGACGGGTCGCTTGGCTTCGGTTCCTACAACGGCTACCCGCAGTACTTCAGGGAGAACATATACACTTACTCCGACATGGTGTCGGTGAGCCATGGCAACCACAACATGAAGATTGGTGCGGATTTCCGGCGCAATATCGAGAACAGCGAGTTCAGCGTGGCGCGCGGTTCCTACTACTTCTCCGACCCAATTTTCTTTGCGGCAGACGCTCCGTACTCGGTAGCCGCTGGCGTCAATCCCGAGATCTGCGCGCCGCCGTGCTCGCAATCGACCATACAGGCGCTGGTGCAGGGCGGCGTGCCTCCGAGCGCGCAACTGGCAGGCAACGTCCGGCACTGGCGCAACCTGGAAACGGGAGCCTATTTCCAGGATGACTGGAAAGCGACCAAGCGTCTGACCCTGCAACTTGGCCTTCGTTGGGACCTGTACGTTCGTCACAATGAAGAGGCGAATACCGCGACAACCTTCATCCTCGGGCCCGGAAGCAACCCGATACAGGGGTTGATCAATGCCAACGTGCCGGCTGGAACTATAGGAACGATCGGAGGGACAACCTACGATTGTGAAACTAATCCTGCGGCAAGGGCCATGGCGCAGGTGGAGGGCGTCTGCGGACCGGGTGGCTTTGCGCCGGCCACTTCATTGGGCAAGGGTCGTCACAAGGACTTTGGTCCACGTCTCGGCTTTGCCTGGGATGTGTTCGGCAACGGCAAGTCGTCGCTACGTGGCGGTTTCGGCATCTCGTATGAGGGCACGCTTTACAACCCGCTGTCGAACTCGCGCTGGAACCTTCCCTACTATTCCTTCAACAGCGTCACCAATTTCATTGGTGGAGATGTCAACTCAGTGGTTTATGGTCCGACGACTTGCGCCGGGGGGAGTTTCCCCAACAACTGCACCCCCAGCGGCGGGGCCCAGTTCGGTCCGGGCGGCGTCATTCCGACCTATTCTGGGGCGGCGTCGAACCCCGGTCAGGGCACCGGAGCGCAAGCCGTCGGCAACATCACCGGCTGGAATGGGCAAAATCCCAACCTGGCCGAGTTGACAGGAATCATCTTCCCGCAAGGCGTGGATGATCCTTACGTGTACAACTACTACCTCGGGATCCAGCACGAAATAATGCCCAAGACCGTGTTGGAGGTCGACTTTGTGGGCACCACCGGTCACAAGCTGTTCCGCGCTGAAAACATCAACCGCCTCCCCGGCACACTGTTGCCGGCCGGCTCATCGATTGTCAATAACGTGGGCGAAACGCTGACGGGATCGCCCTACAGCACGCCCGATTTAGGCAGCCGTCCCAATCCCAACTATGGCACGATGCGCGCATGGGAGAACGTGGTGAATTCCAGCTACAGTTCCATGCAGGCATCGCTGAAGAGGCAGATGAGCCACGGGTTGCTGGTGAACGTGAATTACACCTGGAGCCACTCCATTGACAACGGCTCGACCTGGCACAGCGGCGCCACCACCTCCAACGGCGCTTCTGGCGGCGACGGCTATACCACCGATCCGACGAACCCTGAGTTTGACCGGGGCAACTCGGTCTATGACATCCGCCAACGTCTGGTCGTCAACCACGTGTGGCAGGTGCCCGGCTACAACCTGAAGGGCCCGGCCGGATATGTTGCGGGGGGCTGGTCTTTGAGCGGTATCTGGGCACTCCAAAGCGGCGCGCACTGGCAGCCATTTAATGCACGCGGCGTGAATCTGCGGACCATCAGCAGTGGTGGCGTTGACCATTGCGCGGCGGCAGATGTGAATGACGGAAACTGTGAAAATCTGGGCGGCGACTATCTTCTGGACCGAGGCAGGAATGAACGTCCGGATAGCAGCGTTTCCCGCTTCGGCGATTTCAGCCACAATACCTGGGCGAATGGTTGGGCCGGTGGTGGCCAGACCAATCTCCCGGTTCTTTCCGCGCCTTGCTTCGGCTGCCTGGGCAACTTGGGGCGCAACACGTTTGTCGGCCCGAATTTCTGGTCGACGGACCTAACGCTCTCTAAGGCCTTTAAGCTGACGGAGCGAGTCAACCTGAAGTTCGACGCGGCGGCATTCAACGTGTTCAACCGCACCAACTTCTTGCTGGCGACCGCCGGGGGCGGAGGGCACAACGAAATACACTCCAGCGTTTTCGGCGAAGCGGGCGGTACGACAATCAACGGTGGCGGACCGCGCGTCATGCAGTTCGGACTGAAGCTCGCCTTCTAGCCGCACTCGCTCTCCCGGGGCCTGTTCTCGCAGGAGAACGGGCCCCTTTTCTCTTTGTGGTGAAGGCCATGATCCGCCGGTTCCATCTCCATTCAGAGCTCTTGCTCGTTTTCACGGTGTTCTTCTCGTGTGGGCTGGCCGCTCAATTCCAACCACTTGGTAATATCGCTGGTCGAATCCAAGTCGAGGACAGTGATACCCCGTCGCATCAGGTCCTGGTGGAGCTACGCCTGCACGGGGCAGCGGTCAACAACGTGTACGCCAGCGCAGAGGGGTACTTTAGCTTCGGCAACCTCGAACCCAACGCCTATCACATCGTCATCAATGACGAAGCCTACTACCCGGTGGACGCCGAGGCGGTTGTCAATCCCGAGACGCCGAACACCATGGTGCAGATTGTCGTACGTGTTCGCGAGGATCAGAAGAAAGCCGACCCCGCGGGTACGCGGGCGTCCGGTAGCAACCCCCATCTGGTCGATCCGGCAGACTACAACAAACGTTTTCCCAAGAAAGCGCTGAAAGAATACGAGCGTGGAGTTGACGCCGAGCACAAGGGCAAGCGAGAAGAAGCCATCGCGCATTATGAAGGCGCGCTGAAGATCGCTCCGGACTATTACCCCGCGCACAACAATCTTGGGTCGCTCTATCTGAGCAAGTCGGATTTCCAGTTAGCGGAAGCTCAATTCCGCGAATCGGTCCGCCTCAATCAAAACGATGCGCAGGCCTATTTCAACCTGGGCAACGTGCTGATGCTGACCGGGCGCTATACCGAGTCCGAGACCGTTCTTGAGGACGGCCTGCGGCGCCGTCCAGACTCCGCGTTTGCCCGTTTTCTGCAAGGACAACTCTTCGAGCGAACCGGGAAGTTCGACCAAGCCGAAAAAAGTCTGCGAGGAGCTTTGCAGGTCGATCCGTCGATGTCGCAAGCTCATCTGCAACTGGTGAATCTCTACCTCCAGCAGAACCGGAAGGAAGATGCCATCCGTCAGCTCCAAGATTTCCTTAAGGCTTTCCCGAGCGCTCCCACGGCAGCCAAGGCCAAGGAAGTGCTAAACCGGCTGCAAAGTCAAGCGGGGCTTCAAAACCGGTAGACGGTTCGCGCCAGATTATTTGGGGACTGTGGCACAGAACTTCGCCTCGAGCTGGCAGGCGGACTGGTACTCTGCGCGCGCCTGGCTGATCTTGCCGGCGCGCTGCAACTCGTAAGCCAGATTCAGGTGGACTTCCGCCAGCTTCGGATCAAGCTTCAGCGCCGCGCGATAGCTCTGGATAGACTCTGGCATGCGATGCGTCTGGCTGTAGCAAATCCCCAGGAAATTGCGGATGTGAGCGTCGTCCAAGCCAAGGGCTATGGCTTTGTTCAGGTGAGTGGCGGCGGCGGCGTAGTCTTTTTCGTGAAACAGCGCCAGGCCCAACTCGCGCTGCCCCGGCGAAAAGTTGGGCTGGATGGCGATCGCTTTCTGGTACGAAGACAGCGCTGCGGCTGGGTCGCTCCCGGCCTCCAATAAGCCGGTTTCGTACCAGGCGCGGTAATTCTCGGGATTATCTTGCAGCGCTTTTTGCAGCCAGCTTTTGGCTTCGTCGACGCGGCCCAGCTTGGACAGGGCGCGGGCCAAACCGGTCATGGCGTTGTCGAAATTGGGATTGAGCTCAAGGCAGCGCTGCAACTGATCGGCAGCGCTTTGCCAACTCTGGCGCCGCAAGGCCGACTCGCCGAGCAGGAAAGGAATCACATAGATCTTTGGATCTTGCTGCTGAACCTGGCGGAGAATCGCTTCCGCTCGATCGTCATCGCTTTGATGGAAAGCATCTTCGGCTTTGAGGATGGCGTTGAGCTCCCACAGCTTGTCCTTGGGGTCGGCTAGACCTTGCTGGAGCGACTCGGGAGAAACGGCGGCGCGGAACCCGAAATAGCCTAGAGCGCGCAATTTTTCCTGCGCGTCGGGACTTAGATTTCCAGCACCAGCATCCTGGCGGGTGAAAGGATTGCGCGCCAGAAGTGCCTGCAACTTTTCCCTAAGCACCGCGACCGTGGCCGGTTGCTCGGCGGCAAGGTTGTGCATTTCTCCGGGATCGGCTGCAAGATCGTATAACTCCGGCTTAGGCGCATCGATAAAGTGAAAACGCTCGTTCTCGAGCGCGTGCAACGGACTCCAGCCGAAAGAACTGAAGGGATAAAAGGTCTCGCTGTAGGCCGGATCTCTGGCCTCCAGAGTCGCTGCCTGATTCGCGCTTAACAAAGCATGCGACTGGAATTGCGCATGAATCGAATCCGCCGCGTCTTTCACTCCGGCCAGTTGCAGAAGTGTCGGAGCCACGGCCGCGGTCTCCACCGGCTCGGCGCGCCGGCCAGCCGCAATGCCGCTCGCAGCGGGCGGCTTCACGATCAGCGGAACATGCACGGTGGCGTTGTAGACGAAGAAGCCGTGCTCGTCTTCGCCGTGTTCGCCGAGAGATTCGCCGTGATCGCTAAGAGCGACGATCAGCGAAGAATCATAAAGATGGTTCTGCTTCAGCCAAGTCACCAGGTTCCCGAGTTCGTGATCCGCGTAGGCGATTTCGCCATCGTAGAGATGGCTGCGGTATCCGGAGCGGTAGGGCTCCGGGGGATCGTAGGGGCTATGCGGATCGTAAAGATGCAGCCAGAGAAAAAACGGACGGCGCGGAGTCTTCTTCAGCCATGCGATGGCATGGGCTACGCTCTGGCCGGCGCGACGGTCCACCAGGCCGATATCTTTCTTCTCAAAGGTTTCCGCCGAAAACGCATCGTCGTAAAAGTCGAAGCCGCGCCCGAGGCCCCAACTTCGGTCGAGAACGAAGGCGCTGATCACGGCTCCGGTGGCGTAACCCGCCTGCTGGAAGGCCTGGGCCACGGAGCGAAATTGTGGAGCCAGCGGCTGCCCGGTGAAATCCTGCACGCCGTTCTGGAAAGGATAAGTGCCGGTCAGGATCACCGCATGAGAAGGCCAGGTAAGTGGAACCTGCGAGATTGCCCGCTCAAAGACGACACCGTCGTGCGCCAGCGCGTCAAGGGTTGGAGTCTTGACCGTCTGCGCTCCATAACATCCGACGTGATCGGCGCGCAGTGTATCGATGGTGATCAATATAACGCTGGGCCGCGTAGTGCGGGACGCTGCCTGTGGTTTTGCTGGCGACGACTTGGTTGTACCGGTCTGCGCGAAAGCCGTGCATTCGGTAGCCAGCGTGATTGCGGCCGCGAATGAGAGCGCGGACAAAAACCTGCATACGCGCGTCGATAAGAATGTTGAGTGGCTCCCAAACATGCGTCTATTGTGGCGTTGGCTGCTGCGCGCGCCGCATCTCCCCGTCTGCTTCCGCCGTGAGTCCTTTGGCGGCCAGAGCTTTCGCTAACGACTCGTGCATGGCGGGCTCTTGCGGCGCCAACTCCACGGCGCGACGCAACTCCGCAATCGCGTCGTCAAGCTTGCCCTGGTAGAGCAGGGTCTCGCCCAGGGCGCGATGTCCACGAGCAAACTCCGGATCAATCGTGATCGATTGCCGGAACGCGGCCGCCGCAGGCTCCAGTTGCTGTTTCTGGAGGAATGCCACGCCGAGATTGAAGGCAGCTTCGAAATTGGTGACGTCCAGTTGGAGAGCCCGTCGCAGCGTCGCGATGGCAGCATCGATCTGCCCGGCATGGGCCTGCGCCATGCCGAGATTGAAAAAGGCGAGCGCGTAATCGGGACTGAGCTGAACCGCTTTCTGAAGCTCGTCCGCTGCCTCGGCAAACATCTTGAGGTGGTAAAGATTCAGGCCCTGCAGATAATGCGCCGGAACGGAGTTGGGCTCGGACTTGATTGCGCTCTTCAGTTTGTCGATCGACTCCTGATAGCGGCCATGCTGGCTGTCGGCAATGGCATCGGAGATCAGTTCATACACTGCGACGCGGTCTTTCGGATCGGGCAGATCGCGGCTGCTGATAGTTGGGTCACTGCCTCCCGAAAATCCCGCATAGCCCAACGACTTCAATCGCTCCATCAGCGCCGGATCGAGGCCGGTTTTTTCGGCGAGCTCTTTGCCGGCGCTGTAATCGCGGATCATGCCGGCGAGCTTGGCGCGCATCTCCTCGGCTACTGCCTTTTTTTCGGTGAATAGATTGTGAACTTCGCCCGGATCCTTGGCCAGATCGTAGAGCTCGGGGCGCGGTGCGTCGATGAAGTGATATTTGATGTTCTCCGAGCTCCGCAGCTCACTCCAATTGAAGTGAATCCGGGGCAGGAATGTTTCTCCATAGAGAACGCGATCGCGGTTCGCTTGAGCATCCGGGGTGGAGGGATCGGGACGAATGTCGCGAAGCAGGCTGCGTCCTTGCACCTGCGATGGAACCTGTAGTCCTACGGCATCCAGCACCGTCGGCATGAGATCCACGAGCGAAACCGGGTCGGCAATTGTGCGCGCTGCGGTTCTCTCCGGCAATTGTCCCGGCAGTTGCTCCGGCAATCGAATGATCAGTGGCACATGCATCGTGGCGTTGTAGATGAAGAAACCATGCGTTTTCTCGCCGTGCTCTCCAAGGCTTTCGCCGTGGTCGCCACAGAGCACGATCATCGTGTTCCGATAAATCCCTTTCTCTTTCAAAAAGCGGAGAAGCCGTCCCACCTGTTCATCCGCAAAAGCGATCTCGCCGTCGTACGGCTGCGCGGCGTATTCGCGACTGTAAGGTTCGGGCGGATGATAAGGAAAGTGCGGATCGTAGAGATGCATCCACAGAAAAAACTTCTTCTGCGAATTTTTCGACGGCCAGTCTTTTTCCAGCCAATCTTTTTCCAGCCAGTCCAGCGCCACATCCGCCACAATATTGCCCGGACGCTCCATCTCGTCGAGATTCGCTTCGTCCAGGCGGCTGAAATCGAAATGGTCGTAGTAAAAATCAAATCCCTGATTCAGTCCAAACCGCGAGTCCAGCACCGCCGCGCCGATCACCGCCCCCGTCTGGTACCCGGCTTGTTTGAGCACCGAAGCCAGCGTGGGTTGCAGCGGGCTTAGCTTGTTGCCGCTGAAATCATGCATCCCACTCAACATGGGATAGGTTCCCGTCAGCATCGAAGTGTGCGAGGGCAGAGTTACGGGGACGACCGCGAACGCACGCTCAAAGCGCACTCCATCCGCGGCCAGGCCGTCGATGTTGGGCGTCTTGATCTGCTTGTATCCATAGCAGCCGAGATGATCGGCGCGCAGCGTATCAATTGTGATCAGGACCACATTCAGCGCCGGCTTTGCGGGCGTTTGCGCCGCCGCATGAAGCGCGGTGAGAACCGTCAGGATCAGAATCAATCGACGAAAAGTAGGCGGCATCGGTGAGTTCAGTTTATCGCATGTTATCGCGTCAAAGGCGCGGACGGCGGAGGCTCAACTCAGCGGAAGCACTGTGATAGGCTGGGCGTTTATGAGACGGCTGGCTATTTTTCCGGCGATCATCTTTGCCCGGATGTTCGCTCGGATGTTCGTCGGGATGTCCGTCGGGATCGTGTTGCTCGGAGCGACGGCCGGGGGCCAAACGTCCGCCCAGACGCGCGTCCAGCGAAATTCTCCCCCTGACGTGTTCCTCATCACCATCGATACGCTGCGTGCCGATCATGTCGGTTGCTATGGATACAAGCAAGTCGAAACGCCTGCATTGGACGCGCTCGCCAACGATGGTGTCCGCTTCACCGAGGCCTTCACCCATAGTCCGATCACGAACACTTCGCACATTACGATCCTCACCGGCCTGCTGCCGAGCGTGCACGGCGTCACCGATTTTGGCGTCCCTCTCTCGCCGCAGCATGTGACCGCGGCCGAACTGTTGAAGCAACACGGCTATCAAACCGCGGCTTTCATCGGCGCCGTGATTCTCGACAGCAACACGCTCGCCCCTGGCCTCGATCGTGGCTTCGATTTCTACGATAACTTTCCCAAAACCGATAGCGAGAGCGCCGACGCCAGGAATAACCCTCGCTGGGGCCGCGTCGAGCGCCGCGGCATGGAGGTCGTCGAACACGCTGAAGCATGGTTCGACAAACACCGCGCCGGACCCCACTTCGTGTGGGTGCACCTGTACGATCCGCACGATCCCTATGAACCGCCGCCGCCGTATTCGGAGAAATATAAAGATCACTTGTACGACGGAGAAATCGCCTATGCCGATTCCGCCGTTGCCCACTGGATTGCATTTCTGAAAAAAGCAGGCGTGTACGACAACGCCATCATCATAGTCACCGGCGATCACGGCGAAGGCCTCGGCGAGCACGGAGAAGAAACGCACGGCCTGTTTCTTTACGATTCGACGCTGCACATTCCCCTTATCTTAAAAACGCCGGGAGCCGCTCATCACGGCGCCGTCGTCGACGCCGAGGTGCGCACCACCGACATCCTTCCGACGATTCTTTCCGCGACGGGCGTGGCTGCACCGGCAGAGCTGAACGGCGAGTCGCTCTTTCCTCTCATCGAACAAGCTGCCAGCGCGCAAGCGCCGTCCAATCGCGAGCTTTTCGGCGAAACCGACTATCCTCTTCGCTGGGGATGGGCCCCGCTGCGCGCTTTGCGCACCGAAAACACGAAGTGGATCGAAGCTCCCCGGCCTGAACTCTACGACTTGCACGCCGATCCAAAAGAGCTGAAGAATCTCTACCCTCCCGACAGTTCACGAGCACAGAACATGCAGGCTGAAATTGCAAAGTGGGAGGCCAAGCTCCCGCCGCAAACGAGCGCCAGCAAGGCTGCAGAAGCATTGCCCGATCCGAAAGACAAAGTCGACGTGCAGAATCTACTGCACCGCGCCATGCTCGCCGCCGACGATAATCGATCGAGTGAGGCGCGTCAGTTCCTGGAAAAAGCGCTGCAGATCGATCCCGCTTCGCCGACCGCGTTCCGTCAACTGGGCGAGCTTGAACTCGCTGCCGGAGATTTCTCGAAAGCAGCCGCCCATTTGAAGCGGGCTTCTGAACTTCGTCCCGATGATTCCACCGCCGCTTTCGAATTGGGCGAGGCGAGGGAGAAGTCGGGCGATTGGGCCGGGGCTCGTGACGCGCTCGAATCGAGCTTGAAGCTCTCGCCCAGTCAAATATCCGCGCGGCTGCTGCTCGGCCACGTGTACTTGCAATTGAAAGACGCAAAGAACGCGGAGGATCAGTTCGAGGCGGCTCTGCTGGTGGATTCGAACAACAGCGACGGGCGCCTCGGACTGGCGGAAGCGCAAATTGAGCAATCCGATTTTGCCGGCGCTCTGCCCGATCTCGAAGCGTTCACCAAATCCGATCCGCGAAACGCCGCCGCCCTGCGCTTGCTGGCGAGAGCCTATCGCGGACTAAGCAGAGAGCAAGATGCCAAGCGAGCTGAAGAGCAAGTTGGAACGCTGGGAAAGAAGTAGGCAAAGAGATCGACCGCGGCTTTGATTCGTTACTTCTCTCTCGCGGCGGCGCCGGTCGTTCACATTCCTTTCACATTCCCGCTTTATGCTAAGTTTTTTACAGTTCTAGGTCGTCCCGAATCGCGTGAGTTTCCTATGGCCCGAAAACAACCCTCGCCGCCCTCACGAATCAAGCGCCGCTCGGCTTCGACGCGATCTCGAGCAACGGAAGCTCGCCCGCGACCGGCTCATTCGCGCAATGAAGACTTGGCCGAAGATGCACTCACGGCCCTTGTGGTCCGCGGCTGCCTGATTGCTCGCGACGCGGTCTTCAATGTCAGGGACTACCTGGCCGACGGATCGCGCCTGGCATTTCTCGCGATCAAGGATTGTGAAAAGGAACTCGACCAGATCGAGCGCAAGATTGACGACCAGCTTCCCGAAGCCATTACCCGCGTAGGAGAAGCCAAGGCGCGTGAGTTGCTGGCGTGTTTGAAGTTCATCACCGACCTCGAACGTATCGGAGACCTCGCCTACAGCGCGGTCATGCAGCTGCAGTCGCGCCGAGAAAAATTGCCGGTCGCCGATTCGCGCCAGCTCATTGAGATGGCCTCTCTACTGCGCGAAATGCTGGAGCAGGTTCATCAGGGCTTCCTCAAGCGCGACGTGTCGTACGCGCAGAGCGTTCTGCAATCCGATCCGGAAGTGGACCGTTTGTGCCATTCCTTGTTTCACAGACATCTGGCTGAGCCCAACAGTCCGACTGGACAGAAGAATTTCGACATCCTGCTCGCTGCCCAGGCGCTCGAGCGCATTGGCGATCACGCCAAGAATCTTGCGGAAGAGATTTACGGCTTATCCGAGGGGCGCTCGTTGCGGCACAATGCCAGGAGGCTCTCGACGGCCTAGGACGGTCTTGCAGAGCCGTTCAACGAAAATCGTGCGACACCGTCTCTGCCCGCGTGACGCGGAGCGGCAAAACTTTTTCCGCGCGGATGTGAATCACGTTGTCCTGATTCTGCAGAATTCCCTCGATCATCAGAAAGCGCTCGGAAATCAGCAACACACGATTTTTATGCAGCAGATCGGGAGCGACGATCGCATTGGCGATCCCGGTTTCATCTTCCAGGCTCATGAACATCATTCCCTTCGCTGTTCCGGGACGCTGGCGGGCAATCACGCACCCGCCGATTCGTAAGCGGCGCCCATTCGGAAGATGTGCCAGATCGGAAGCGCAATAAATCCCCAGCTTTTTCATTTCGGCCCGCCGGTACTGCATGGGATGCGGGCCAACCGTCAGCCCAGTTGCGCGAAAATCTGCTACCAGGCGCTCTTCGTCCGTCATGGCCGCGAGCGGAGACTCTCCATCAATTTCCGGCAACTCGTCCAGCAACGGCCCCGGCCAGCGCACGGCACGCTCCACTTGCCACAGCGCGTCGCGGCGATGAAAGACCCTTTCACCACGGAGACGCGGAGGCACGGAGGAATTCTTTTCATTCTTCTCTGTGTCTCTGTGACTCTGTGGGGAATCCCCAATTGCATTCAACGCCCCGATTTCCGCCAGCGTTGTCAGTTCATCCTTCCGCAACTCGGGCACGCGGCGAGCCAGGTCCTGCACCGAAGTGAACGGCGCCAGGCTGCGCTCCCGAACTAAAGCCTGCCCCGCTGGCTCGCGCAATCCGCGCGCGTATTTCAAGCCGAGACGCAGTGCAAATTCCAGACTGCCACCATCCTGTTTGTCATCCTGAACGGAAGCATCGTTTTCGCGGAGCGAAACCGATACTGGAGTGAAGGACCTATGCATTTGGGCGGTGCCAGCAGCGATGCATGGGTCCTTCGCTTCGCTCAGGATGACAGAGCTTGAAATTGGCTCCAGCGTGCACTTCCAATCCGACCGCGTCACATCCATGGGCAGCATTTTCAATCCGTGGCGTTGCGCGTCTTTCACAATCGTCGCGGGATGATAAAAGCCCATCGGCTGATTATTCAGCAGCGCGGCCGTGAACGCCGCCAGGTAATGGCATTTCAAATAGGCACTGGCATAGGCGATCAAGGCGAAGCTGGCGGCATGAGATTCCGGAAATCCATAAAGAGCGAACGAAGTAATCGACTGGATAATCTGCTCCTGCGTTTCACCGCGGATTCCGTTGCGCGTCATGCCGGCGCGCAACTTTTCTTCGATTACTTTCATTCTTGCTTCAGAACGTTTGAAACCCATGGCGCGGCGCAACTCCTCCGCTTCGCCGCCGGTAAAGTTGGCGGTGATCATGGCCATGCGCAGCAACTGCTCCTGAAACAACGGCACGCCCAGCGTGCGGCCCAACACCGACTCGAGCGACGGATGCGGATACGTGACCGCCTCTCTGCCCTGGCGCCGCTTGAGAAATGGGTTGACCATGTTTCCCACAATCGGTCCCGGCCGTATGATCGCGACCTGCACCACGATGTCGTAAAAGCGCTCTGGCTTCAGGCGCGGCAGGCACGCCATCTGCGCCCGGCTTTCGACTTGAAACATTCCCACTGTGTCGGCTTTTTGCAGCGTGGAATATACGACGGGATCGTCCGCCGGAAGATGCGCCAGATCTACTTCTTCGTGATAATGATCGCGGATCAATTCGAGTGAATCCTTCAGCGCCGCCATCATGCCGAGGCCCAGCAGATCGACTTTGATGATGCGCATGTCGGCGCAGTCTTCTTTATCCCACTGCACCACGACGCGGCCCGGCATGGACGCGGGCTCCAGCGGGACGACGGAATCCAGACGGCCTTCACAGATGACCATGCCCCCCGAGTGCTGGCCTAAATGGCGCGGGAGATCCTGCGCGGCCAGACACAACTCGAAATATTTGCGGATGCGGGGATGCGTTAGATCGAGCCCGGCATCGCGCAGACGGCGGTCGAGCGCATCGTTCTCGTCCTTGAATTCCCAGGTGGCGACCGCCGCTGAAATTCGCTTCAACGTGTCCATATCGAATCCCAGCGCCTTGCCCATTTCGCGCGCAGCCATGCGATTGCGATACGTGATCACGTTGGCGGTCATAGCCGCTCCGCGTTGCCCATAACGCTGATAGACATGCTGAATAACGCGCTCGCGCTCGTCGCCGCTGGGCAAATCGAGATCGATGTCGGGCCACTCGCCGCGCTCCTCGGAAAGAAACCGTTCAAACAACAATTCCATGCCGATCGGATCCACCGCCGTGATGCCGAGGGAATAACAAACCGCGCTATTGGCGGCCGATCCGCGGCCCTGCGCCAGAATTTTATGTTCGCGGCAGAAGCGCACCAGATCCCAGACAATCAGGAAGTATCCGGCGAGTTTCAGTTTCTCGATCAAACTCAATTCGCGTTCGATCTGCCGGCGCGCGCGCTTCTTCAACTCGGCATCCGCGCGTCCATACCGGCTCTGCATTCCCTCCCGCGTGCGCTCCCGCAGAAACGACATCATGGTTTCGCCGTCGGGTACGGGATAACGCGGAAACTCGTATCCGAGATCGTTCAGCGTGAACTCAAGCCGTGAAGAAAGTCCGACCGTGTTTGCGATGGCATTCGGAAGATCCGCAAAGAGCGCTCGCATGGCGGCGGGAGACTTGAGATAGCGCTCGGCATTACGCGCCAGCAGACGTCCGGCAGTGGCCAGCGTGCGGCGATGACGCAGCGCGGTGAAGGCATCCGCCAATTCGCGCTCCCGAGGCGTGGCATAGTTGACGCCATTGGTTGCGAGTAGGGGCAGGTGCAAAGCTTCTGCGATCTCGATTGCAACCCGGTTTCGATACTCTTCCTCGCGATGAAAATGCCGCTGCAATTCGACGTAAACATTAGATTGGCCACAATTGAGTCGGCCAAAAATCTCCGTCAGCCGTTTCACCGCTTCGAACGCGGCCGGTGGTCCACCTCGTGCTAGAGCCGCCGCTAGCGGTCCTTCTTCTCCGCCAGTCAGGCAAATCAACCCATCGGCGTGCTCACTAAGATCCGAGCTCGAAGCATATGCTCCTTCTTTGCGGCCAGCGCGTAACTTCATTTTCGTAATCAAGCGACAGAGATTTTGATATCCAGTGCGCGAAGTGACCAGAAGCGGGAGACGGAATTCAGTGGCCAGTGGCCAGTGGTCAGTGGTCAGTACCAAACCGGACGGTTCTTCCTCACCGACACGCCTTTCGAATGGACGCAAGGCGAGCCTCGGCATGGGGCCGTTTGATCTGACCACTGACCACTGACCACCGGCCACTGTCACTTCCGCCCCGATATACGCTTTGATTTCCGCCTTTTTTGCGGCGAGATGGAAGCGCGGGGAGCCGTACACTCCATCTCGATCGAGCAATGCCATCGCCGGCATTCCCAGGTTCGCGCACACTGCGATCAGTTCCTCGGGAATCGAAGCTCCTTCGAGAAAGCTGAACGCGGAGCGGGAATGGAGTTCAACGTACATCAGTTCTCAGTTCTGGTTCTCAGTTAGCTCTCGTAAGACTGAGAACTGAAAACTGAGAACTGCCTTAGTCATACGTTCCTTCTACAAACCAGTTTCCAGTCAGCTTGTCCTGTACTAAGCGATACAAAACGAGTCCGGTTTCGGCGGGGATGGCAATGTCCCACTCCTCGCGCGACCAGCCTTCCTGTTGCGACCGGTCGCCGGAAGAGCGCCAGGGGCCGGCGGTCCAGACGATTTCGCCGGCTATGTCCTCGCGTTCGAGGCATCGCATCCGCACCGGCTTCGCTTCGCACACCGTAACGCTGGCGCCGAGCGGCGGACGGAACAGGCGCAGCGCAATCACCGCGCTCATTTGTTCCTCTGCGTGTTCTCTTATGTTTTCATCAAGCTCATACACGCTGTCATTTTCTGGCATGGACATATCCCTCTCTTGCTTTATCGACTGCTTCACTTTGGGCTTTACCGGCGCAGGATCTACGGGTGCGAAGTGCCGCACTGCGAACGCGCCTTCGCGGTGTGTATCCAGTAATTCCACCGATCCCACTCTTCCCTCGCCGACAATGCCTGCGATGCGCGACAACGTCAGCTCCAGTTTTTCGGGCTCGGGAAAAACCGGCTGAAACAATCCGCTCTGCAGCGCTCGAGGCCGCGCCGGGTCCGCCGACAAATGAATCTTCACGATGGGCGCTCCCGGCGGATGCGCCTGCAAATCCAGCTGCAACAATTTGAGAAACACTTTCGCGTCCAGCATGGGCGTGGGCAGCCGCAGCGTGCGGGTGAACGTCCGAGTGAGAGTGCGGGCGAACGTTCGGGTGAATGACGCGCAATCCTGCGGCTGCGTCGTTGCGAGTTCAAGATTCAGATGCAACTCCTGCACCGCCAGCGCGCGCTGCCGCAAGCGCGCGCACACTTGCTCCAACATGCGGTTCAGCAAAAATGCCAGCGGTTCCAGCAGCACGATGGGATATTCCAGCTCCACACTCTCGGCAAAAATCAGTTGCGGCCCCAGCACACGCAAATTGCGCGACACCGCGCCCCGCGCCAGCTTTTGCAGACGGATCCCCTGTTGCCCCAGGCGCTCGCTGACCGGAACTTCGGGAAGAGCGGCCAGCGCTCGCAGTTTGCGGATGCCCCAGCGATCAAACGTTTCCACCCAGTGCGCGGCCTCTTCTGCATCGGAAGAAAAACTTTCCAGCAATACATCCACCGGCAGATCTCCCAGCCGCTCGGCTTCGCGCCCTTCGGGAATCAAGGTCACGCCGGGAAAACCGCGGGCTGCGAGCAAAGCGGCATCTGGATTCGCGGCTACGGCAAAGTTCGCTTCCAATTCCATCTGAGAGACGCACTGCGCTAAATTGCGGGCAATCTTCGGCAGCGGACCGAGCAACGGCTCGAGCCCGGCAAGATTCAGAAGCACGGTACCGGGCGACGCGTCTTCCACTTCCGGAGAGAACGATTGCGCGCAATCGAGCAGGGCAGCGTGTGCCGATGTCTCTTGCGGCTCTGAGCGCGCGCGCAGCACTAAGTTTCCCCATGCCTCAAGTTGCGACTTGGTCGTGCCTACTTCCACGCCCATTTGCCGGGTGCTCTCGTTGAGCGCCACGACTTTTTCCAGCGGAGGGCGTCCGGTGAGGACCGCGACCGGGCGGGCGCGCAACTCGGGCGCGAAACGAATGATCGCTTGTACAGAAAAATCGGGGATGAAGATGCAGGCAAACATGGAAGTGCGGCTCTCAGCTCTCAGCCCTCAGTTGTCAGCTGAGTCGGGTAACTGAGAACCAGTGATTTCGAACTTACGGAATGAACTATCCCGCCCATGCGGCTCGACTCTTGAAACTTGCCGTCGATTGCACCGGCTTGCGTTCCAACTTTCGTTCCAAGCGCGAGCGCAACAACTCGGCGGTGATCTCGAGTTGGTCCAATAATCCCGAATGCGGCAGTTCCGAATGCGCCGGCCGATTTCCTGAGAGCTGAGAACCGATAGCTGACACCTTCACCAGCATCGACGAGCAACTGCCTGCAATCGGCTGCTGTTCCAACACCAGCAGCGCAGTCGACGTGTGCTCAACCACGCGGCGGAAGCGGAACCACGATGCCAAAGGGATTCGCCGCGCGCTGCGTACCGGAACATCGCCGAGATCGAGAGCGATCATTCCGAAACCGTTGCTCTGCAGCAGCAGATCGGTAACTTTGAGCATTTGCGCCAACTGCGATTCCCAGCGGCTAAAGCCGAACCTTTTTCCAGCCGTTTGCGGTATGCCTGAAGGCAT
>Ga0181530_10003469_pt1 | contig 17562 bp, 12 predicted proteins | sample PEATcosm2014_Bin_42_FD_119769 | JGI IMG/M metagenome (GOLD analysis project Ga0181530, IMG submission 119769) | Peatland microbial communities from MTU Mesocosm Facility, Houghton, MI, USA - PEATcosm2014_Bin10_60_metaG | ecosystem: Environmental > Terrestrial > Soil > Wetlands > Peat | place... | reverse complement strand
TGTCTCGCCCGCATGAAACTGCCGCACCGCGGAATCGCCGGAGGCGAGGGGGCGGAAGGTGGTTCCCGCGGCCGGCAATGCCGCCGCTCCGGCTTCGCCCCACAGTGTGATACCGGTCAGCGCGAACTCGTCCTTCTTCAAATCGGGTATTTCGATAACCTCGCTGGCCGAACCAATCGCGGTGTGCCCGGGAGTCATGCTGTCGCGCGGCACCAACCCCTTGGGACCAATCGAAGGCGCGTCATTGGCCATCATGTTTCGCACCGCGACTCGCATCTGGTACGGACCCGGCCCGTCGATCTGGTCGCGTACCGAAACCACCAGGCCCTGCGCCAGAACACTTTCCAAAGTCTTCCCGCAGAGCCGGATCACCGGCTGCCGGCCCTCGATTTTTTCGGGCGGCTCTTTGGCAGGGTCCAACGGCATCGGGGTGGTGAGAAACTCCAGGTCCACGACCTTGCAACCCGGTTGGTTCGATGCTTCCTGGAACGCCACGCCCTTCGGCAGGACGTGGAGCAGCGAATCGATATACGCACCAGCCGTGTCGTCATACCCGAACGACGCGGTCAAGCGCACATCGATGTCGCCGGTCTTGAAGGGAGAAAACAGCGCTTCGCGTACCTGTTGGGCCGGCGAGAAAGCCACCTTCGGGCTGCCGTCAGGCCACGCGAAGAAGCCGTCGCGCGTGCGCACCGCCAGGCCCTTGTGGCCGCGCAAACGGATCTGAATGCGGTGGTAGTCCAGAGTCTGGTGCGGCTTTTGCACGAACGCGTCCGGCCCCGGATACCATCCAATCAGGTAGTACCCCTCGGAATCGTCGGCCGCAGCCTTCACCTGCGCGTACGTATCGTTCTTGTCATGCAGGAAACGCCCCGCGGTCATATCCGCCAGGAAGACTAACGCGTCCTGGCTGTGGATGTATCGCGTCAGGCGTTGGACGCCCGCCGCAGGGTCCGGAAACGGCCTGGAGTGCTCCGCAGACATACCAAGGCCGCTCGGAGAATCGTCGCCTAAATGGGTCGCCGCTGATGCGGCCAGCGTTGGGAGGCCGCGCGCGTCAATGGTCTCGATGGTGACAGAGGAGCGGTTCGCGAGGTCCGCGATCATGCGCTCTTGATACCAATTGCTTGCCGGGTACCCGGGGCTGATGAGAAGAATCGACTTCCTCCCCGGAAAATCCGCCAGGGCCCGAATGGCGCTGGTGAGCACGGTCGGCAGCGGGGGAATCGCGCGGGACAGGGGAAGCGGCGGACGCCACACCATGCGTTCGATCGTCCGGTGCAGCCATGGCCGGTCGGCGGTGAACAACTGCGACGTGCCCGATCCGACGCTCGTGCGTACCACCGCGGCCATGTCGCCGTTTTCCATGCCCTCATCCGCAAATTGCAGCAGCGCTTTCTGCGCATAGTGGAAGTCGCCAAACGCCATATTCGCATCGTCGAGCAGCAACACGAAGGTGCGTCGAACCTGATTTCGGGTCAACGCGCGGCCGGCTGCCGGCGCGGTACTCGCTACGGCGTCAGCCGGGCGTCTGGCCGAGTAAGAGAAATGGCTGATCTTCTGCGGCTTGCCGTCCTGCAGGACCTCAAAATCTTCGGCTCTGAGCCCAGGCACCCGGCCGCCCTTGGAATCCGTCACCACGATGTCCACTTGGACCAGGTTGACGTCAAAGTGCAATACCATCCCAGGATCGGCCGGCGGCCCGGAGGCAGACGTCTGCGCGGCCGCGGCTGCAAGAGTAAGGAAGAACACAGAGGTTCGCACGGGGCATCACCTTACCTTAGGATTTCCGTGTTCCGACACTTGAGGCAGTCTCTTACATTCAATCTGCTATAGCGATAGTCTGATTGCAAGCTCTTGTCGGGCCGGCAAGCGGTAATTAGGTGCGCTTCACGCCTTTGCATATTTGATCCAATCGCTCGCGATACGCTGCAAGCCAAGCCTCGAAAGCTGCGCCGGAGCGTCTTTTTAGGCCACAGGCTTGCCGCCTTGTCTTTCTGTGGACCAAGCACCTCAATAGCAAGCGCATAGTGGCGCTTCTTGCGTGAGCGTCGCACTCACCTGGGAGCGTTCCGACGAGGGAAGACAAAAATGGCACGATCCTCCGCGGGTTGCGCGAAAGTGCGCGCTTTCCAGGATGCGGCGCAGTTCCTCCGCGTGGAACGGTTCGAGAATCAAATCGTAGGCTCCGCGCTCGAGCGCGTCGATCCACAACCGTTCGTCCGCGAGACGTGACACCAACACCACGGCTGTCCGAAAAGCCAGGCGCGCTGCCATTCGTAGGGCATCCTCCCAGCCTCCTGTGTCAAACGATACGTCGGCCAGCAAGGTGTGCGACTTTGTGGACTTCAGTCGCGCTTTCGCGTCATCCAGCGAGGTGGAACGATGGATATGGATCTGTGCTGGTTTCACCAGCGTGGATGCCAATTCGGCCGCGCCAGTGGAAGAGGTCAGGTAAACGCAGGAAAAGACGTGCGAAGGAATGTTCGTGGCTTGCCAGGACACATGCATCACCGCAGCGTCCGCCGCAGTTTTCTGGCATATTGCGGTGTTGGGCATGGTTCAAGCGTAAGGCCGGAAGACGGCAAACACCATCCTGCAGAAATACTAGTTCGCGACAATTTACGATAGAAGGCAGAGGTGACCAGGGCGAGTCCCGCGAGCACGATGGGGGAACGTACTGCGACTTTCTGGCGATTCTACCTCGTTCCTAGGATTCTCGACCTGGATCGCTGGCCGTACCCTAAAAGGGGGTTCATCTTTGACTCGGCTGAAAGTGCCGCGCTTCATCGGCGGCGTGCGTGCGCTGTTTTCCAAGAGTCAAGTTACGGGCGAAGGGGAAACGATCGCTAGCCGGCGACGGTTCGTCATGGCAGCGGTGCTCGTCACGCTAGGTGTCAACTTTCTGATGTTTCTGCGCTTCTTCTTCCCGCGCGTTCTGTATGAACCCAAGACCAAGTTCAAAATCGGCTATCCCAGCGATTTCGGCTTTGGAGTCGACAGCAAATTTCAAAGCCAACATCGAATCTGGGTGGTGCGAAACACCGAGGGCATCTTCGTGATCTGGGCTGTGTGTACACACTTGGGATGCACTCCTGATTGGAAGCCGAGTGAGAACAAATTCAAGTGCCCGTGCCATGGCAGTGGTTATGACTCCGAGGGAATCAATTTCGAAGGTCCCGCGCCGCGGCCCATGGATCGTGCGCACGTAGAACTCGATCCAGAGGGTCAGATCGTGGTGGATGTCAGTCATCTCTACTCCTGGCCGAAAGGGGAGCGTTCGCAATTCAATGACCCGGGTGCGATTCTGCACGTTTGAGGCGGCGCTCGGTCACTCGAGGTCCGGAGCTTCTACTACTGAAAGCTCCGCGCGATAATCAGTCCAGAGTATAGGAATATGGTCACTGGTGATGTAAGCTTGCAAGCGTGGATTGCCGGAGCGGGCTGGCCATTACCCAACCTTGCGTCCTGGTCAGTGAATGTCCACGGCAGCGCCGCTCCGGCAGTCCACGCCAGCATGCTGTACACCTGCTCCCCGCCGGGTTCCGCGGTTGATGGGAATACCGGGACTGGCTGATTGAGTGACTACCTGGCACGCTTCCCGCAGCGAGATCCCAGTATTTTGTGTCCGGCGAGAATTATCAATACCAAGCCGAACACTGGGCTGTACAGATTCACGAACAATACCAGGCCCAGGTAGATCAGGCCCGCCATCCCGATCGCCAGTCCCAGATCCCCCTCGTGCCGGTCCTGGGCGGAAAAGTATTTGCTGGGCGGGTTTGCGGGCGCGGCGCCGGCGCTGGTTCCGATACAGGGACATTCATATTGACCCTCCGAGACGCCATGCCGTGATCTCTTTGGCAAGCCGGGCCGGATCCTGCGAACCGATCAGAATTTTCCGGCCATCCTGCAATTCCAGCTCGACACCGCCAGATCCGCTGGCAATATAGGCCTGCCCACGCACACCAGACCGGATTCCATAGCCGCCGAAGTCTCGGATGGGGTCATACTTCACGGCTCTCGCTGCGCGGACCTGGTTCAGGGAAATCCTTCGTTTGCGCCAAAGACCGCGAAGCGCGACGGCTATCTCTGTAGGCCGTAAGTCGGTAACCAGGCGCACCGTGATGAGGCGCACATACACCAGTACGAGCAGGATGGTCAAGAAGAGCAGCCCGCCGTTCGAAACGGGAGGATTTCCCCAAGGGTGATGCCAGACCAGTTGCCGGCAGGTGACAAAGATCAGCGCGGCTGGCGGCGTGGCTAACGCCAACTTGGCATACCTTTGTCGGAATGCCTGCTCTTCGTGGAAAAGGACCGGCGCGTTTCTCCCCATAATGTATCCGTTAGCGCAAGGCTCCGAGCGTATATTGCAGGGTGGCGTACTGGCTCTGATAGTCGTACTTCGCGCTGAGGTTTTCGATCTCCGCCGCGGTCACGTTCAATACTGCCTGCGTCAGTTCCACAATGTTGGAAAGGCCAAGGTCGTAGCGGCCCTGCGCCAGATCCTGCGACAGGGTGGCCTGGCGCAGCAATTGGGCCGTGACATCGAGCCGCTGATAAGCCACCGTCGCACCGGCCCACGCCGTTCTCACGTCGCGCGCGATCGCTTCAGCCTCGTCCCGCAGGCGCTGGTCGGCTTCGAGCGCTCGGAAGTGAGCTTCCTGCCGTCGAGCCTTGAACAGTCCTCCATTCAAGATGGGGATCTCCACATTCACCGCAACACCTTCGTATTCGCCAGGAGTCACTCGTGGTAGCGACAACTGGGCGATATAGGGCATGTAGCCCCCGACGCCCACCAGGCTGGCGGTAGGATACGACAGATCCTTCTCGGCGCGCTCAAACCGGTAAGCAGCATCGCGGCTCATTTGCAGACTCACCAGTTCCGGTCGACTGCTGATCGCTTGCGCCACCAGGAGCTCCGGGTTCTTCGGAGGGCCGGGCGGGAGGGGCTCGTCTACCAGTTCGTAAGCAGCCGCCTGCTGGGAGCCGAGCGTACGGGTCAACTCAGCGAATGCACTCTGCACCTGATCCTGCGTCTGGAGCAGTAGTAGTTTGGCCTGCGACAGATTCACATCCACGAAGCTGACATCCAATTCCGAGCGAAGTTTATTATTGAACAGCGCGGTCACCTGATCCACAAGCAACTGGCGCGCCGCTACCGTCTCCTGGGCCACCTTCACCAACCCCTGTGCGCGTAGCGTTCCGAAGTAGGCCTGATTGACGCGCACTAGGACCTCGTACCGGGTGGCTTGAGTCGTCTGCTCGGCTGCGCCGGCCTGCAGCCGCGAACTGGCGACCAGGTTGGGGGTGCGTCCGGAATCCGTAATCAACTGGCTGAGTGTGATGCCTTGACCGACGCGGTTGAATAGGCTGGGGTCCGTGAGGAAACCCGCTCCGATGCGGCCCCTTGGATTGCCCTGCGAGCCGGTAACGTCACCGGCCAAAGCGGGGTAATAGGCCGCCCTGGCTTCGTCTATTCGTTGGTTCATGGCGGCAGCGGCGTGCTGGGCCGCCTGCACCTGCGGATGATTCTTCAATGCCAACGCTTCGGCCTCTTGCAAGCTCAGCTTCACGGGTGCTGCAGGCTGCGCCATAATGCAGCCGGCTATACTCACTGCCAGTAAGAGTGTGGTAGAGAAATGTCGCATAAAAGGCTCTCCAGAAACGATCATGATTGCGGAATCGCCGCGGTTCGCCTTCTGTCATACACCAACAGATAAGCGGCAGGCACGATGAACACCGTGAGGAGCACGGAAGAAGTAAGACCTCCAATGATGGCGCGGGCCATGGGCGTATACTGTTCACCGCCTTCACCAAGCTTCATAGCCATGGGAATCATCCCAATGATTGTTGCAAATGAAGTCATTAGAATCGGCCGCAGGCGCACCCGACAGGCCGTAACCACGGCGTCGATCACCGACATGCCCTGCCCTTCCAACTTGTGCGCGAAGTCCACGATCAGAATGCTGTTGGAATCAGCGATGCCGATCAACATGAGCACTCCCATCAGCGACATGACGTTGAGGGTTGTATGTGTGAGCGGCAGAATGATGAGCACGCCCACGAATCCCATGGGAATCGCCAGCATGATCAGAAACGGATCGATGAAGGAACGGAACTGGGCGATCAGGATCAGGAACAAAAGGATAAACGATATACCGAAACCGATTGCGAAGCTCCTAAAAGACGCATTCATACCTTCTACCATTCCGCGTAGGTTCACGCGGATATTCGAAGGCAACTTGGCGCCCGTGATGGTCTGCTGGATCGCACTGGTCAGCTTGCCCAGGTCTTCGCCCGAAGGCGTGACGTAGATATCCACTATTCGCTGAATCTGGTAGTGATCGATTTCCGTAGGCGACTCGAGATTCTCAAGCTTCACGACGGAATCGAGGGTCGTAGGCTCTTTCAGATTGGGCGCTCGCAACGGGATCTGCTTTAGATCTACCAGGTTGTGGATGGCGGCACGCCCATGCTCGGCATACTGCACAGTCAAAAAGTAGTCGTTGCCGGTCTGATAGTCGACCCAATAGTTGGGGGCGATCATCGTATTCGAGTTCAAAGCGGTGATGACATTGTCCACGATGTCCTTTTGCGAAAGCCCGAGTTCACCTGCGTGCACTCGATCCACATTCAGACGAATGGCCGGATAGTTCATATCCTGCGGGATGTAGATCTGGCCGACTCCGGGGAGTTGCCGAATGCGACGGGCAAGATCTTGGGCCACGTCATATGTCAACACCAGATCGCGACTATTGACTTGAACGTCGATGGGCGCGGGCATGCCCGAATTGAGGATCGCATCCACCATCGAGCCGCTCTGAAAAAATGCGCGAACATCGGGAAACCTGGCAGCTACTTCATTCTTGACGCGATCCATGTAGACGAGGCTGCTGATCGCATGACCCTCATTCAGAGCCGCCTGAATGGTGGCCGTGTACTGGCCTGCATTGGTGGTATAAAGTGAAGAAAAGTCGTTGACTACGCCGATATTCGAAACGATCATCTTCAGGTCCGAGGGTGGCACCACGTGACGGATCAGATCCTCGAGTTTGGCTACATATTGGTCCGTCACCTCAAGGCGGCTTCCCGTAGGCACTTTGATGTTGAGCGTGAATTGTCCCGCATCGGTTTGCGGGAAAAACGCCCGCCCCAGGAACGGATAAATTGCCAGACTCGCGAAAAAAATGCCCATAAGCAGAGCAAGTGTCAGTGCCGGACGCCGTAAGGCCCGCCGCACCCAGCGCTCATAGAAATCCAGCAACCTATTGAACATTCTGTTGAACCAGGCGTTGAAGCGGCCGCCCGGGGACTGAGGTTGCGTCGCGGCGCCGTGCTCATGATGGACGCCCTTGAGAAACTTGGAGCAGAAGAGGGGGATCACCGTCATCGCCACCACGAAGGAGGCCAGCAGGGACAGGCAAAACGCAAGGGCCAGCGATGAAAACAGAAACTTGCTGACGCCAATCAAAAGCGTGACCGGAAAGAAATCAACCACATCGACAAGAGTCGCGGCCAACACCGCGAGATTCACCTCCGCCCCTCCCTGCTCAGCGGCGACCGCCGGGGCCTCACCCAGTTCCAGGTGGCGGTAGATGTTTTCTAGTGATATTACGGAATTATCGATCACACGAGAGAACGCCAAAGCCAATCCGCCCAGGATCATGGTATTTACCGTGCTGCCGAGCATATAGAGAACCACGAAAGTGGCCAGCGCGGATATCGGGATGGACAACAGCACCGCGAAGGTGGCGCGCATGCTTCCCAGGAAGATCAGGATCATCAGACTCGTGAGAACCAGTCCGATCACGCCCTCATGGAGCACGGTCTTCAGCGCTTCTTTTACGAACACGGATTGGTCGAATACGATGCTGGTCTTCAACTGTTTGGGGAGATCGAAGAGATGACTGGTAAGAGTGCGGACGTCGTCAACGACTTGCACCGTATTCGTGTCGCCGCCCTGCTTCATGATAGGAATGTAGGCGGATTTCTGGCCATCGATGCGGACGATGTTGTACTGCAATTGACTGGCATCCTTGGCCTCTCCCACATCCCCAACACTTACCGACCGCGTGCCCACGGTCTTCAAGGGCAGATCGTTCAGATCCTTGATGTCTTTGACCAGGCTGTTGGAATAGACGTAGTAGTCGTTCGGCCCGATTTTGACGTCCCCAGCGGGGAGAATCAGGTTGCTGTCGTTGACGGCGTCGACCACATCCATTACGCTCAACTGCCGCGAGAATAGCTTGTACGGATCCACATAGATCATCGCCTGGCGGTATTTGCCGCCAAATACACCTGGGATCTCAGCGCCTTTCACCACCGCTATCTGGTTGCGGATCTGGAATTGGGCCAGGTCATGAAGCTGAGTCTCATTGAGTCCTTCCCCTTTGACCGTCACCAAGCAGACCGGCAGACTGGAAGCGTCGAACTTCAGGACGACGGGCGGAAGCGTACCTGGCGGCAAGCGCTTCAAATCGGCCAGCGCCAGGTTGGACAACTCTGTCACATCGGCATCTGCGCTGGTGCCCGGCTGGAAATACACTTTAATCATACTGACGCCCAGCAGGGAACGCGACTCCGAATGTTCGACGCCGGAGGCCAGGGTGAAAAACCGTTCCAGCGGATTGGTGATGTCCGTCTCGATATCTTCCGGGGGCATGCCGGAATAGAATGTCGCCACGATGACTTCCGGCATGTTGATGGTCGGGAACAGATCCACCGGCATGCGAACCAGGCTGGTGACGCCGATTACGGCGAGCGCGAGACAGACGACGATGATGAAGTAGGGGTTTCGAATTGAGAAGCGTGGCATCGGGATTTACTCTGCCGCAGCAGTCCTCCTGCGATAAACGAGAAGATACGCCGCCGGTACAATGAATACTGTCAGCAGCACCGAGGAAGTCAGGCCGCCGATAATGGCTCGGGCGAGCGGGGCATATTGCTCACTTCCGGTGCCGAGTTTCAACGCCATCGGTACCATTCCGATGATTGTGGCCAGCGAGGTCATCAAAATTGGCCGAAGCCGAACTCGGCAGGACGTAATCACGGCGTCCTTCACGGATTGCCCTTGTTCCTCCAGACGATGCGCAAATTCGACGATCAGAATGCTGTTGGATGCCGCAATACCAACCAACATGAGGACACCCATCAAGGACATCACGTTCAGAGTGGTATGCGTAAGCGGCAACACTACCATCACGCCAATGAATCCCATAGGGATGGCTAGCATGATGAGAAATGGGTCCTTGAACGAACGGAATTGTGCAACCAGAATTAGAAAGAGAAGAGCCACAGACAGCGACAAGCCGACTGCAAAGCTGGTAAAGGAATCGTGCATGGCCTGCACCATTCCGCGCAGATTGATGCGGATGTTGGCGGGAAGCTTCTGTGCCTCCAACAGCTTGCTGATCTGTGCCGACACCTTACCCAGGTCCTCCCCCGAGGGGGTGACATACACGTCCGCGACGCGCTGAATTTGATAATGATCGATTTCTGTGGGCGACTGAACAAAATCCACGCTGGCGACGTTTCCTAGGGTCGTGACCGGCCGGGCACCTTGAAGAGCCTGAAACTCGTGGCCGGGTGTTGCCGGACGGCGATTATTCGTGCGGTTCCGGAGCGGAATCTGCGTCAAATCGACAAAGTTGTGAATGGCGGGCTTGCCATTCTCGTAGTATTGAACAGTCAGAAAATAATCGTTACCGGTCTGGTGATCTACCCAATAGTTAGGGGCGATCATAGTATTCGAATTTAAGGCGGTGATGACATTATCCACGATCTCCTTCTGGGTAAGGCCGAGTTCAGCCGCGTGGATCCGATTCACTTTGAGGCGAATGGCAGGATAGTTCATGTCCTGCGGCACGTACACCTGGCCAACCCCCGGTAGTGTGTGAATCTGTGCAGCGAGCCTTACAGCAGCGTTGTAAGTGGTGTCGAGGTCGCGGCTGCTGACCTGGACATCGATGGGCGCCGGGGCACCCATATTCAAAATCGCGTCGACCATCGATCCGCTGGAGACGAATGTGCGCAGGTTCGGGTACTGAGTCGCAATCTGGCCACGCAGCCGGTTCATATATTCAAAACTACTCACCCGGTGAGAGTCGTTCAGTGCCACCTGGATGGTCGCTGTGTAGGGTCCCGCGTTGGTGGTATAGAGGGCAGAAAAGTCGGGCACGATTCCGATATTGGAGACGATCATTTTGAAATCGGCCTTATCGACCACCTGTCTGGCGAGGGCTTCGACCTTGGCAACATAGTCGTCGGCCTCCTCAATGCGCGTGCCGGTCGGTACCTTCAGGTTGATGGTGAACTGGCCGGCATCTGTTTGGGGGAAAAAGGCCAGCCCCAGCACGGGATATATGCCGAGGCTGGCTACAAATAGGATTAACGAACCTCCTACTGTAAGGGAAGGCCGCTGCAGCACGCTGCGGACGGAACGTTCATAAAGATCCAACAGCCGGGTGAAGGCCCGATTGAACCGGGCATTCAGGCCACCACCACTACGTTGCACCTCGGGCGAGTGGTGAAAGCCTTGGAGAAAGCGGGAGCAGAACAGCGGGATCACCGTCATCGCCACAAAATACGACGCAAAAAGCGAAATGGCCACGGCTACGGCCAACGCGGAAAACAAAAACTTGCTTACGCCGTACAAAAACGTAACGGGAAAGAACACCACAACAGTGGTAAGCGTGGCGGCGAGAACGGCGAGGCTGACTTCGGCGCCTCCGCGTTCCGCGGCCTCCTCGGGCGTGGCCCCCATTTCCAGATGCCGGTAGATGTTCTCTAGAGCGATTACCGAGTTATCGATCACACGGGAAAAGGCCAGGGCAAGTCCACCCAGAATCATCGTGTTGATCGTGCTTCCCATGACGTGGAGGACGACGAACGTAGCAACCGCGGAAAGCGGGATCGATAGAAATACAGCCACCGTGGCACGCAGACTTCCCAGGAAAACCAGAATCATCAAGCTAGTGAGAGCCAGCCCGATCAAGCCTTCTTCCAGAAGCGTCTTGATCGCCTCTTTTACAAAGACAGACTGATCGAATACGACCGTAGCTTCCAGTTCTTTTGGAATATCGAAGAGTCTTCCAATCATGTTGCGAACGCCGTTGACCACTTGGATCGTATTCGTGTCGCCGCCCTGCTTCATAATGGGCAAATACACGGAACGCTGGCCATCCACTCGAACTATGTTGTATTGGATCTGGTTGGCATCCTGGGCTTGGCCGATGTCACCGATGGTGACCCAACTGTGTTTGTTGGTCTTGATGGGAATCTGATTCAGGTCCTCAACCCTTTTCACCAAACTGTTGGAGTAGACGTAATAGTCAAACGGCCCCATTTTCACGTCGCCTGCGGGAAGAATGAGGTTGCTCTTGTTCAGGGCATCGACTACATCCATAAGACTCAGTTGCCGCGAAAGCAACTTGTAAGGGTCGACGTAGACCATGGCCTGGCGGTACTTCCCCCCGAACGGAGGCGGGATTTCGGCTCCTTTTACGACAGCGATCTGATTGCGAATGGTAAACTGTCCGATGTCGTGGAGCTGGGTTTGGGAAAGGCCTTCGCCCTTCAAGGTCACCAAACACACCGGAAGACTGGAGGCATCGAACTTCAGGACCACGGGTGGCAGGGTGCCGGGCGGAAGGCGTTTCAAATCCGCCAGGGCAAGATTCGATAGCTCTGTGACGTCGGCGTCCGCATCCGTTCCGGGTTGGAAGTATACCTTGATCATGCTCACGCCAAGCAGTGAACGCGATTCCATGTGATCGATGCCGGAGGCAAGCGTGAAGAACCGTTCCAGGGGATTAGTGATGTCGGTTTCGATATCCTGCGGCGGCATACCCGAGTAAAACGTCGCTACCACAACCTCCGGCAGATTGATGGTAGGGAAAAGATCGACGGGCATGTTCGCCAAACTGGTAGCCCCGATGACCATAAGGGCCAGGCAGAGCACGATGATGAAGTGCGGATTCCGAATAGAGAATCGAGACATGGTGCTCTGCTCGGGCGTTTCCTTATCGCGTCGTGCCAGATTGATACTGGAGCACTTCGACAGCCTGCGGCTTCACGTGCAAGCCGGCTTTCAGACCGGAGCGGTCGCTGATTACCACGCGGTCGCCTTCATTGAGGCCGCTCAAGACTTCCGCGTCGGTCGCGGTCTGCAGGCCGAGTGTAATCTTCCGTTCCTGCAGGGTGTTATTGGGATCGACCAGTAAGATAGTGGCTTGTTCGCCGGACTGGTTTACCGATTGAAGTGGTACCACGAGGGCAGAGTCCTTGTGCTCCAGCGTCAGGGTCGCTTCGGCGTACAGACCCGGCATCAGGACGTGCGACGGGTTGGGTACATCCACTTCGGTATGCATGGTACGGGTATCGGCGTTGACGTCCACGGAGAAACGCGCGACTTTGCCTGGGACAACCTTGTCCAAGGAGGAGACGCGTACCTGGACAGGATCGCCGATGCGAATGTACTTTACATAGGACTCCGGCACTGGAATGACGAGGCGGAACAAGTCGTCCTGGGAGAGCCGAACCAAGGGCATGGCTTGCGTGCTGGAGCTGGTACCGGCCTGCATCAGAGCGCCCTGGTTGGCGAACCGCTGCGTCACTATGCCCGCGAAGGGAGCGGTAATTCGGGCGTACTCGAACATCACTTGGTCGCGTTGCTGTTTCGCCTTAGCCTCGTCCAACTGGCTCTCTGCCGTTTGGCGCGCCGATTTTCCGGCCTCCACCTGGGCCTCCAACGCCAAGTCCTTGCCTTTAGCATCATCAATCTCTTGTTGCGCTACCAAGCCAGGGCGTGTCTTTTCCACGTTAGTCAGACGGTCGGCCTGCGCGTGAACAGGTACGTGCTGCGCCTCCAGCCGGTCCAACTCGTGCTGAGCGTGGGTCACCCGCTCTCCGGCGCTAACGATGGCGGCATTGTCCTGTTGTATCTGCATTTCCAATTCAGGAATTTCGAGCACAGCCATCAACTGACCCTTCTCCACTCGCGAGCCGTAGTCCACCAGAAGGTCCTTCACGTAGCCCGACTCCTTTGCATAGACATCGATCTCCTGGAACGGCACGAGCTCCGAAGAAACGGTGAGCTGTCTCATCATCGGCTTCCGTGTGACTGCTGTGACTCCGACAGTCGTAACCGATTCCGCATCCTCACCGCTGCCGGCGCTCACGGGTTCGGATCTGGAGCAGGCGCCAAGGCACACCAGCAGCGCCAGAAGCACGGGCAAGGCAAGCCGCGAGCGACGTACAAATCTGTCGTTGATCTTGATTTTCATGAACGTCTATCGGCCCCTTCTTCAGGCTTGGCGGGAAGCATATCCACCGAGAAGTGTTTTCTTTCGGTCAATTCGAATAGCGCCCGATCGTCTCGCAAGACCTGTTCAGCAATGCCGGTCAGTTGGCCGGCGGCGTCGATCGGAATCGAGTGCACTCCATGAAGATCGCCATGGAGAAGGTCCCCTGGAACGATCCGCAAACCTCCAATCTCCACGGGCTCGCCGAAATCCACAACGTGCGCGTAGGCGTGGGAAACCGACACGCTGCCGGCGAACAACTGGAATCCAAGCGCCTCGATTCCCGGCAGGTCCCGCACGGCGCCGTTTGTCACGCATGCCACGCAGCCCAAGGCGCGCGAGATGCGTGCGTAAGCCTCTCCGATCAGCGCGCCAACTCCCGGCACGTCGTCAGTGTCCTGGATCACCAGGATTCGTGGGCCGGCAAGACTTGCGACGAATCGCCAAAAATCCGGGTGCTCGTAGTAACAGCGCCCCTTGATCGGCGTCATGGCTGACCGCATTCTGGCCGTGACCGCGTATCCGATCACGGGCGCCAGTTGGGGGAACCTGCAGGTAACCGCTCCGGTGATAAAGCCTTCATTGCGTGGGCGAATGTCCAACCGCTCGATGGCGTTGGAGAGCGTGCAGGTGTCGAACTGTCTTAGCCGCCCAAGCTCTTCGTGTGAGAGGCCACTGTTTGATGGCAACATATGGGAAGTAGTAGCAGAGAATGTACGTTAGAACACGCTTTCAAACCTTACGGCAGTTCTCGAGTTTGCCCTTAAATCATACTGGGAGAAGCCATTTAAGGCAAATACCGTCTTTGCAGGAGTTTTGGAGGAAAACCTATGTAGCGATGGGGAGAGGCACTCAGCGCATCGCGAAACCGTGCTGCTCCCGCGAATTCGGAGTCAAAATACTATCTCCAGGGTATTCACCAGTCGGCGTCGGATGGCGTAGTATGGATTGCGAGCGTGGCTGAATTGGGATGACAGACTGTGACCGGGAGAGGTCATCCCGCCGCCAACGATGCCATCATGGGCCCAATCCGAATTCTGATCGCCGATGATCACGCCATCATACGCCGGGGCTTACGGACCCTGCTGGAGCACGAGCCCGGGCTGGAAGTGATTGCCGAGGCGTCCGACGGCAGGGAAGCGATCGAAGTCGCCAAGCGGGAGCGCCCCCACGTCGTCATCCTTGACATCGGAATGCCGAACTTGAACGGCATTGAGGCGGCCCGGCAGATCTCCGAGATTCTGCCCGAGACTCAAATTGTGATATTGACCGTCCAGGCAGACGAGGCCTACCTGCTAGGCGCCCTCAAGGCTGGCGCACGGGGATATGTGTTGAAAAGCTCGGCAGAGAGCGAAGTCGTCGATGCCGTGCGGGCGGTGAGTCAAGGTAAGGCGTTCTTTAGTCCCAAAGTGAGCCGAATCCTGGCGGACGACTATACCCGTTACCTGCAGCGTGAAGAGGTGGTTGATGCCTACGATCTCCTCACTAACCGTGAACGCGAGATCCTGCAACTCCTCGCGGAGGGCGCATCCAACAAAGATGTCGCGAATGCTCTTGGCCTCAGCCCAACCACCGTGATCTGCCATCGCCAGCACATCTTTCAGAAGCTGAACCTGCACAGCCTGGCCGACTTGATTCTGTATGCCGTCCGAAAAGGTATCATTTCTTCCCAACGCAGCGGCGTCACCGCCGGTTGAAGGCGCGGTTGGGCAGGCCCGAGGCTATGGGGCAGGCGTCGCCGTGCCGCCAGGCGGCTCCAGGTCTTCGAATCTGCCGGCAGGCGCTCGGCTGTTGACGACGCGAGGCGGGCTGGTCCTCGGTTTTGGTGTACTGCTGATCCTCCTCATCCTGTCAGGACTGAGCGCGCTTCATGCTCTCTCCGAGATGCAGGCCGCGAATGAGACCACGCTGCGGCAGTTTCTTGCCAAGAACCAACAATTGAACGAGATCCGGGCCGCGGTATACCTCTCCGGGACCTACATCCGCGATTACCTTCTGGAGACCGATCGGGTCAAAGCGGAACAGAGCCGGAGTGCGCTGGTCGATGCCAATTCACGAATCGAGTCCTTGCTGGCGGACAACGGGCCGACATCCGGCGCGGGTGACCACGAGATGTTCGAGGCATTGAAGCGTGAGATCCAAGACTATTGGCAGACGCTGGAGCCGGTGCTTTCCTGGAATCTGGATCAGCGGCGGCGGGAAGGATACCGATTTCTTCGAGACGAGGTCTTCCCGCGACGTTCCAGTACGCTCGCCATCGCAGATACCATCCAGTCGGTGAACCAGCAGCAGCTCATGCGACGGGATGAGCAGCTTCTCGCCAAGTTCTCCAGTGTACGGAGTCAACTGCTGCTTGCGCTAGTCGTCATGCTGTTCCTCGGCATGGGCCAGGCGTTCTTCAGTACAGCGCACCTCTTGCGTCTGGAGAGGCAGACTCTGAAACATCTCCACGAGGTGATGGAAGCCCGCCAGGAACTGAAGGAGCTCTCAGCCAAATTGGTGGCTACGCAGGAAAACGAGCGAAAGAGCATATCGAGGGACCTGCACGACGCCGTCGGACAGTCCATGTCGGCAGTCCAATTCGAGTTGCACGATCTCGCCGTTGTGCTGCGCCCTCACGGCGCGCAAGTGCGGGAGCGGATCGACCGCATCCGCGAGTTGGTGGAGAGTTCATTGGCCGTGATTCGCAACATGGCGCTGTTGCTGCGTCCCTCGATGCTCGACGACCTCGGCCTGGCGGCGGCACTCGAGTGGCTGGCACGCGAAATCTCCAGACCGACTGGAGTTCGAATCCAAGTTCACGCAGACGGACTCCCTAGTGTACTCCCGGACGAGCACAAAACCTGTATCTTCCGGATCGCCCAGGAAGCGCTCAATAATGTCTGCAAGCACGCCAATGCGAATTCCGTAGAGATCACCGTGCGCGCCACGGATTCCTGGATGGTGATCACGGTGCAAGACGATGGCCGTGGTTTCCAACACAGCCGAGCCAACGGCCTTGGCCTGACCGGAATGCACGAACGGGTCGAGAGTCTGGGCGGCTCGATTCAGATCACTTCCGCACTGGGAAAGGGCACTCTGATTGAAGTGGGGTTACCACTCCCACAACGCCTGACGGCGCCTGCGCAAGCGGCCGTTGAAATGGACACCTAACCTTGAAGGCCGTCGTGGAAGTAAAACGTCTGATGGGAGCGGCCCGTTAGAGTTCATCATGATTTCTCGCAGCGCGGCAGTCTTGGCAATTAGTCAGGCCCTGAATTGTCATGGAGTGGTCGACATCCCAGGCCACAAGCGGCGTAAACCCAGAACAGGGTCCTTCATGACGATCGTCGTGCTGCTCAGTGCAACGTCGATGACTGCGCAGGTTGTGGTGGACGACTCGCGCTGGGAGATCAAGGCACTTGCGACGCCGTGCTATCTTTTCACGTGGATGCGTATAGCAATAGCAGACGGCGTCGGGCAAGAGCCGGCACGCGCAGTATATTGGTGAAACGTGGGGAATATAACAATTCTACTCCTGATGTCCGACAGGGTTAACCTCAAGGTTATCGGCGAAGCACTGGAATCGGAAGGATATTTTGTCCAGACGGCAGGCGATATAGGTAGTGCCATCGACCGGCTGAAAGAATGTACACCCGACCTGTTGATGGTCCGCCACTACACAGATAGCATCTCGGGGCATGACGCTGCGATGCGCCTGCGCAGAATATGCCCCGGACTTCCCGTTCTCATGGTGGGCGGCCTTCTCGACGATGTTCGCCTCGAGAATCGGGAGATTATTCATGGATTTGAGGTCTTCCCCAAGCCATTTAAGGCGGCCGAACTGCTCGACAAAGTGAAGGAAGTGCTGCTCAAGTCCTCGCCTCGAAACAAAGCAGACCACAATTCGAACTAGTGGCCTAAGCGTTCGAAAGGAATCGGGATGAGAGTTCTAATGATCGGTGTGGCAGCCCTGCTGGCGGTTGGGCTGGCGGCAGAAATGGCTTTGATCCAGCCGGGAGATGTGGCAGCCCGCCTGGCCGGGAAAAGTGCGGGCCCAGCCATTTTTCATGTGGGCCCCAATCTGCTTTATCGCAACAAACATATTCCGGGATCCGTCTACGCCGGCCCTGGATCCAGGCCCGAGGGTCTCGAAGCACTCAAAGTGGCTGCGGGCAAGCTTCCTCGGGATCGGGAGATCATTGTCTACTGCGGCTGCTGTCCCTGGAGCAACTGCCCGAATGTGAAACCTGCTGTCGAATTATTAAAGCAGATGGGTTTC
>Ga0181530_10003468_pt1 | contig 17562 bp, 13 predicted proteins | sample PEATcosm2014_Bin_42_FD_119769 | JGI IMG/M metagenome (GOLD analysis project Ga0181530, IMG submission 119769) | Peatland microbial communities from MTU Mesocosm Facility, Houghton, MI, USA - PEATcosm2014_Bin10_60_metaG | ecosystem: Environmental > Terrestrial > Soil > Wetlands > Peat | place... | reverse complement strand
TAAGCATGAATGCGCCGCTGAAGCGGTGGGGGTGACCCATGAGTGATGCGACCCAGACCAAAGTTACCCACAACCCTCTGCCCAACAAAGAGCGCACCAAGCTGCCGCGTCAGCGGGTGCCGGAACAAGAAGCACAGGTCCGTGCCCACAACTTCCAGGAAGTGAATCTGGGATTCCCGCCCGAACAGGCGCATGAGGAGTCGCTGCGCTGCATCGAGTGCCCCAAGCCGGGCTGCGTCGTAAAATGTCCCGTCTCGGTGGACGTGCGCGCAGTCATCGACCTCATTCTGGCGGGCGATTATCTTGGCGCCGCTGCCAAGGTGCGCGAAGACAATGCGCTGCCTGCCATTACTGGACGCGTTTGCCCCGTTGAAGATCAATGCGAATCGGGCTGCGTGCTGGGCAAGAAGGGCGAGCCGGTTGGGATTGCGTATCTGGAGCGCTTTGTCGCCGATTGGGAGCGCGAGACCGGGCAATTCGGCTTACCCGCAAAACCGCCCGCGACTGGCAAGAAAGTTGGCATCGTGGGCAGCGGTCCTGCCGCGCTGGCTTGCGCCGGCGACCTCATTCAGATGGGACACCAGGTCCACGTCTTCGAGGCGCTGCATGAACTCGGTGGGGTGCTGGTGTACGGCATTCCGGAATTCCGTCTTCCCAAGGACATCGTGCGCCACGAGATCGACGTGCTGCGCCGCCGCGGCGTGGAGTTCGAGACCAACGTTGTCGTCGGCAAGACCGTCACCATCGACGAGTTGATGAATGACGAAGGCTTCAACGCCATCTTTGTCGCAACCGGCGCCGGTTTGCCCCGCTTCCTGAACGTTCCGGGCGAGCACTTCAACGGGGTCTATTCCGCCAACGAGTTCCTTACCCGCGTGAATCTGATGCGGGCGTACCGTTTCCCAGAGTTCGATGAACCCATCTATCCCTGCAAGGACCGGGATGTGATCGTGGTGGGCGGCGGCAACACCGCGATGGACGCGGTCCGCAGCTCGTTGCGCCTGGGTGCAAAGAGCGCCAGTATTTATTATCGCCGCACTGAAGTCGAGATGCCCGCCCGCGTAGAAGAAGTGCACCACGCGAAAGACGAAGGCGTGCACTTCGAAATGCTGGTGAATCCGGTCGAATTCTTCGGCGACGAGAAGGGCAATCTGACCTCGGTGCGCTGCATTCGCCAGGAGTTGGGCGAGCCGGACGATTCAGGCCGCCGCAGCCCGGTGCCGATCAAGGGCTCTGAATTCGTGGCGCCGTGTTCGGTTGCAATCATTGCCGCCGGGACGTCGGCGAATCCGCTGATCCAGTCGACCACGCCGGGATTAGCGATCACCAAGCGCGGCTACATTTCCGCCAACGACGATCTGGCGACATCGAAGCCCGGCGTCTTCGCCGGCGGCGACATCGTGACCGGTGGCGCCACGGTGATTTTGGCGATGGGCGCCGGCCGCAAGGCCGCGAAGTCAATCGACGCGTTCTTGAAGGGGTTAACACAAATCGCGAACTGAGCCCGTATCTGTCGCTGTTGTTTCGGCTCGTTTTCCCGAGTAATATGAGGGCGATGGAAGTCAATTTAACGCCAGAGCAAGAAGCGCAAATAACGCAGATCGCCGGCAAGTCCGGAACCGATCCCGGCCGTCTGGTGAAAGATGTCCTCGCTCGCTACCTCGATGGCGAGGCGCGGTTTCTGGCCGCCGTGGAAAGAGGACTGGCCGCAGCCGAGCGCGGAGAGTTTATTGAGGAAGAAGAAATGGACGCCCGCATCGAGCGCATGTTTAGCAAGCGCTGCTGCGTCTTCGCTGGACTATTCCCGCCGTCCTCTTATAGCTGGCCACATCCAATCGACTGATACTGTTTCCAAACAGCAGGGTCATCCGTTACGTAAAAGATGGGCTCCATCTTTTTATGTTCGATGATTTCTGTTATGCCGTTGACTGTGACTGCTTCGTAGCTCGGATAGCCAGAGGTAAAACCTTGTGGGGGATTCTTTAGTTGGAAAGGATTTTTACATCTCACTTTCCCATTTTCCTTTTCTATTGCTTGTTTATTCTTGTCTTGTAATATGAATCGCGCACTGCCGCCCCACGGCATGCTGTAATAGCTCATCGTGAGCGAGACATCAGCGCGCGTAAGTCCCGGTGGGAGCGTTACCCATTTTGGCAGCCTCGACTCATCCCCTAGTTTGAATGTGGACTCTGCTAGAAATTCACATCCCATGTTCGTAAAACATACGATTGCTAACAATATTGCCAGCAATAAGTGCCTTTTGATGAAATGAATCAGCGTGGTCATTTCGCCGGTGCCTCAACTTGTGAATTACTTGGCGTTTACGATACACGCAACCACTCTTATCTGGAACGCACCCTCACCGCAGCGCCATCACCAGCAGCCTGCGCTCGGTCATATCTTCGATGGAATAGCGCAGCCCCTCCCGGCCCAGCCCGGAATCCTTCACGCCGCCGTAGGGCATCTGGTCGACGCGAAAGCTGGGAACATCGCCAACAATGACGCTGCCAACCTCAAGCTCCTCGAAGGCGGTTTGGATGAGCAGCGCATCGCGCGTCATCAGGCCCGCTTGCAGTCCGTAAACCGAGTCGTTGATGCTGCTCAGCGCCTCGGGGAAGGTTTCGTAAGGCTCGACGGTCACCACCGGGCCGAAAACCTCAGCGCAATTGATGCGCATGTTGGGAGCCGTGCCGGTGAGCACCGCCGGTTCCACCATGGCCCCATGCCGCTTGCCGCCGCATAGAAGCTTGGCTCCGGCCTGCACCGCTTCGTTAATCCATTCCACCACGCGCACTGCGTCTTGCTCGCGGATCAGCGGCGGGACATCGGTCGTCTCCACCATGGGATCGCCGCATTTCAGCTTGCGGACGCCTTCCACCAGCATGCCGGTAAACTTCTCGAACACTGGCTGGTGAACCAGGATTCGTTGCACCGAGATGCAGGTCTGTCCGCCATAGGAAAAGCCGCCGGCAATGCAGCGATGGGCCGCGTAGGTCAGGTCGGCGTCGCTATGCACGATCACGCCGGCATTGCCGCCGAGCTCCAGCGTGACCCGCTTCTTGCCGGCGCGGTTCTTGAGCTGCCATCCCACGGCGGCGCTGCCGGTAAAGGTCAGCAGCTTGATGCGATCGTCGGCAACCAGCAGCGCAGCATCGTCATTGGACAGCGGCATGACGGCGAGCGCGCCCTCCGGCCAGCCCGTCTCCTGCACGATCTCAGCCAGTAGAAGCGATGAGATTGGCGTCTGCGGAGCTGGCTTTAGGATGATGGGGCAGCCGGCAGCAATCGCCGGAGCGATCTTGTGGGCGACGAGGTTGAGCGGAAAATTAAACGGCGTAATGGCAAAGACCGGCCCCAGCGGGAACCGTCGGACCATGCCCCAGCGATCGGCGGTGGATTCCAGCGTATCGAGCGGAATGTACTCACCATAGATGCGCGTGCTCTCCTCGGCCGCAATCTGGAAGGTATTGATGGCGCGATCGACCTCGATGCGAGCTGTCTTGATCGGCTTGGCGGCTTCCTGGCAGATGGTGCGAGCAAACTCCTCACGGCGTGAGGTGATGCCCTCGACGATCTTGCGCAACACGCTGGCGCGCTGGTAGGAAGACATCTTGCGCGTTACGGCGAAGGCTTGCACCGCGGACTCGATGGCGGTCTCGACGTCATCGCGATCCGCCTCGCTTATCACTCCGAGGACACTGTGATCGTAGGGCGAGTTCACCACGGCCTCGCGGCCGTGCGTGCTCCAATTACCGTTAAGGAAAAATCCAAAGCTGCGGATGGTTGAAGTGGTCTGGCTCATGGTGGTTTCTTGTTGGCTCTCAGGAGTTAGATGCTCCGCGTGCGCTTGACGGGCAAGCTGGCTCGGCAGATGACATTGAGCAGCCCGCGAAAGCAGGAAATCCATCCGGGCAAAGACTACGCAACTGAAGCGAAGAATTCAACTGAGGAACGAGAATCGCCCCGCCAGTTGCGCCAGCTTCAGCACCTTGTAGATCTCGACATTGACACCGCGCAATGCGATTTTGAAGCTGTTCTCGTCAGCGACGCGGGCCAGCGCCTCCAGCGCGCGGAGTGCGCCCGGGGCGATGCGGTGCACGGCAGAGAAGTCCAATATCAGTTCACCGCTGCCGCTGTCCAACTTTTCGCGGACACTTTGCAGCGCCTGCGTCACGCGTTCTCCATCGATGGCAAAACATACGGGAGCTATGGTAGTAGTCATACGCACAACTCTTCCTTAACCTGCTGCTTGGGGACTGCCGGTTCTTCTTTTTTGGCGGTGCCGCGCCCACGATACGCGCTCCAGTAAAGCTCGGCCAATTCGGTGATCAGCGGCATGCGCGGGTTCGAGCGCCAGGAGGGATCGTCAAACGCGTTCTTGGTCAGCTCCGGCATGGCGCGCTCGAAATCCTCTTTCGAGATGCCAAGCTCGGCGATGGATCGCGGCACGCCCAGCCGATCCAGCAACTGCTCGGTTGCTGCAATCAGCTTTTGTACTTTCTCCTCGACGGTGTGCCCGCCCAGTCCGAGCAAGTCGGCCATCATGGCATATTTCTTGTGCGCAACGTAGGCGCGCTGGTTGGGCGAGGGCATAAACTTGGTCGGCACCGCCGCGTTGTAGGCAATCACGTGGGGCAGCATCAGCGCATTGGCGCGGCCATGAGCCACGCCGAAGCGCGCTCCAAAAGAATGCGCCAGCGCATGGTTGACGCCCACGGACGCGTTGGAGAACGCAATCGCCGCGATGCAGGCGGCGTTGTGCATCATGGTGCGCGCCTCTTCGTCGCCAGGATTCTCGTAAGCCTCAGGCAGATACTTGAAAACCAACCGCACCGCCTGCACGGCATTGGAGTCGGTGTAGGGCGAAGCGTAAATCGAGACTCCGGCTTCCAGCGCGTGGGTGAGGCAGTCGATGCCGGTGTCGACCGTCAGCCCCTTGGGCATCGACATGACGAACTGCGGATCGACAATCGCGACATCGGGAGTGAGCGAATAGTCGGCCAGCGTGACCTTGATGCCGCGCTCTTTGTCGGTCATCACCGCGAAGGGAGTGACTTCGCTTCCCGTTCCACTGGTGGTGGAAATGGCAATCAGCCGCGAGTGGTTGACCTTCTCCGTCGGATACTGCACCACGCGCTTGCGGATATCGAGGAATGGTGCAGCCAATTCTTCCAGATCGGCCTGCGGCGATTCGTATTTCAGCTTCATGATCTTGGCCGCGTCGATGACCGAACCGCCGCCCAGCGCGATAATCTGGTCGGCTTTGTAGAAGTTCAGCGCCTCCACTCCCTGCGCGATGATCTTGATGTCGGGTTCGGCATCGGGAATGATGGTCACCCGCACCTGGGTCTGCGGCGGAAGTGAGCGCCGGACGATATCGACATGGCCAATCTGCTCCAGCGGCGGATTGGAGATGATCACGGTCGAGCGTGACGGGAAGTTGCGCAGATTTTCCACCGCGTTCATGTTGAAGTAGATCTGGTTGGGAACTCGGAACCACATATGAGCCGGCGTCCTTCGGGCCATGCGCTTGATGTTCAGGTAGTGATAGACGTTGATGTTGTCGGTGGTGCTGTTGCCGCCGCCGGTGCCGCAGCCGAACGAAAACGTCGGCACCATGTCGTTGTAGACACCGCCCAGCGCGCCAATCGAGCCGGGCGAGTTCACGATGATGCGTCCGGCATTGATCACATCGCCGAACCTATGGATGATCTCCTGGTTGTTGGAGAAGACGACTGCGGTATGTCCCAGGCCTCCGGCGCGATTGACATCGACGCAAACCTTCAGCGCTTCGTCGGCGGACTTCGCGCGATAAACCGCCAGCACTGGAAATAACTTTTCGACGGAAAGAGGATATTCGCGGCCAACGCCCTTGATGGGCGCAATCAGGAGCTTGGTGCCCGGCTTGACGGAAATACCGGCAAAGCGGGCGATATCTGCGGCCTTCTGTCCGACGGCCATGGGCTGCATGAATCCGGTCGCCGGATCGATCACCGTGCGCCCCAGTTGTGCCGTCTCTTTCTCATTGCAGATATGCGTGCCCAGGTCGGCAAACTTTTTCAACACGCGGTCATAAATCTCGTCATCGATCACCACTGTCTGTTCGGAAGCGCAGATGGTCCCGTTGTCGAATGTCTTCGAGGTGATGATGTCCACCACGGCCATGTCCAGGTCGGCCGTTTTCTCCAGATAGACCGGAGTATTGCCCGGCCCAACCCCCAGCGCCGGCTTGCCGGAGCTGTAAGCGGCCTTCACCGCGCCTGGGCCGCCGGTGGCGTCGATCAGCCCGACGTCCTTGTGGTGCATCAGGTAAGCGTTGTCCTCCAGGGTGTGCGATTCCAGGCAGGTGAAGACGCCTTCGGGGGCGCCATGCTTCACCGCGGTTTCGTACATGATCCTCACCGCCTCCGAGCAGCAATGCCAGGAACTGGGATGCGGGCTGAAAATCACGGCGTTCCGCGTCTTGATCGCCATGATGCACTTGAAGAGAACGGTGGAAGTGGGATTGGTGATTGGAGTAAGAGAAAAAATGACGCCAATGGGTTCAGCCAGTTCGATTAGGCCGCGCTCGGGATATTCGCGAATGACGCCGACGGTGCGCTTGTCCTTGACGTAGTTGTAGACAAACTCGGTGGCCACCATGTTCTTGAGGGCCTTGTCTTCCAATACGCCGATGTGAGTTTCTTCGACCGCCAGTCGCGCGAGATACTGGGCTTGCTTCAGCCCGGCAATGACCATGGGCTTGACGATGCGGTCAACGTCCTCTTGCGTGCATTGGGAAAAGGCGGCAGCAGCCGTTCTGGCCTGGCTCACCAATCCTTCCAGGTAAGCGATGCGTTCTTCGCTGAGGGGTGCGGCGTTCTCAGGCATACTTCCTTCTTTCACGTTCTCCCGGCTCGTCCGTCCCGAAGATCACAAGTCCAAGTCCAAGGAACGAGAGGGCCGTTCGGCGACAACAGAGCGATGCCCTGGTCAACCATCCGCCCCATGGTTCGGGCATGGTTGAGGGGACACTGGTTACAGTATCGGAGGCAACGAACAATCAGGCAGTGAGCACCGTCACCACAAGGTGTGAGAATCACCCCTCGCGCCCGCAGACCTTACCCGCTGCATAAAGAGGCCGCGGAAAAAGTCGAAACAGCAGATCCCTCGCGGCCTGAAGGCCGCTCGGGATGACAAAAATAAAAAGAACTTGCAACGGCGCACCTAAAGGTGCGCCCCTTCAAAACCGCGCGAACTCGAGTTTTTCAGCGGTCTGTAAGGTGGTGTCCAATTATGGCTGTCGGATTGTGCAACTGCATTCCGGCGAGACGAGCCGTGGGGCGTCCCGTGAAAAGAGTTCACTACTAGCGATGGTAGTAAACGTGGCGCCAGAGTAGCCTGTGGCCTTTCACATATCGTGCCTGGCTTTTGAACTTCGCCAGCCTGGAGGAATTGACGTCATGCAGTCAGCTCCCGGATCGTCGCATCAACTCCGCCGTTCGCTTTTGATTGCATTTGCTCTTCTGCTGCTTCCACTCACGATTCAGGCGCAGAATTCGACCGCCAGTCTGCGAGGTGAGGTCCAAGACCCAAGCTCCGCGCGAGTGGCGCGTGCCCGGGTCGTGGTCCAGTTAACCGGGTCCTCCATCACCCGCGAGGCAATGGCAAACGATCGCGGAGAATTTCGCATTGAGGGCCTGCTACCTGGCTCCTATCACGTAACCGCTACGGCCAAGGGTTTCGCGGAGGCCACGGCCGAGGTAGATGTCGCAGTCAGTGTGGTGCGCGATATCGCCATTACGCTCAAACTCGCAAGCGGGCATGAGACGGTGAATGTGGCGGGGAATTCTTCCTCGATTACGACCGAAACCACTGACACGTCAAGCGCGGTGCGTGGCGGCGTAGTTGGCAGCAAAGACCTCGAATCCATGCCGCTGCCGGCGCGCAGCTTTGCCAACATCGCTTATCTGGTACCCGGAACTGAACCGGTCGAGCCTTCCGATCCTACCAAGGCGCGCATAACCGCCGTCTCCACCGGCGGAAGCTCCGGCTTGAACAACGAACTGTCGGTTGACGGCGCCGACAACTCCGACGACTGGATCGGCAGCTTTCTGCAAAATTTCTCGCCCGACGGCCTTCAGGAATTTGCCGTGCGCACCTCGAATGAAGACGCGGATACCGGGTGGACAACTGCCGGATCCATCGTGATCACCACCAAGCACGGCACCAACGATTGGCACGGCGACGCGGCCTTCTACGAGCGCGCGGCAGCGCTCAACGCCCGCTTCCCCATTGAGAATCCGGCGGAAACCTGCACCGACGGGGTTTGCGTGCACAATCCCAAGCAGCCGTTCTCACGCCAGAACTATGTGGGCACTCTGGGCGGTCCGATCGTAAAAGACAAGGTGTGGTTCTTCACCTCATTCGAGGCCGTGCACGAGGATGCGAGCGTCGCCTACAGCCCCGCCAGCATGACGCAATTTAACGCGCTGGCGCAATTGGCGCAAATGGGATTGATCAGCGGCGTTCCTTCTATCGCCACCCCCGCCTTTGTTCCGATTCCCTTTCGCGACTACCTCGGTTCGGTGCGCTTTGACTGGTCGCAATCGTCAAAATCGAGTTGGTTCCTGCGTACGTCGGAAGACAGCTATGTCACGAACAACGCCCTGGTGGAGCAGGGCACATTGCCATCGACTGGCCTGCTCACGCACAACAATTACTGGAATACGGCGATCAGCAATACCTATACGTTCAATTCAAGCACAGTTGGCACCCTGGTTCTCGACGCCAGCTTATTGCATCTCACGCAGACCCGGAATTCCGATCTGGGCTTCGCGCTGGCCTTCCCCTTCAGTTCCACGGCGCTGACCATTTCCGGTTTCGAAACCTTTGGCGACAACCAGTTCGCTACTCCAATTACTCTTTTCCCCGACCTGCGCAATCAAGAGAAATACCAGTTCCGCTACGACCTGAGCCACATTGCGGGCACCCACGCGCTCAAGTTCGGAGTCGACTTCATTCACGAACCGGTGCTGAGCGGGGGGTTTGCCGACACGCCCGAGACGCTTGCCAAGTACGTCAATAACCCGACCTACTACGTACAGAACCCCGGCGCGTTCGGAACCTTTGACGGGACTGTCGCAAATTGTGCGGGCTTCACCGCTTCGGACGGCTCCACTTGCAGTTACTCTTCTGGCGGCAACGGCAGCTTTTCGCAGAATGTTCAGCGTATGGCGCTCTACGCCGAGGACTCCTGGCGAATCTCGCACAACCTCACGATCAACTACGGCTTGCGTTGGCAGTCGACTTGGGGGTTATTCCTTGGCTCGGGCCGGAGCGAGGCGGATAGCGCGGCGTACGTGACGCTACAGGCGTTGCAGATTCCGGTTGTGCCCAGCCTGCCGCACGATGACCACCACCAGTTCGCGCCTCGCATTGGGATCGCTTACTCTCCCGGCAACAGCGAGAAGACGGTAATTCGCGCCGGCTTCGGCATTTTCTATGACGATCTGGCACAGAACGGATGGGCCACTGCCTTCCAGGGTGTCAACAGTTCGAACTTCACCACCGGACCGTGCAGCCTTACTGGAGGCCCAGGCACTTATGCGCTTGTCGGGTCGGGCTGCCTGACTGGCGGCGCCGGGGCAACGGGAAATTTGGTGGGCTCGCCGTACAAAACGCCCTACAACATTCATATTACCGGCGGGGTGCAGCACGCTTTCAACGAGCAATGGCTGATGAGCGCCGATTATGTCTACGAGGACGGCGTTCATGGATACCGCGCCTTCCCTTATACCAGCGGCACCAACTTATTCACTCCACTGATTCCCACGTCAGACCCAAACTATGCCCAGGACCAGGCGAATGTGGTGCCCAATGTCAATGTGTTCCAGTCTGACAACCGTTCCAAGTACAACGCGATGATGCTGCATCTGGCAGGCAATATGCGCCGCTTCAGCCTGGTCGCGAACTACACGCTTTCCCGGGCGGACACATGGGGTTGCCTTCTGGGCGAACTGTTTGATTATGTCGATGGCGTCTGCAAACTGCCGAACGGGCAACTGGATGCTTTCGGACCCGGCGACTACGGACCATCCGGCGAAAACGTTACTCACCGCTTCGTTCTGGCGGGCACGGTGCGCGTTCCCGGTGGATTCGAATTGAGCAGCATCAATCAGTTCGAGAGCGCCCGCCCCATCACCATCACTACCGCCGACGTTACCGGCCGCATCTATGTCAATGGAGTGTACACAAGCCTCGACCAATTCCGCGGCACGCCTTACATCCAGTCGGACCTGCGCGTCACCCGTCCTTTCAAACCCAACGAGCGTTGGACGATCCTGCCATTCGTCGAGTTCTTTAATCTCTTCAACCGCAACAATCCCGGGGCGAACTACGCGGTCAATGTCGTCCAGCTTCCGGTTCCGGCGAACCAGATGGTGCCCAATCCAGTCACCGGTATCACCAATGTCACCAGTATTTGCACGAACCCAAGCTGCACCCAAACCGTGCCCATCACCAGCCTGAAGCAGCTTGAGATACCCGAGGGCGCGCTGGGAGATTTCTTCGGGCCCGGAACGACGGTGGGAATTCCATTTGCGGCGCAGCTCGGGGTGCGGGTCACGTTCTAAGCTGAGCTGGTCGAGGCGATGGCCCTCGGTAGGGTGGTTATTGGCCAACCGTCGGGCGACAGGAGAAATGAGCTTCATCTGCCAAGCTCGCAGTGGTATTCTCAGGAGGCATAATGCAGATTACCAATCCACCGCCGTCCGGCACGACCGCTACTGCGCCACCGCCAAGTTCACACTTTCTTTCGAGTACCGAGGGACAACTGACCCTTGCGGTCATCGGCCTTGGCATACTCATCATCTTAGCTCTGTCGATCGTCTTGAAAACAAAGAGCGCTTCCGCCGACGATGCGATCCGCGGATTTAGCATAGTCCTGATCATCGTCGGCACGATGGTCCTGATTTGTGCTGGGTACAGTAATGATCAGATTGCACCGGCAATGGGCTTGTTTGGTACCGTCGCTGGATACCTGCTGGGACGAAAGGGGGGGCAGCCATGAAACGGTTCTTGCAGATAGGCCTTATTGCTGTTGCCTCGCTCGTGATAATGGGTCAGCAGAGAATCCAGCAGGTACCAGAATTCGATCGAAATGGCGGCCCAACCTCGGTTGTCCTTAACGACAGCTCGCAGACTATGACAATAGAATTTCTCGCCTTTGGTCAGTCCTGGCTGCCGCTGAACCTAGACGCTGGAAAGGACGAGAATATTCACAGTAACCGTGTCCGGGTCGCAACTCCGCGCGATGATAAGGCGACGATCACGGTGGAACTGCCGATCGAGGCGGGTAAAAAGTACAGGCTGTTCTGGAATGCAAAGTCAGGCATGTGGGACTTCAGTCCAGTCAAGTGACAATTTCTTAGCCAAAATACCCGAGCCTTCGGGACTAAGCTATCACGGTTCGTGATCGGTGGGCTGAAGAAGCCGCGCGGACGGGTGGCCCACGTCTGCCCTATGTCTAACAGGTTTTCATTTGCCGCAAATCCGGTACCCGTGGAGTAGGGGTCGACTCCATTCTCCACCGCGAGCAAAAGCCGGCCCCCTTAAAGGGCCGGCTTTGTATATAGTCCCGCAAAACTACTTCTTGAGGGAAGACACGTAGGTGGCAAGGGACGAGACCTGATCGGCTGACAGGCCGGGGAGTCCCTTGGTGTGCGGCGCCTTCCTGCCTTCTGCGCCTTTGCTAAGCAGATCGGAGATCTGCTGTTGCGATAAGGACGTTTTCTGCAATGATGGTCCCATCTTGCCTTCACCCATAGCGCCGTGGCACATGGCGCACTTCGCTTTGTAGAGGGCAGCTCCATCCTGCGCCCAGGCTATGCTGGACAATGCTGTTAATGCAGCCAAAATGATGATGCAACGCTTCATGCAACGCTCCTTGTTTATTAGTTGGTGTGCAGTCAGGCAGCCGGTACTGCAATCGCTGGATGACTGGTCCTACAACTTCCGTGAGAATGCGGGCGCCATTTCACACGTTGGTATTGTAGAGCGGATTTTCCATCTTGCAATGGAATTCAGCGGTGGGTGGTGTCTTTATTTGGATTTTAGGACTAGTTTGCGTCGTTACCCTCTTCGCAGTAAACAAGATCAGTTCCGATCCCGATGATGCCGCAGTGGGGAGCGGCATACATGCAGCGATAGCGAACCCACCGCTTCTTCTTGAAGGCGTCTTCGTACCTGATCTCGCCATAACAATATATGGCCTTGGAACCGTTGCGCAGCCCGTCTATCTCTTCCGCCGTCAATGGCCGTGGCATCCGCAGGGTCTTCACTTCCGGAACGCTCGATCCCAGAACGTTCCAGAAAGGATGTTCCGGCTCTGGCATCGGAGGCAGCTTTGTTGTGAGCGGATATTCATGTACGCCCATCAAAGCCCAATGCACGAGTTTATACGCTGGCGTCTGCCCCGTGTTCTTGATCGTGATTTGAGCGTGAGGCCCAGCTTGAGGATCAATAATTCGAGCAACCGTCTCGATATGGTCCCGGCGATCATGGATCGGATTTACAACGTTCGCAATAATTCCACGCTCAACCACTACGTAGGCGCGCGCCTGTATTTCGGAGCTTTCGCGCATGTGATTCAGGGTTCGTCTGGCGACCCAAATGCCCCCAATCCCAACGAAAATCAGGCAAATTGCGGGAAGGTTTTCGGGAGAAACCAGACGCGGGAGGTAGCCCTTCGGGTGATTTTCGGCCCAATTGCCTTCTTGATTGGCGTTTGGCTGATTGACCACGCATACCACTTGCGGGGATGGCGGCGCTGGGTTGCCGACGTTATTGGGTGCGCTGGCGTTGGCTGTGGGCTGGGAGCTTTTTTTCTGCCCGTTTACTACGATTGTCGATATAACCGTAACTGCCAGAACAATGCCCAGCCATTTCATAGCGATAAAATTGTAGCACAAAAACACTTGACAAGCTACAATTTATGCGCTACAGTAATTGCTGTAGGGAGACAGAATCCTATGGCGAACGTCCTAGCAAAAGACAAACAAATTGAGGAGCTAAAAGGCTGTGAGCCAGAAGAAGCGTAAACCGGGACGCCCGAAGCTGCCGAGAGGCGAGGCTAAAACCAAGACTCTGCCAGCGGTGCGGTTTACCGCCTCGGAGATAAGGGCTATTGATTCGGCGGCAAGAGTCAGCGGCCAGAGTGTTTCGGAGTGGATTCGGGGATTAGTGCGAAACTCGCTGCAAGATATAACACCGGCAGCAAACGAGGCGCAGGGATCGCGCGGTAACGATGCCCGTAGAATTCGGGCTGGACGGCGCAGTTTTGATTCCGAAGCGGCGAGCGCGTGATGGGCAAATTAAGACACTACCCAGCAGTGCGGCTGCTTTGGGGAGTAAATTGGACCATTGACGTGCAGGGCTTGTTTGCGGCGGGTTTCAAAAATGTTCGTAGGTCAGGTTTGTGTCAGGGCACGACTTTAGTCGTGCCGAAAAGCCCTTTATTTTTGTCATTCCGAGCGGGCTTCAGCCCGCGAGGAACCTGCTTTGCGGACTTTTTCAGCGGCCTCTTCAGTCGTGCCGTTACAGCGGTCCAAGATAACGGCTTTAGCCGCTGCCGGACAGGGGCTAAAGCCCACAAACTTGTATAGGCTCTTATGGCACGGCTGAAGCCATGCCCTGATACAAAGCGATTTCGATTTCTGAAAGACGTTCTACGCAAATTCAAATCGCAAGCTGCGCGTTGGCGCCGGCCGAAGATGCTGTGAAGGCTGCCCGGCGCCTCGGGTGAAGCATGAAGCGAGATCTGGCTGCCAGATTGTCAGAGCTGCGGGAAGCCAGGAGTCAATACGGGCCCTCCTGCGCCGCTGGCGTGGAGAAGCTGCTGGCTTCGCTGCGAAGCTATACACCAGCCGACGCCGAATCGCTCATCGAGTTTCACGAGACGCTGTTGTTCCTGCGCGCGTTTCCCCAAAGCCCCAAGGTCATCATTCTGACAGAAGCGTTGCTCGGCAACATCGGGCCGCAGGTGAGACGGTTGCGTGAGGCGGACGCGGAGATCGATCTCTTCGACTCGGAACAGTTTTCCGGCATCGCCGGCACGGCCATCCGCGACACATTTACCTACGAAGTCGCGCGCTGGCTGGCGTCGCGGTTTCCACGCGAACTTCGAGTGGAGTGGGAGCTGGGCGAGCAAAGCCGCCAGATGTCCAGCAGCTTGCCGCACCTGATTCCGCTGCTGGCGGACGACTGCCTGGTGGAGGCGGACACTCCTTATCTCGATTGGCTGAGCAGCGCCGCCGGGGGCGCCGATGGAATTTTGTTCTGGCTATTGCGGCGGCTGGAGAACTCGCCTCGCACGATTCTGGAGAAGACTGCCTGGTACGACGCGCTGAAGATCGAGATCGCCTGGGAGCTGGGCGATTCCTCCGCCAGCCGGACGAGAGCGCGGCGCAATCCGCGCGACTTTTACTATCACAAAACACCGCTCATTCGCCGAAACCAGGTCTCGCTGGAAATGGAGTTGGCTTCGGTGCCGCTTCCTGTGCGCAAACTTTCGCGCCGCGAGGGCGAGCAAGTTCTGGACTTTGTTCGCGCGGCGCTCACGGTGCGCTACCGCGAGCTCTACGGCACGACTCGCGGAGATCCCAGGCAGGTGCTCGAGGCCGATGTGGGGCGAGGGGTTCACATCTTTCTTTGGGGATTGCCGCCGGAGCGCCGACTGCCGCTGCGCGCTTATCACGCCGGTCTGACGGTGAAGAATGGCGTGCCCATCAACTACATCGAGGGCATCTCGCTGTGCGAGTGGATGGAGGTCGGCTTCAACACCTTCTACGCCTTCCGCGATGGGGAGAGCGCCTGGATTTATGCCAAAGTGCTGCACCTGCTGCATCAGCTTACAAATGTCACATGTTTTTCCGTCTATCCCTATCAGCTCGGCGAGGGCAATGAAGAAGCTATCAAGTCGGGGGCGTTCTGGTTCTACCGTAAGCTGGGGTTCAGGCCGGGCCGGCCGGAGTTGCTGGCCCTGACGCAGAGAGAAGAAGGCCGCATTGCCCGCGCGCCCGGCTACCGGACGCCGGCGCGCACGCTGCGCAAGCTGGCAGCGGAACATGTCTTCTATGAGTTCGGCGACGGGCCGCGAGGATTGTGGGACAGGTTCTCCATCCGCAACATCGGCTTTGCGGTGCAGCGGCGCATGGCGCAGAAGTTCAAGGGCGATCCCGGCAAGATGCGGCAACAGACAAGTGCATGGCTTGCCAGAGCGCTGCGCGTTGATCTGGATCAGTGGAGCGAACTGGAGCAATCCGCGCTCGCCGACTTCGCACTTGTGCTGGCGCTGGTTCCTGAGCTGCAGCAGTGGACCAAGGTTGAGAAACATGGGGTTGCGGAGATCATCCGGGCGAAGGTGGGTGCGACGGACGCAGAGTATCTGCGGTTGATGCAGGGGCACGTGAAGTTGAAGGAAGTGATGTTACGGTTGGGGAGTCTGGATCAAGGGTGAGGGCGCAGTCGCCCAGGTCTCGAACAGCGCGAGACCTGGGGCACCCGGCGCCATATGGTTACGGCTGACCCGCTGACTTTCCAAGCTCTAGTGTCATAGTTTCAATGTCGAGAGTTGAGCGCGGCCCGTATTGTTCGTACAGGTCAGCTAGTTCCGCAAGAGTTACGGGGGCGCTTTCGTCGGAGCCTTTTCGATGAGTAGAGATGTACCAACGCTCGGTTGCGCTCGCTAGTAGCACCTCCACGTGCTCATTTACGTGCGCCGACTTCTCAGCCATCAGTTTTGCTTCGTAGGCATGGTACGCCGAACGCCGCATTCCCATCCCTTGAGTATGCTGCCGATATGAGAGCCAAAACATTGCGTTGTCAGCACCCGAGCCAACAGCGGCAAATCCAGGGTAGCTGCAATTTTGCAGGGTCAGGTCTGTAGCATCCGAACAAAACAAATGCGCTCTGCCTCGCGTATCGAAAAAGCCGACGATTAAATCGCAGCCGAAATTGTATCCTTGCCATCGCTCCAGCAGCGCGCTATCCACGCCGGGAGTGACCACTCGCACAAGCTCTTCGAGGCTGGGAGCGATGCCCGCCTTGGGCAGTTCTTCCAGCATGAAGCGATCCCGCTTGTAGATGAAACACGATAGGGCGATTCTCTGATGACATGCGCCATAGGTTCGGGCCGAACTGTCTAAAGTGCGTAGGTTTTGGTAGATAAGCTGCGTTAGCTCTGCGGCCCTGTCGATGCGCCCACACGCTGCCGCGTAGAACCCTACATCAGGGAAACGAAACAGCTTGTGAAGACGGGAATGAGAAGAGGCGTCCCCAAACGAACCCATAGTGTCAGCGACAAGCACTAGATGACTGGGAACAACACCAGCGACGAAACGTTCTCGCTCAGTTGCGAGTACTCCTATACCGATAGTCATCCAATCCCGCCACGGCCACAGATCATCTAACGACTTGCGTCACTTTTGCTGTATCGTCGGTCACGACTCCTTATTTAGTCAAGGAGATAATCCTGACTGAAGTCGTGCGCTGACACAAAGCTCGCGAAATCAGAATTTTTCAGCGGCCTGTGAAGGCGTGCTCGACCCGTCGCCGTACGCCGGGAGTGAAGCTGCCCCGAGATCGCGAGCGCTGAGGTTTGTCAAGCGCGGACTGCGAATTTTCGCCGGTCGTTCCCATATTGGGAAGAACGTTCCACATGGAACATTCTGCAATCTGACGGGTCGGCCGGGGTTATCACCACCTCAACAGGCCTTAGTCAAGGCACCACCTACCCCAAATCGCTGGTCATGATGAACAGCGGCTTCATCTCGAAGCTCTTGTAACGCGGGCGCAGACGTTCGGTGTTGTATTGGTCCTTGACGTTGACAACCTTCTTCGAGGCGATAATGACCTCAATCGGCATATTGTCGTAACGGCCATTGCGCAGCACCACCAGGCGGCCGTGAACGTTGGTGAGGATGAGATCGAGCGCCAGATTTCCGTAAGCCATGGGAACAATCGAGTCGATGGCGTCGGGATCGCCGCAGCGCACCAGATAGCCCAGGCTCTGGGTCATCACGTCCAGGGGTTTGCCGCCGTTGTAGCGCGGCGACAGCTCCTTGATCCGTTCCGAAATCACGTTGCCGATCCCGCCCAGCTTCTTGTGGCCGAAGGCGTCTTTCACTTCGCGTTCGAAGATCATGTCTCCGCCCTCAAACATCGCTCCTTCCGAAACCAGGGCCACCGAATACTTGCTGGGGTTCTGGTTGCGATCGAAGATCAGCAGCTCGGTGAGGCGATCGACATTGAACTTGAACTCGGGGATGACGCAGCGGTTGGCCGCGCCAGCCATGGTCGGCAGCATGGCGGTGAAGCCGGTGTAGCGGCCGAAGACTTCCAGCACCAGCATCCGTTCGTGCGAGCCGGCGGAGGTACGCAGCCGGTTCGACATTTCGATGATACGGGTCACACAGGTGCTGAAGCCGATGCAATAGTCGGTCCCCGGCACATCGTTGTCCATGGTCTTGGGGATGGCGATGACCCGCACTCCTTCCTGGAACAGGCGAACGCCGTAGCTAAGGG
>Ga0181530_10003466_pt1 | contig 17567 bp, 19 predicted proteins | sample PEATcosm2014_Bin_42_FD_119769 | JGI IMG/M metagenome (GOLD analysis project Ga0181530, IMG submission 119769) | Peatland microbial communities from MTU Mesocosm Facility, Houghton, MI, USA - PEATcosm2014_Bin10_60_metaG | ecosystem: Environmental > Terrestrial > Soil > Wetlands > Peat | place... | reverse complement strand
CGGAACACTCATTTTTATTCCAACAGTTATTATTACAAGAACTGCAATACTGGCAGTAACTGATATCAATTTTCTGGATTTAGGATATCTTCTAACACCAATATTCTTAATCTTATAAAACAATCGGTATAAAAATATAATTAATTTATCTCGATTCATACTAATTGCAAATCCCTCAAATTTGTTGTTATTGAACATATCTTACCTAGACCAAAGGATATTGCTGTGGAATATCTCACATTGTTACCATAAACGTTATGTTTTATAGTTGTTTGACACTGATGTGTTTTTTATTACGTTGCATGTTTATAAGTGATTTTTTATCAAATTTAGTTTCTACTACCATAATTACATCAATAAATCGCTTAAGTTAAATGTCGCAAAATAATAACAATATATTCTGTAAGTTATTAAATAATAGGGAATATAGTAGTACGCAGGAAATACATCAGTAGACACTAAAATTTAATAATAAAAATATCACAATATAATAATTTTCCATTAACTTAAGAGGATATCTTTAAATCTATGCAGGAAATTTATGGGTAACACCTATAAAATGAAAAAAGAACAAATAAGTAGTGCAATAAATAATTAACACTTCACTAGCTTAATAAACGAACAAAAAAGTAGTGCAATATAACTAGTGTGTTATAGAAGTGCTTATCTATGTGTATAATGTTGCTCATAAATGCCACCTTAGCTCAGCTGGCTAGAGCATCGCTTTCGTAAAGCGGGGGTCCGGGGTTCAAATCCCCGAGGTGGCTCCAAAGAAATAATTAGCGGGTATCGTATAGTGGCCATTATGTGGCCTTCCCAAGGCTGAGACGAGAGTTCGATTCTCTCTACCCGCACCATGCTTGTGCTTTACAAATAACCTATCGGCACGTCTATTAGTTTTGTATTCTATATATATGAATAAATTAGAATTACTCGCTAAATCTAAAAATGGGATATTAGTTTATTACAAACCGTTGAACTCACATACTGCTGTGCACTTTGCCGAAACCCCTCAACTAAAATCATTAGTTGAAGAAGCAATCAATAAATCTATTCTTGAAGGTGAGTATTTGCAATTTGATACTGACTTGGGCCGAATCATTGGCAACACGGACGAGGTTGAGAATAGTAAAGGAGATAAAATTGTCTATGCAAAACGAAAGCTTAGAAACACATATACACCTTTTAATAAGACAAAATCGCCCAAACCATGCTCAATTATTGCAATGGGGCTGACTAGACTATCTGACAATTCATATGAGTTACTAAGTGCCTGGATTGGATCCGTTAATTCTCCGGCGTATCCTGGCGATGATGATGAAACACCTGAAAGCAAACCATACTGGACCAGTCATTCATTGGTATGGGGAACCCAAGAAATTCAATCAGGTACAGAAACATCAAAATGCCCTTGGTAAGAGAGTAAATTAGCCCGAACAGCATATACGATGCCGCACCAATATCGTTAAATAATGCATAAGTTCAGATACATATTGGACTCCGACTAGCTAAAGTCAGGAGTCTTTTTCATGCCATCACAAACACCGGGTCAGCTATTTATTGGTGGGGCCTTGGGGGGTTATGCTTCAAAGGCTATGAACTCTTCTAACATAACCCACCATAAAGATCGTGCCATTATTGAGCACAGAATAAAAGTACTTAATTTCTTTGACCGTTATGGAGCTGAAGCCACTAAGGAGGCATTTGGCATCAGTCGTTCTACGGTCTACCTATGGAAACAAACACTGGCTAGACACCGGGGACATCTGGTTAACTTAGCGCCGGCTTCCAGGGCCCCAAAGACCAGGCGAAGGCGTACAACCGATCCTTTGGTGGCCAACTTCATCGTGGCCAATAGACAGCTCTACCCAAAATTAGGCAAAGACAAATTACGAGAAATGCTGTTACCAGTTTGCACTAAAGCGGGTGTTAACTGCCCATCGTCTTCTACTATTGGCCGGGCCATTAATGATCTTAAAGCCCAAGGCAGTCTGTCGAAATATGTCAAACTGTCTATTAACGGCCGCAGCGGAAAACTGCATGATCTTAAGCGTAAGACCCGGATAACAAAAGAACGTCGCGGCGATTACTACCCATCGTTACCAGGAGACTTAGTCCAGATGGACTGTGTTGTTAAGTTTATTAACGGTATTAGGCGCTACGTTATTTCGGCCATTGACTATAATAGTGAGTTTGCCTTTTCCATGGCCTACGCCAGCTTGTCTAGCGCTAAGGCTAAGGATTTCTTAGACAAGTTTATCCAAATAGCACCATTTGGCCTGAAACGGATTCAGACAGATAACGGCAGTGAGTTTTACAAGCTGTTTCATGAAGCTTGTCTGGGACTAGGCATTAAGCACTATTGGAACTATCCTAGAAGCCCTAAAATGAACGCCAAGATAGAGCGCTATAACCGGACAATCCAGGAGGAATTCGTAGACTACCACCTAGATGATATGGCCTATGATCTAAATAGTTTTAACTACCAACTGATGGACTACCTGCTTTGGTACAATACTGAAAGGCCACATTGGACATTAAAACTTAAAAGTCCTTTGCGGGCCTTGCTTGAGTCGCTACAATTACCATTAGCAGAGTCCAATATGTTATGGACCAGTACACAAGATTTACGTTAAGTTATAGAAAGTCTACAATAAGTTAAATATGGCGACATTAAAAGAATATTTTCAAGATAAAAGCATTTTAATATTGCTGAGTTTTAACTTTTTTCTGTTTTTCTTAACTACTGTCACTATTATATTAAGACTTGTTGGATATACTGAAGGGACTTATATTAGTCAGTACAGATCAGACATCGGTATAGGTGCTTTTAAAACAGGCGGTTTAGTAGATATATTGTCATTTATAATATATGCACTTTTGATACTGGTTATCAGCATTGCATTAAGTATCAGAACCTATAGCCTCAGAAGACAACTTTCAATTGTACTGTTAATAATGTGCGGCTTTCTACTGATAGCTACCATAATTGTTAGCAATGGTCTATTAGCTTTACGTTAGTTATATGGTAGATATTGAGATCCCATATGAGAATAAACGTCGTGGACACTATCGTTTTTTTGAGATATTACCAGGCGCAATTAGCTGGTTTTTATTAGCCCTACCCCTGATCTTAAGTTTTATTAATGTTGATATAGCGGTTATCTTTATAGTGAGCTATCTATTAATCTACGTAGCTAGATCAGCGGGTGTTGATATCCGTGCGCTTCAAGGATATCGCACGATGAAAACGTATCAGCGGCTTAATTGGAATCACTTACTTGCTGAACTGGAAACAGGGGTCGTTGACGAAAAAATCGTAACTATCGAACGACCAAAATGGCACATCGAAAATACTAGAGGACGTCATAATAGCAACAATATCTTCCATAAACCCAGTGAGATTGTCCATATAGCCATGATCGCTACCTATAACGAAAAAGCTGAAGTACTTGAACCGACAGTTATTTCTGTGTTGGAAGCAGAGTACGATCCTAAAAAAATAATTTTAATTATCGCATATGAAGAACGCGGCGGACCTAACACCGAAGAACTTGCCCAGAGCTTAATAGATAAGTATGGCCAGAATTTTATGTATGCGGTGGCAATAAAGCACCCGGTAGATATCCCAGGGGAAATGATCGGCAAAGGCGGGAATATTACTTATGCTGGCAGGGAAATTGAGAAATATATAATTAGCCAAAAAATTGATCCGTTAGATGTTATTGTGACGACGCTTGATGCCGACAATAAACCTCATAAGAAGTATTTCAGCGCCCTGACTTATGTTTATTGTATTTGCCCCGACCCGCGGCATGTTTCCTTCCAACCAGTACCGGTCTATACCAATAATATATGGGACGCTCCGGCTCCGATGCGGGTAGTTGCAACGGGGAATACCGTATGGAATATAACCCTAACTTTGCGACCTCATATGCTAAGGAATTTTTCTTCACATGCCCAAAGTTTACAAACACTTATAGATACGGATTTCTGGAGTGTAAGGACTATTGTTGAAGATGGACATCAGTTCTGGCGGACTTATTTTCGTTATGACGGCAATCACGTAGTATATCCAATTTATATACCGGTTTATCAAGACGCAGTGCTGGCTAGCACCTACTGGAAAACATTAAAAGCTCAATTCATTCAATTGCGTCGTTGGACTTGGGGTGTGTCAGATATCGCTTTTGTAATAGACAAGGGATATTATCATAAGAATAAAGTCCCGAAGAAGGACTTATTTACTAAACTTCTCCGATTATTCGAGAGCCATATAACTTGGGCAGTGGCACCGCCGCTATTACTATTCTCTGGTTTTGTGCCACTGGTTATCCATCCCGAAAGCTATGCCGCAAATGTATTACCACATATTATTAGCCATGTTCAGGAAATTGCTTTAGTTGGTGCAATGGCAACATTATTTATCTGTTTTAAAACTTTGCCACCAAAACCTAAGCGCTACAAAGCTAACCGCACAGTATTTATGGTGCTGCAATGGGTATTGATGCCAGTTGCCGCTCTGGCATATAGCTCTCCAGCAGCCTTGTACTCCCAGACACGATTAATGCTCGGGCGCTATATTGGTAAGTTTGACGTTACCGAAAAAGCAGTCGTCTCCGATACCAAGAAATAGATCACATCTATTGATATGAGTTATTTAAAAATAATAAGCCTTGTAATAGGTTGCTGCTACCGGGTCGAAGCGTTTTATCGTTATAAAGGCCTGCTGTTGGATTAAAAGTAAAGGGATGCATGAATTCTCAACTTTTGACTGAAGACGGCTAATAACGGTGTCTGTGAGTGAACTGGCATCACTTAAAGCCGTTGGCCGGTGCTCACAACTTCGGTAAATGCTAATAAATAATTTATCTCTTGAAAAAGACTGGAGTTGAGGTTTATCAGGACTCCTTTCGACCATGAATGAATTATTTTCAGGAATACTCTCGATAGTAGTGAATATCTGGCCGCATGTCTGGCATTTTCTGCGCCGCCACTTACGGTTTAACTTTCGTTGCTGCCTTGAATTAATGATACTAGTTGATCCGCCGCAATATATACATACCATGTCAATATATTGATATATTGCTATAAAAAATACTAGTGCAAAATGGACTACCCTTAAGTGGATAAAAACCCCGGCGATTGCCGGGGTAAAATTCTTATTTACTAACGCGTAATCCTGGACGGATACGCCTTACTCTTATAATTGGTTTACGAAATTTCAACTCTTCATAAAAAAGTTTGAAATCATCAAGCGTACTATGTTGATTGGTACTCACATAAGCCTCAATTAACATGCTTATGTTAGCATAAAATAATAATAATTACAAGCTTAAGAAATTCTTAACAGATATAAAATATTTATAATTTCTGGTGGGCCCTAGAGGATTCGAACCTCTTACCTCCGCTACGTCAAAGCGGCGCTCTGGCCAAGTGAGCTAAGAGCCCATACCAATTAATTTAACAGAAAAACACACTTAGAACTATGAAACAGATTAGCATCCTTTATTTAGAATGTGTAGTGGATAAATATAAATACGCCAATTCATATCTTAAAAATAGTGGGGAAATGATTGGAAATTGATGTAATCATCCACAGGTAGTATGTAGGATTAACAATAAAATAGAGCTAGTATTATAGTACCAACTATATTATATTAATTGGACAGGTGAATTTTTGGGATGTGTTATAATCGCAAGTAAGCGGTGAGGCGAATTCACCAATCGCTTAGCTTCGTTGGCAGTCAGAACGTACGATAACGTGCTGTCATGAGTGCCTCATTTGTGAGGAAGTCCGGTGGAACCACCTAAGTATTTTACGACATAATATTTAGGCCCGAGACGCGTGAATTCCATGGTTTTAAATGTCATTTATAATTGCGAGGACATTTAAAAGGAAGGCGCGTCTTTTTTATATTTAATGGTATAAGGATTAAAAAAATGCAACCACCATCGCCTAATTTAGAAAAAATTCGTCATAGTTTAGCCCATATCATGGCTAATGCCATACAGCATCTTTGGCCTGAAGCAAAATTTGGCGTCGGGCCAGTGATCGATAAAGGTTTCTATTATGATATTGATTTGGGAGACGTAAAACTATCAGAAATTGATTTTGAACGGATTGAATCGGAAATGAAGAAAATCATTGCTGCTAATGAATCGTTCGAACAGATTGAAATGGGCATAGACCAAGCGATAGAATGGGCCCAACAGAGTGATCAGCCATATAAATTAGAACTTCTTAATGATCTTAAACGGGAAGGGACCACTAATCTTAAGGATTTAAATAACCTTGAGCTTGGTATCTCAAAAGAAGGGGAAAGCAAAGTTGAAAAGGTTTCTTTCTACCGGAACGGGGATTTTATTGATTTATGCCGAGGCCCTCACGTTGAATCAACAGGTCAAGCTGGCGTTTTCAAACTTCTAAGAGTATCTGGTGCTTACTGGCGTGGGCAAACCGATAAACCCCAACTGCAACGTATCTATGGTTTGGCTTTTGAGCAAGAGGCTGATCTTAAAAAAGAGCTAGAACTGATTGAATTAGCAAAACAACGCGATCACCGAAAGATCGGGCAAGAGCTTGATCTGTTTGCTGTATCTGAATTAGTAGGTTCGGGATTGCCGCTTTTTACACCTAGAGGATCTGTTCTACGCGAAAATCTCAGCGCATTTTCCCAAGAGTTACAACAACAACATGGCTATGAAAGAGTGTGGACTCCTCATATGGCCAAAGAAGAACTTTACAAAAGATCAGGTCATTTTGATAAATTCCCTGAGCGATTCAGTGTGACAAGTGTTGAAAGCGACGAAAAATTTATGATGAAACCGATGAATTGCCCGCATCATATTCAATTGTTTGCCCGAAAACCGTGGAGTTATCGCGAATTACCAGTTAGGTATATGGAAAATACAACGAATTACCGGGATGAAAAGAGCGGTGAATTGCATGGTTTGGCGAGGGTTCGTTCACTATCTCAAGATGACGGGCATGTATTCTGTCGTGAAGATCACATCGAGCATGAAGTAAAAACTATCATTAAAATGGTAGTCAAGCTATATGAAGTGCTTGGACTGGATTATTATGTGCATCTCTCGACAAGAGATAATTCTACGCAATATCTTGGCGTTCCTGCCTTATGGGAGAAGTCCGAAGCCATAATCAAACAGGTAGCCCATGAAGCTGAGTTAAAAACCGTTGATGGTACAGGAGAAGCTGCTTTCTACGGACCAAAAATTGACTTCATGGTCAGTGATTCGCTGCAGCGAGAATGGCAATGCGGCACCATTCAAGTTGATTTTGTCCTACCAGAGCGTTTTGGTTTGGAATACGTAGATAAAGACGGGGCCATTAAAAGACCAGTAATAATCCATAAAGCTTTGCTGGGTTCAATTGAGCGCTTTTTAGCCGTCTATATAGAGCATATAGCTGGCCGTTTCCCGGTCTGGTTAGCGCCCGAACAGGTTCGACTACTTACCGTAAATCAAGAAGAAAGAACTACCTCATTTGCTAATGATTTGGCTAAACAACTTCGGCGGGCTGGTGTGAGATTTACAATAGATAATTCCAACGAGTCGGTTGGTAAGAAAATTCGATCGGCAGAAGTCATGAAGGTTCCTTATTCAATTGTCGTTGGAGACAAAGAGATCGAAAGCCGAAGACTGCAGCCACGTGTTCGGTCAGATATCGGTAATTGTATAAAAACCTATGGTATAGATGAGTTAGTGGACAAAATAGCTAAAGAATCATCGGACCGTTTACAAAAATCAACCTTGTCATAAGATTACATAATGCCAAGAGTAGATAGTGAATTTAAGCTAAAGGTATTTAGATACGTTGAGCAGATTCCTCAAGGTAGGGTAATGACCTATGGACAATTAGCTGCTCTTTGTGGTGCAGCCTGGGCAGCTTGGGAAGTGGGTCAAATAGCCCATTTTGGACCGACAGAATTGCCTTGGCATAGGGTTGTTAGTAAGAAAGGCTATCTGGCGAACGGTTATCCTGGCGGCAAGGAACATCATAAAAAAATGCTTGAGGCCGATGGTATAGTTGTAGATGATAAATATAGAATTGATATAGACAGATTATTATGGTTTCCAAAGAACCTCTAAAACCCCTGATTGTAATCGTTGGTGAAACTGGATCCGGAAAATCCGCGTTGGCTTTAAAAATTGCCGAAAAGTTTAACGGTGAGATAATCGCCGGGGACTCGCGTACGGTTTACAAGGGGTTAGATATAGGCACAGCCAAGCCAAGCAAAGCTGACCGCAAGCAAATAGCCCACTATTTAGTGGATATAACTACTCCTGAAAAACCGTTAACGGTAGCCGAATATAAAAAACTTGCCGATAAATCAATCGCGGAAATACACCAAAGAGGTAAAATACCAATTTTAGTAGGCGGTAGCGGTTTATATATAGATGCCATTATATTTGATTACAGTTTTCGGCCGATCGCCGATCCCTTTAAACGCCAACAACTGGGACAATTAACGGTTGATCAGCTTCAAGAAATAATCAAAGCTTCGCATATACAACTACCTCAAAATGCCTTTAATAAACGCTATCTTATAAGAACTATTGAAACGGAAGGCGTTAAGCCCAAGAAACATCATTTGCGCCCCAATACATTAATCATTGGCCTAAGAATCACTAAACAAGAACTGAGTAATCGACTGAAAAATAGGGCAAGGGGAATGGTTGATCAAGGCTTGATTAAAGAAACCCAAAAGGCATTTAAAAACTATGGCTGGGATATTGAAGCTTTACACGCTCCAGCCTATAGTTCTGTCCGCCAATTTGTTGAAGGAAACATTAAGAAAAATAAAATAGCCGGGCTGTGTGTGCAATTGGATTTGAAACTAGCTAAAAAACAACGCACTTGGTTCAAAAGAAACAAAAGTATTCATTGGGTTGAAAAACAGATACAAGCTGTAGACTTAATAACAACCTTTTTGAATAAACAATAGACACTTACTTGTCAACGTCTGTTACAATATAGTCATGATCGAGCAACTGTTTGGGTCAAAGACCAGAGTCAAACTACTAAGGTTGTTCTTTAGTAACCCGAATAGATCTTTCTATGTTCGAGAAATTACCAGAAAGATAGATGAACAGATTAATTCTGTAAGGCGAGAACTGGCAAATTTGCTGAGCATAGGGATTATTTCCTCCGATACTACCAACAACCGACTTTATTATGAAGTAAACCAGTCTTATGAGTTATATGAGCCATTGCGAATGATGTTTGGCTCAAATACTTCAGACAACAAGAAAGAACCCGTCGCCGCTAAAGCTACACACGATGATACCCTAGAGTCACTAGGTAACGTTGAATTGGCAGTCTATACTGGCCAATTTACGCGTGATATGACTTCTGAAGTCGATATTTTAATTGTCGGTGACATAAACAGAACTCGCCTGGCAAACTTTATTACTGCCCTAGAAGCCAATGAGGGTAAAGATTTACGGTATACTTTAATGGATAAAAAAGAATTTGATTATAGGCACCAGATAAAAGATCGTTTTTTAACAGAACTTTTATCTTCCAAGATGCAGATATTAATTGATAAACATAGTTTGTTGGATGCATTTAATAAAGATAAGTAATAAAAGGTAAAAATTATATGGAATTACGTTTTTATGGTGCTAATTGTCTAGTACTAACAACCAAGCAGGCAAGAGTTGTCGTTGACGATAACTTATTAGAACTTGGCGGAAAGTCTGTTTTAAAAGCCGAGGATATAGCAATCTACACCCATCAACATAGTCTGCCGCAAAAACCAGTTAAACTAGTTATAGATGGCCCAGGGGAATACGAAGTATCAGGAGTAATTATTCATGGAATAGGTGTTAGAAGCTTCATGGACGAACCTGATCAGAAAAGCGCGACTCTGTACAAGCTCTTAATTGACGATATGCGCGTTCTTATTACTGGTCACATTTTTCCCGAGCTGAGCGATAGTGAGCTCGAGTCCATAGGGACAATTGATATTTTATGCATCCCAGTCGGAGGTAATGGCTACACCATTGATGCCATCGGGGCACTAGGTTTAATTAAAAAAATAGAGCCAAAATTGGTTATCCCGACCCATTATGCCAGCAAATCCTTGAAATACCCGGTACCACAACAGCCTTTACCGGAAGCCCTAAAGAATATCGCTATGGAGCCAAAGGAAACTATCCAGAAACTGAAGATCAAGCCAACCGACCTGTTAACAGATAACACTCAATTGATAATTATTGAGCCCTTTTCCTTGATGACGGATCAAGATAAATAACTGTTTTACCTAATTTGAACTTGGTTTAGTATGGTTTGAAATAAGCCCTTGTTGCTTGAGCTTACGGATAGCCTGAGTACTTACCTTAATCTTAGTCTTCTTACCGTTTATGATTAATGTCTTGATTTGAAGATTGGGTTTCCAGGTTTTCTTAGTATGACGCTGGGAAAAGCTAACATTATTTCCATACTGTTTACCTTTTCCGGTTATTTCACATTTTTGCATCTTAAATTCACCTTTAGCTGAGGTGTTATTGTAACGGCTTCCTAGGGGTTAGTCAACTTATATGTTTTCATAATGGCTGTCCTGTATACTGGTTTTATATGTTTAACGGACTTACCACATCGCAAGATGTCGTATTAATTGTCTCTATCATCTTCTCATTAGCCATACACGAAGCGATGCATGGTTATGCTGCTCATGCCCTTGGAGATGATACGGCAAAAGAGGCCGGGCGCTTAACCTTGAATCCTTTGAAACACATTGATTTGTATACAACTGTCTTGCTGCCGATAGTTATGGTTTTACTGTTCCATGTGCCGTTTTTAGCCGCTAAGCCAGTGCCATTTAACCCTAACAGGGTAAAATTTCGGGAATATGGGGCAGCGATTGTTGGAATTGCCGGACCATTATCGAATTTTATACTAGCCAGCCTGGCAGCTATAATAATCCATTTATTTATTAATTCACTCAGCTTTAGCATACTCACCGACATAAGTCTCTTTATGCAGATTAACATTGCCGTCTTTGTGTTTAATATGATTCCATTCCCACCACTCGATGGTTCCCGATTACTTTACGCCTTTGCTCCGGAACCATTGCAGAAAGTGATGGAGCGAATCGAAAGTATGGGTTTCTCAGCAATCATCCTCATATTATTGATCTTCTTCCTTTTCCTAAGCCCTGTTGTCATCTCTATAGACAACCATCTTATACACTTTTTATTAGTTGGCTAAGTTTTAATAAGAACTTATAATATTAATTGGCTGGGACTACTGCCGAGTAGATGATTATCTGAATATAGCAATAACGGGAACTTAATATTTTTAATAACCGTGGTTATTAAGTGAGAGTACCCACCTGACATCGATCAGGTTTAATCATTTCGGTGATACCCAGTCATTTAGGTTCCGGGGTGTAGCGCAGTTGGCTAGCGCGTGCGGCTGGGGGCCGTGAGGTCGCAGGTTCAAGTCCTGTCACCCCGACCATAGTCATTAACTGTTAATTGATCGTGATAAGATATATTTGCTATGTGGCAAGAGACAAATAAGGGATTATATAAGAAATTTGATTTTCCGAACTTTGCTAAAGCGTTTGCATTCATGCAACTATTAACGACTTCAATACCCGATATTGCTTCCCATTTAAGATGGGAAAATAAAGGGAATGAAGTTGATATCTGGCTAACAAGTTATATCGAGAATGGTCAGGAAGTTATTACCGAAGAAGATCAAAATTTAGCCAAAAAGATTAACGGTTTGTTTGACAGTCATCAACCTTCTCTTGCGTCACATCGATATAATAAGGACTTTAATGAAATTAAAATTTTTGCTGATGGTGGGTCTAGGGGTAATCCTGGGCCTTCAGCGAGTGGCTATGCTTTACTTGATATGCATGACAAGACATTGCGCCAGGAAGGGGTATATATTGGCGTTACAACCAATAATCAAGCTGAATATCACGCCCTGAAACTTGCACTTGAAGCTTGCAAGGAACTACACCCATCAAAAGTACATGTCTATATGGATAGCATGTTAGTTGTAAACCAGATGTTAGGTAAATTTAAAGTCAGAAACAGGGATTTGTGGCCCATCCATCAATCCATTACAGAGATAATCAATGGTTTTAAAGAGGTGACATTTACTCATATACCCAGAGAGCTTAATAAACTTGCTGATAGTTTAGTGAACCGCGCACTTGACGACGAACTCACGAAATAATATTTATCAATAGCCTAAATTAAACCGTAAACATGTTATAATTATGTTTGTCAGATTATCGGCTGATCGCTTGCTTGAATAAAGCGAGAGGAAAGTCCGGGCAGCATAGGGAAAGGTAGTTGCTAACGGCAACCGGGGGTAACCTTAGGGAAAGTGCCACAGAAACTAAACCGCCTCTATACTTGAAAATCAATCTGTGCGAATCAGATGAATTTCATCCCTAGAGGTAAGGGTGAAAAGAGCGAGGTAAAAGCTCGTAATTTGTACTGGTGACAGTAATAAAATGGTAAACCCTACCTGCTGCAAGGAGAGAAATGCTTAAACGATTTATTAAATCGTGATATCCCGTCAGCATTTTTCACAATTAAACCGCTTGATCTAAATGGCAACATTTAGACTAGATAGATGATCAGTTAAAACAGAACCCGGCTTACGGGTAATCTGACTAAAATAAATAAAAGACCCAGTATTTAAGCTGGGTCTTTTTTAATCTTGAATTATTTAGTCTTTTGGTCTGGCTTGATAGCTTCTTTGACAATCGACGCAAACGCTTCAGGTTCGTTTACAGCCAATTCGGCTAATATTTTTCGGTCTAAAATTATCTTTGCATTTTTTAAAGCCGCCATCAGCTTACTATAAGTCGTACCATTAATTCTGGCAGCAGCGTTAATTCGTACATTCCATAATTGCCGCAAAGTTCTTTTTTGGTTGCGCCGGTCGCGGTAGGCGAATTGGATTGATCTAGTGACAGCCTGGCGACCGCGCTTGACGCTTGATCGATGTGAACGCTGCATGCCTTTTGTGGCATGTCGGACTTTCAGATGTTTTTTATGCGAAGCTACACTTCTTTTAACGCGCATCTAGACACTCCCAAGTTTTTTCTTGATAATTTTACTGTCATGACTGGACATCGTCTGATAACTAGCCAAATTTCGCTTACGGGCAGCACTTTTCTTCTGTAGAAAATGATTACTATTCGCGTGTAAACGGCGAACCTTACCATTTTTTGTAATTTTTACTCGGTCTTTAGTGCCGCTATGCACTTTTAACTTTGGCATTATTATTACTCCTTACCAGAAAGCTTAACTGTTTACCCATAAGTTGTGGCGGCTGATCAACGATAATTTTTTCACCGTAATCAGTAATTACTCGTTCGGCTAATTTATAACCCAACTCTTTATGGGCTAACTCTCTTCCCCTATAGAATATAGTTATTTTAACCTTATGTCCACTATCTAGCAAATCCGAGACTTTCTTAAGCTTAACGCCTAGGTCATGGTCGCTAATTTTAAGGCCAAATCTCATTTGCTTGATGGTCTGGAACTTAGTATTGCGCTTGTTCTTCTGAACTTGCTTAATGCGTTGGTAATTGTACTTGCCCCAATTTATTATTTTCGCAACCGGCGGGTTGACGTCGGGCGAAATTTCTACTAAATCCAACTCGTATTCACGAGCAAGATTCAACGCTTCTTGGCGAGAAAATATTCCCAGCTGCTTTCCATTCTCATCAATTACTCTAAGCTGGGGCGCCCGAATGGATTCATTCAGACGGGTATATTTACTGCTAATGCTAAGTCTCCTAATAATCCTTTAAAGATTGGTCATCATTTTAACAGTTTAGATAACAGATATCAAGTGGCAATATCTTTATAAGTAATAAAAACCCACTTAAAAAAGGTGGGTTTTTATTACTTTGAAGTTTTGATTTGAGTTTGATTTTTGCTGTCTTGATTTTTATGGAACAACGGCTTGCGAGAAGCCGTTGTTGTATTAGCTTTTTGTTTTTGAGCACTTTTTTTATTCAAGTGCTATGCATATCTTAGTAGATCCCGATTTCCAGTGTCAATAGGCATTAGGGTTATATTTTAAAAAAGCTGTGCATAACTCTATTCACAATGCTATTAAATTGCTTAATTTTGAAATTAAAATTTAGCTATAATTCTATTTAAGAACATTAAAAAATAGCCATCCGATGAACTTACAACGAACAAAATAGCTATCAGCAGCTGTATACGCAATGGGATTCATTAATAGGCCGATTATGTTAATAATTAATCAAATTATGACAATAATGCTTACAGAAAAAACTGTACTTTAATTGAAAAAACAGCGACTAGTTTTAAATATACAAACATTAGCTAACTAAATTGATATATGCCGAAAAACGTCAAGTTGAAGCCATGTAAATTGAAGGTTAATGTATAAATACTATGCAAAACTGCAATGGCTATAAACAACTAAATATCAGCCGCCCGCAAACTTTGAATAGCCCATGAAATTGTTTGATATTAGTATGTGGTTAATAGGCAATAAACAATTAATTTGCCAAAAAGTTAGCAATTAGGAACTTTATGGCGTAGTTATATATACAATGGTAATATAGAGCATAATAAGGATATAAATAGTTATAATAACAACGTAAACCATTGACTTTTCAAGGCTAATGATCATACAATTATAAGCGTAAGTACTAAAACAAAAACTTACAATTCTCTTCATCGCCCTTACTACCCAAAGGGTAGCAAGAGCGGTCAGTCAAGCCTCGGACGGTAAGCGCTTATTATTAATAACTTAGGAGCGGTTTTACCGTCCCGGCTCAGGAAAGCACTGCATACATATATAATCGCAGTGCTTATTGTGGTTTATTGCCAGTATAATAAATGGTTATAGAACAGATTATGAAAACATCCAGAATGATACTCCTTGACCTAAGTTTTTATGCTTTCGGTGTGCTATTGCTTATATCGACAAATTCCCAACATATCCCGTTAGTTATCCTTATGCTGCCATTCGCTATATTCTTAGCTGCATTAACCTTAACAATACTACTGGTCATGAAATACATCAGTAACGATAAAAAGTATGTTATCACAAGGAAACGCCTATTTAGCGCAGGGCTAATAGCTTGTTTACCCGTATTATCTTTAGTCTTAACTTCTATCGGGCAATTTTCATTACGCAGTTTAATTACACTATTGATTCTCTTTGGTATAGCCAGCTTTTATGTTAATCGTGCAACTTAATCTCTGAGCAATTGGTTATATTAACCATAATCAATTGCTAGTTACTTGCTATAATAAAGATATGAATCCATCTTCTCTCAGCGAGATGCCAAGTTTGAATTTGCCAACCCCTGATATTCAACAAAATCAAATCAACCAAAGCCTGACAAATCCGGAAGACGGCCTAGAAATGGTAGGACAATTACCGGGCTCGAAATTAGATTACAGCGCCGCCCAGGGAGTGGCGATTCCATTAGCACAACCCGTTAATTACAGCGATCCATCGCAGAATGTATTGCTAAACCAACCATTGAACAATATGAATCCCATTCAACGAGCTGTAACCGATAATCCGACTTCAGCACATGACAGCAATCGACTGGAAGACGAGTGGATATTAAAAATAAAGCAGATAGTTAACTCAACTAAAAGCGATCCTTATTTACAGGCTCAGAAAATTGCTGAAGTAAAAGCGGATTATGTAAAGAAGCGATTTAATAAGGATATAGCAATCGATAACGGATAAAGACTATGCAGAATCTGATCATCTACGGGGGTATAACGGTTATTCTTGCCATAGGGGTTGTCATGGGGGTCTTTTGGATATTCCGGAATACGGTCAGGGAAGAAAAGAACTATGAGCGCGGTCTTAAGATGGTGTCGCTTCTCATCCATTTACCGCCAGCCAGTGAAGATGCTGAAACTGCGGGCAGGGATATAAGGGACGTAGTTGAAGAAAATATATCAAAAGCCCAGGTTATCTATAATATTCTTGATAGTACTTACCAGAAGGGATCCTGGTTCAAGTTATGCGGCCAACGTCATTTTGGATTTGAAATTGTCGGCTATCAAGGACTTGTCTACCTTTATGCAGTAGTGCCGGTTAATTTAATCGATGTCATGAAGCAAGCCTTGGTCAGCGCCTATCCGACGGTACAAATTACTGAAGCTCCAGAACGCAATATCTTTAATCAATCCGGTAAAATTACTGGAACGCTTGGCGGGGAGCTGACTCTCAAGGAATCGTATGTCCAGCCGATTGCCACATACCAGGATTTAAAAAGAGATGCCCTGCAAAGCATGCTTAATGCCTTATCGGTATTAGATAAGGAAGACGGTGCTGGAATTCAGATTCTGATGCGTCCGGCGCACCCGTCATGGCGGCGGGTGGCAACAAATACTGCCAACCAAAAACGCCATGGAAAAAGCAAAAGTTTTGGTATGGAAAGCCTCCTCGATTTATTAAAGCAGTTTCTTACGGCCTTTGTTAAGACTCCAGAATCAAAACCGAAGAATCAGGATTCCCAAAAGGAATTATCGAGCCTTGATCAAGCTAACTTAGATGCCATTGATGATAAAACCCGTTACCCTGGTTTTGAAGTTCAAATCCGGATAGTAGCCTCTTCAAATGTCGATAAACGGGCTCAAACTATTTTAAGCAACGTTGTTGCCGCATTCTCATTATTCAATGCTCCAAATCGGAACGGTCTTAAATATAAACCAGCTGACAATATCCAGGAATTCGTAACAGCGTATATTATGCGGTTTTTCCCGCAGAACTCGAAGAGCACTCTCTTGAACTCTGTGGAACTATCAACCATCTTCCATTTCCCGGATCAGAGCAATATACCTACTTCACAGCTTGAGCGGCAGGGTTCAAAGCAAGTCGACGCGCCGCGCAACATCCCAGACTCTGGTCTGCTACTTGGCTATAATATATTTCGAGGTGTTAAAAAGCCGATCAGGATTGCTTTAACAGACCGGCAGCGGCATATGTACGTGGTTGGTCAAACCGGTGTCGGTAAATCCACATTCTTAGAAAATCTTGCCCTGCAGGATATGCTGAGCGGCAATGGTTTTGCTTTTGTTGATCCCCACGGCGACACAGCCGAAAGGCTATTGGCTATGGTTCCGAGGGAACGTACTGAAGATATTATCTATTTTTGTCCGGCTGACTTGGATTACCCGAAGGGACTAAACCTCTTTGAATTCCAAACACCTGATCAAAAAGATTTCTTAATCCAAGAAGCCCTTAATATGCTATATAAGCTTTACGATCCGCAACACCAGGGTATTATGGGGCCGCGCTACGAGCATTTATTCCGCGAAGCTGCTCTAACAATTATGGCTGATCCAGCCGGGGGGACGTTTATAGATATACCAAAGCTTTTTAGGGATCCTAAATTTGTTCAGCAAAAATTGCAGTATGTTACCGACCAGAATGTTCTTGAATTCTGGCAAAAAGAGATGCCCCAGTCGCAGAGGTCTAACGAATTCGGTGATGTTGTCAGCTGGTTTGTCAGTAAATTCGGAGCATTTCTGTCCAATGAAATGATGCGGCGGAT